>Ga0172367_10008087_pt1 | contig 11834 bp, 11 predicted proteins | sample Lak10m_FD_114542 | JGI IMG/M metagenome (GOLD analysis project Ga0172367, IMG submission 114542) | Freshwater microbial communities from Kabuno Bay, South-Kivu, Congo - kab_022012_10m | ecosystem: Environmental > Aquatic > Freshwater > Lake | place: Democratic Republic of the Congo: South-Kivu...
GGAAATCAAAAAAATAAGTTTAAACTGGTTTCATATATGGATCAAGTATATAAATATCAAAAAAATGATTATATACAATTATTAAATACATTCTATGATGCGATTATTGCTTTTACTCCTTATTGGAAAGATATTGCATATAAATTAGGTATTAAAAAAACAATGCCTATTTATGTTTTTCCACACGGTTTTGACCATAAATTATATTATCCTATTAATCAATCAATAGCTCGTTTATATTATAATTATAATGATGCTGATTTTATTGTATTAAATCTAAATAGAAATCAGCCAAGAAAGAGATGGGATACGACAATAATTGCTTGGATAGAGTTTGTAGAAAGACATTATAATGTTAATGTTACGAAAAAACTAACAAAAAACGATTGCAAAATTAATAAACATACATCAAGACCAATTAGATTAGTGATTGGAACAATGGTTGATGGTTATTGGGATTTAGGAAATGTAATTGAAAGTGAAGTAAAGTTCCGAGATGTTCCATTAGAATATGTAATGAATACAATAACTACCATACAAGCTCCGCAACAATTATCAGATAGAGATATTAATATTTTATATAATGCTTGCGACGTAGGATTAAATACCGCTGACGGTGAAGGTTTTGGTTTATGTGGGTTTGAAGGTTTAGCATTAGGAAAAGCACAAGTATCTGCATATATCGGTGGTATGCGAGAGTTTTTAAATGATAATATTGCATTATTGGTACAACCTAAAATAAATATTTATCTTGATAATAAATCAAATGGAATAGGAGGAATAGCTGAATTGACAGACCCGCACGATTATGCAGAAGCATTTTGGAAGTATTTTAGTAATCCTGAATTGATGGAAAAACACGGATATAAAGGACGACAACATATATTAACAAATTATAAATGGGAAAACATCGTTGATTATTTATATAATCGTATTTTAACCAATTTATAAAAAGAAAAAATTATTTAAGAATAATTTTATAATCTAATAATAGGTTTATAATAAAAACCTCAAAAAAAGTATAATGGGTATTATTTATTAAGTTAAATTAATTAATTATTTATATATATAAATTGTTAAATGGTTTATATATTATTTATTTTTGTAATTTTATCAATACTAATATTAGGTAAAATTGGATAACATTCGTGAAGATGAGTTTTAAGAAATGTTTGTATTTTAAACTCAATAGGAAATAAATGTTTTAAACCCTTAGTAATATCAGTTGTATATTCTTTTAAATCTTGATTAAAATCTAATAAATGATTACTTTGAACGGGTAATATTAATAATAATTGTATATTCGGATGTAAAAACGAGCCATTATTATTAATTTGATTAATTTTAGAAACAGTAAGATAATTGCTAATATCTTTAGCAGTTGGTGGAAAGTTATATGGATAAAACCATTTATAATCTAAATCTGCTTTTTTATAATAATTATAAGTCCAATAGATACCAGTAATATAATTATTAACAACAGATGAAATAATTGAACTATCATAATTAATATTAATGTCAAATAGAGATTTATAATAATAATAACGCCATTTATTGTTATTATTATAAATATCGTCAATTAATTTATCTTTATGTTTAATGCCATATTCTTGACTTTGCAAAGTAAAATCGGTTGGTTTTCGTTCTTTAAACTTTGCAACTTCTTTAATAATATCAATATCTTCTGTATCTGAAATTAATGTAAATATATAACTTAAACAATTTTGATTAATAGAATTGTTGCTAATTAAGCCACCTTTGCTATTTATCGCTTTAGTTGTAATATCAATTAAATTATTCAAACCATTATTTTTCATATTTAAGGTTGAAATATGCGGTATAAAATCATTTCCTAAAATAGAACACATAACACAATAACTTTCAATTATTTCAGTATTATCTAAATTGACCCATTTAGGACGCAATTCATCTAATAACGCTTGTTTTAAGGTGTCAATACTTACATAAATAGTATTATGATTATTTTCTCGCATAAGATAAATATTATTGATGCCTGAAATTAATGATAAAATAATTAAATCTGCATCTAAACCATTAATAACTATTGGTAAATTATTAGTATCATTATTTTTAAAATAATTGAAAATCTTATGTTCTCCTTCGCCTGCATTTGTACTCCCGTCTAAAATAAAAGTTGTTTTTGTTTCATCATTTATTTTATTTTGAATAAATGAATCTAAATTATTCATAAATACTGTACCTGTAGAAATAGCATTAGTATCCCATTTAACATTAGTTTTATCAATTTTATTTTTATAAATAGTTAAATATCGTCTTTTGCGTTGTTGAATAATTTTAGCAACAGGAGCAACACCGTCAATACAAATCAATAATTTATCTGGTTTATAAGTATTATTATAGCCATTAATTTTAACCCATAGATTTTCATATAATTTATCTGTATTAGTTTCTTTTGCTGCTTCTGGATGTATAATACCATTAAAATCAATTGCATAAATATGAATATTATCTGGAAGCTTATCAATAATAATACCTTTATATTTTTTGGTTAGTGAATAGAAATAATAAGGAATACCCATATATTTTTTGTATTAAGACAATTAATAATAATAATTATTCATTTTTTAAATATTTTTTTATTCTTATTTTCTAATAGAACAATAAATAATTATTATAATGGGTTTTTTTGATATATTCGTAGGTTCAACACAATCACAATTCACCGCTTATGCAATTATGGCGGCTATTGTTGCTATATGTATAACTATTTTATTAACTCGTACTGATATGACTATTGGCAATAAACTTTTATTAGTGTTTTTCGTTATATTAACTTTAATACCTTCAATATTTTTAATTTTATTTGAAATAACTTGTATGGTAACCGGTGGAAATAAAAAAGAACGCTGGTGGTGCTGGGCGTATGCTTGGATAATTGCTGCATTTATAATGATTTATTGTATATTTATAATAATAATATCATTTACATCATTATTTACTTATAACACAGCCATCAATAAAGTTGATATGTCGGAAGATCATAATAAAATGTCCGCTCACCATTCAAATGAATATGCAAAAGCAATGATTGAAACAACTGAAACCTTAGAAAAGTTTCAAACCTTAGATAAAGAAGAGAAAAAAGAAATAGTTCAACCAGCAGGAGCATCAAAAATGATTGTTTCTGAAGATTTTAATACAGAAGAAATAATAACCAATTTTAAACAACCAACAATAAAAGAAGAACCAAAAAAACAAGAACCAAAAAAAGAAGAAATACAAGGTGCTAATATAGGAGGAAATGGCGTAGAAGCATTTCAAGGAAATCAATATTATGCCGAATTATAAATATTTAAGAAATTATTAATATTTTATATTAATGGTGATTATTTTTTATGAAAAATAAATATATAGATAAAAATGTATTTAGAACACAATGCTGTAGAAATTGTGGATTAAACGGACATATTTATAAAAATTGTCCTCATCCAATTATTAGTTTTGGAATTATTTGCTATAAAATAGAAAATGGAGAAATTAAATATTTAATGATTCAACGCAAAGATAGTTTATCATTTATGGAGTTTATTAGAGGTAAATATGAAATAAATAATTTGGAATATATAAAAAAACTGTTGATAAATATGACTATTGCAGAAAGAAATATGATTATAACAAATAAGTTTGAAGATATATGGAATTATGTATGGCATCAACCCGATATGATGTGTAATAAAAATAATAGGGAGTTTATTAATTCAAAAATTAAGTTTTCTATTTTAAATGATAATAATTTTTTGCGTAATTATATAACATCAATTAAAAGTGTTTATAATGAACAAGAATGGGGATTTCCAAAAGGACGAAGAAAAATGCGTGAAAATGATTTAGATTGTGCGATAAGAGAGTTTTATGAAGAAACGAGAATAAAAAAAGAAGATTTAGAAATAATTGTAAATATAATTCCATTTGAAGAAATATTTTTTGGAACAAATGGAATTATGTATAAACATTTATATTATATTGCTAAATGTAATAATGCTGATGTTTCAATTAAAATTGATAATGAATGTGTTGAACAAATAAGAGAAATAAGAGCAATAAAATGGTATAATTATAATGATGTTATATCTCATATTAAGATATATAATACAGAAAGGATAGAATTATTTAAGTTTGCTAATAAAAAAATTAGCGAATATGAAAAAATATAATTTATTTATTTTTTTCTTTTCAATTTAACTAATAGAATTATGAGTAAAAACATTGAAGAACCATATACAACAGAAGAATGTATTCAATGGAAAAAAAATAAATTGATAAATCCCAGAAGTGGTTATACTATTCAAAAAGGAAAAACAGTTTATAAAAAATTGCAAAAAGCTTGTATAAATATTGAATCTCCAAAAGTTTTACCTAAAGAAATTAATAAAGATTTTATTAAGATTTATAAGACAAAAAAAGATGAAAATGAAGACAATGCATTAATAATAACACCTAATATTTGCAATAAATGGCTTAAAAATAAATTAAAAGACCCATTTACTAATTATTTAATTACTGAAAAATCTGCTTTTTATAAAAAACTAGAAAATGCTTGCAAAACCTTTAATCTTACTACTGATAATAAACCAAAAGAAACTAAAGAAGCTAAAAATAAAGAAACAAAAAATCCAAGACATCATTTAAAACGAACTCCGACTTATGATGAATGCGTTGAATGGAAACAAAATAAATTAAGAAATCCGTTATCTAAAACTAAAAATACAATTGTACCTACAGGAAAAATATATAAAGAACTTGAAGAGAATTGCAAACACATAAAAACACCAATTTTAGATAAAATAAGTGAAGAACCAATAACAGAAAAATCTAAAAAGAAATCAATTAATTCTTCTGAAGAAAAGAGAAATAAAGAAGAAAAAGAAAAATTAATATCATTTTTAAAACAAAAAGATTCAAATAAAAAAATTAAAATAAATGAAAAAGATTTTAATGATTTATATTATCCCGATTTAAATGACCCGCATTTTAATGAAAAACTATTAGCATTAAAAGAAATAAGAATACATAAAATAAATAAATACAATGATATTAATAACTTAGATGATTTTAATAAAAAAGCAAATGAATTGTGTAAAGGATTTGATAAGAGTTCATTTCAATATTTAATAGCTCATTATTTATCTTATAGAACTCCTTATAAAAGTTTATTATTATATTATTCAGTTGGTGTTGGTAAAACTTGCACTGCTATTACTATTGCAGAAGGATTATTAATTAATCATAGTAGTTATGATGAACCTAAAATATGGATTATACTACCTGGTGCTATTGAAGCAGGTTTTAAAAATCAAATATTTGATACAATGAAATTAATGGATTATAGTAATATTTCAAATCAATGTACTGGCGATACTTATGTTAAACTTGCCAATTTATCAAAGGATACTGATATGAAAACAGCAGAAAAGAAGATAAAGAAAATAATAAAATCTCGTTATATGTTTTTTACTTATGAAGGTTTTGCAAATTACATTGAAGCCAATTATACATCCAAAAATAAAATAGTTTCTGATAAAGTAATTATTGTAGATGAAGCACATAATATTAGAAGTAGTAATATAAATACGGATGATATTACAGATGATATAGATGTAAAATCAAAAGGAATGAAAGAAGATGAAAATAAACGTGTATATACAGCATTAGTTCAAGTATGTAAGACAGGAGTTGCTAATAAATTAATTTTATTAACAGCAACGCCTATGTATAATGAACCATTTGATATTTATAACCTCTTTTATTTATTATTATTAAATGATAAACGAGAATATTTATATAATAATGAAAAGATATTTGATAATTTAAATAATTTAAATCCAAATGCTAAAAAGTTTATTGGATTAATGGCATCTAATTATATATCATATTTAAGAGGTAAAAATCCCTTTAATTTTGCTTTTAAATTATCGCCAAAATTGAGCGGAGTAAAAACATTAGATAAGGTTATACCAAATACAGATACAGGAATACCAATTGATCCAATTGATGAAAATTGGATTAATAATATAGAAGATGGCATAGTTATTTCTAAATTGGGTAAAAAACAATTAGATTATTTAATTTCAAAAAAAATGATGGTATCAGGCGAAAAACATCAAAATAATTTTGCTGCATTACAACCAATGAATATTGTTTATGAAAATGCAATTGGTAAGGAAGGTTTTAATAATATGTTTGTAAAAGTTGGAACTAAAGAACAAATAATAGTTCGCTATAATACGAAATATAAAAATTGTTTAATACCAGATGAAGAACATCTTGGTTTATATTCAGGAAAGTTTTTAAATATAGCAAATATAATTAAAAATACTAATGGGATAATTGTTATTTATTCTAAATATATATGGTCTGGTATTATGCCATTTGCTATTATTTTAGAACATATGGGATTTTCAAGAGAAGGAGCAGATAATTTACTATCAGAACCAAATATAACTCACAATGTTAATTATGTTAATCCTAAATATTGCATTCTTTCTAGCAGTAATCCAGAAGTAATGGGAAATACAACAATTGACGGTCTTATGAATATAATTAATAATCCAGAAAATAAGGATGGAAAGTTAATTAAGGTTGTTTTAATGACACCTGTAGCAGGCGAAGGATTGAACTTTCAGAATATAAGAGAAATGCATATTTTAGAATCTTGGTATCATTTTAATCGTATAGACCAAATTATAGGAAGAGGTATTCGTAATTGTAGTCATAAAAGATTACCAGTAGAATTGCGAAACGTAACCGTATTTCTTCATTGTTCTATAAATAATTATGAAAAAGAAACTGCTGATATTCACGCTTATCGTATATCAGCAAGAAAATTGAATCAAAGTTTTATTGTAGATGAAATAATTAGAAATAATGCAATTGATTGTAGTTTATTTAAAAACATTAATTATTTTCCAAAAGATATGTTTAAAATAGGTAGTATAGATTTAATTACATCTCAAGGTGTTAAAATTAAATATAACTTAGGTGATGATGAAAAATATAAACCAACTTGTACTGTTAATGTTGATGATATAAAAGAAAATAGTTTAGGATTTAGAGAAGAGACATATAAACATCTGGCTTTAAATATTCAAGGAAAATTGAAAAATATAATATTAGATTTTATTCATAATAATGAAAGATTTATATCATATCAAAAATTAAAAAATATATTTATTGATGTTGATGAAAAAGTTTTAATGCATTCAATTAAAATTAGCATTTATCCAAATATTATAATTGATAATATATTACTATTGCCACATAAAGAAGGTATTCATATAATTGATGTTATAGAAGATAAACCATTAAAAATCTCATTATTGAGAAATGAAATGAATAAAGAAGAAGAGAGTATTAATATAAATGATAAGTTTTATAAAATAATCGAAAAAATACAAACAGATAATTATGATAATGCAATTATATCATTATATTCATCATTGGATGAAACTACTTTTAAATTATTAATAAGTAAAATTATTCAAGCAAAAGCATTAAATAAAATAGACGAGTTTATAGAAACTTGTTTTATAAAAGAAGGAGTTTTAATAACCAAAAAAGAAATACCAACTGTTATTTCTGATTTTAAATATATTGGATTTGTAAATATTTTCAATGAAGAGTTTGAACCATTATTATTTTCTCAAGATGGCATTAATCATAAATCTTTAAATCCAAAACAATTAGAAACATTAAAATCAAATCGAAGACTTATTAATAAACCAGATGATTTAATAAATGAAAAACTTCCATATGGTTTAATGATACCAATTTATGAAAATAAAGAAAAGAAAAATAAAATAAATATTTTTAAACTTTTAACACCAGGTGTTATTTATGGAAAGAAAACAGGAATTGTTTGTACATCATTGCATAAAAAAGACCATTCAAAGTTCTTTAAAGATTTATCATTAGAAGATGTTAAAAATACAAAAGATAGTTATTGCTTTAAAATAGCTGCCAAATTATATAAAATAAATAGAATTGCTTTATTACCTGAATATAAACCTAAATAAATATTAGTAAATATGCATATAAAAAAATTATTAAATACAAATAAATATACATATAAAAAATTAGTAAATACAAATGATGATATGTCAAGATTTATATTAAACTTTATTATTTGTTTTCAAAGTTTAATGATGTAATTTAAACATAAATTAAAAAATGATTATTTTTATTTTTTAATTAAAAAACTAAAAATGAATAGACCTATTTATAAACTTTTAGATTGGATTGATGTAAGTAAGTTAAATTGGAATAATTTATCTTTAAATCCAAATGCTATAAATCTTCTCAAAACTAATCAAGATAAAATAAATTGGGATTGTTTATCTTTAAATCCAAATGCAATAGAACTTTTAAAAATGAATAAAGATAAAATAAATTGGTGTTATTTATCAAGAAATATTAATACTATAGAACTTTTAAAAGCAAATCCAGATAAAATACATTGGGGCAATTTAACAAAAAATAAAAATGCTATTAAGATTCTTGAAAATAATCAAAATAAAATTGATTGGTTTTGGTTATCAGCAAATCCAAATGCTATTGAACTTTTAGAAGCTAATCCAAAAAAAATTAATTGGATTTATTTATCAGAAAATCCTAATGCTATTGAACTTTTAGAAGCTAATCAGGATAAAATTAATTGGAATCTTTTATCAGAAAATCCAAATGCTATAGAACTTTTAGAAGCTAATAAAAATAAAATAAATTGGATTGGATTATCACATAATACAAATGCAATTGAACTTTTAAAAGCCAATCAAGATAAAATAAGTTGGTATTGGCTATCGATGAAAAGTATATCAATGGAACTTTTAGAAGCTAATCTAGAAAAAATAAATTGGAAAACATTATCTGTTAATGGAAATGCAATAGAACTTTTAAAAGCTAATCAAGATAAAATTGATTGGGAATGTTTATCTATGAATCCGTCAATATTTGAAATAGATTATAAACAAATGAGAATCAATTTTGAACCATTAGCAGAAGAGATAATAAAAGAAGTTATGCATCCTAAAAGAGTATTTAAAAATCTTGATTATGATTATATTGAAATATTGTTTGATGATTAAATAATATAAAAATGTATTAATGTAAATATTTTTTTTATAAAAATGATTATTTTTATTTATTTTTATTTTCGTGATAAAATGTGCATTGCAGATATCATCGAGTTTATCAACGATTGCAAGAATGGCTTGTCGTATCAGAACACAGGAACTTACTTTTACAAAGATGGCGAGGGATTTAATAATTTCTCTCATCATCTTATAGTAAAATTGAGGGAAGAGTATTCTGGAGATGCAACCTTTCGTATAGTATCGGTTAAACAGTTTATTGTTGAAGCCATTATATACGGAAAGTTGCATACGATTGAGCTTGAAGTTGGAAATGATGCTTGGAATGTTAGTTTTCCCGAAGAGGATTAACTGACAATTCTAAAAAAGCCAGTTTTTTGGCTTTTTTTTATTTAAAAACTTTTAATTATATTTATTTATAAAAAACAATGAATAAACTTTTACAATGGATAAATATAAATAAACTAAATTGGGAATATTTATCTTTAAATCAAAAAGCAATTAAACTTTTACAAATGAATCCAAATAAAATAAATTGGTTCTATTTGTCATTTAATAAAAATGCAATTGAATTACTTGAAAAACAAAAGAATAAAATTAATTGGAATAATTTGTCTTTGAATGAAAATGCAATTGACTTAATTAAAGAAAATCCAAATAAAATAAATTGGGATTATTTATCAGGAAATCCTAATGCTATTAAGCTTCTTGAAAATAATCCAAATAAAATAAATTGGTTTTATTTATCAGGAAATCCTAACGCAATTGAACTTTTAAAAGCAAATCCAAATAAAATTGATTGGAATTATCTTTCTACTAATCCAAATGCAATAAAACTTTTGAAAACAAAACCATATAAAATAAATTGGAATAAATTATCTTCAAATGAAAATGCTATCGAGTTATTAGAAGAACATCAAAATAAAATTAATTGGAATTATTTATCTATTAATCCAAATGCTATTAAGTTATTAGAAAAATATCAAAATAAAATTAATTGGAATAATTTGTCTTTAAATAGAAATGCTGTTAAATTATTGGAAGAAAATCAAAATAAAATTAATTGGAATTGTTTATCATATAATCCTAATATTTTTATATAAAAAATGATTATTTTTGTTTTTATGTTTATTTTTAAACTAAAATGAATAGACCTATTTATAAACTTTTAGATTGGATTGAAGAAAGTAATTTAAATATAAATAGTTTATCATTAAATACAAATGATAAAGCAATTGAAATATTAATTAAAAATAAAAATAAAATAAATTGGACTTATTTATCATTAAACACAAATCAAAAAGCAATAGAACTATTAAAAGCAAATCCAAATAAAATAAATTGGGTTTTATTATCAAAAAACTCAAATGCGATAGAAATATTAAAAGCAAATCAAGATAGAATTGATTGGAATCATTTATCTATAAATGAAAATGCAATAGAACTTTTAAAAGCAAATCCTCATAAAATAAATTGGAATTATTTATCTTTAAATGAAAACGCAATAGAACTTTTAAAAGCAAATCCTCATAAAATAAATTGGACTTATTTATCTTCTAATAAAAATGCTATAGAACTTTTAGAAACAAATCCAGAGAAAATAAATTGGCATAATTTATGTAAAAATCCAAATGCTATTAAGCTTCTTGAAAATAATCCAGATAAAATAAATTGGAAATTATTTTGTATGAATCCTAATGCTATAAAGATTATTGAAAATAATCCAGATAAAATTGAATGGTGTTATTTATCTTATAACGAAAATGCAATAGAACTTTTAAAAGCAAATCCAGAGAAAATTAATTGGATAAGTTTATTAAAAAATAAGAATGTAATTGAATTACTAAAAGAAAATAAAGAAAATATTAATTGGGAATGTTTATCATCAAATCCATTAATATTTGGAATTGATTATAAACAAATGAAAATCAATTTTGAGTCATTAGACGAAGAAATAATAAAAGAAGTTATGCATCCAAGAAGAGTTTTCAAAAATCCCGATTATGATTATTTAGAAGAATTATTTGGTGATTAATTATTAACAAAAAAATGATTATTTTTGTTTTTATCTTTATTTTTAAACATAAAAATGAATAGACCTATTTATAAACTTGCTGATTGGATTGATGAGAGTAAATTGGATTGGACTTATTTATGTTTTAATCCAAATGCTATAGACCTTTTAAAAGAAAATCAAGATAAAATTGATTGGAGTAAATTATCTTTAAATGAAAATGCAATTGAACTTTTAGAAGCTAATCAGGATAAAATTATTTGGCAATTATTATCTTATAATCCAAATGCTATTAAACTTTTTAAAAGAAAATCAAGATAAAATTGATTGGTTAAGGTTATCTTCAAATCCTAATGCTATTGAACTATTAAAAGAAAATCAAGATAAAATTGATTGGGATTTCTTATCAGAAAATCCAAATGCTATTCGACTTTTAAAAGCTAATCCAGAGATGATTAATTGGGAATGGTTATCATCAAATCCATCTATATTTGAATTAGATTATAGACAAATGAAAATCAATTTCGAGCCATTAGCAGAAGAAATAATAAAAGAAGTTATGCATCCTCGAAGAGTTTTCAAAAATCCCGATTATGATTATTTAGAAGAATTGTTTGGAGATTAATTATTAATATAAAAAAATGATTATTTTTGTTATTTATAATAATTAATAAAGAATGAAAAAGTTAATA
>Ga0172367_10008088_pt1 | contig 11834 bp, 7 predicted proteins | sample Lak10m_FD_114542 | JGI IMG/M metagenome (GOLD analysis project Ga0172367, IMG submission 114542) | Freshwater microbial communities from Kabuno Bay, South-Kivu, Congo - kab_022012_10m | ecosystem: Environmental > Aquatic > Freshwater > Lake | place: Democratic Republic of the Congo: South-Kivu...
CCGTGCGCGCACGGCGAAGGTCGCTTCGTGACCACCGATGCGATGCTGGCGAACCTTGCATCGCGTGGGCAGGTCGCCATGCGCTATGCGGCGAGCGACAACTTCAATGGATCGATGGGTGCGGTCGCGGGGCTCTGCGATGCCAGCGGCTTGGTCTTCGGCTTGATGCCGCACCCCGAGCGCTACACGCGCTTCACGCAGCACCCGTGGTGGACGCGGTTGCCGCTCGCGATGCGCCGCACGGCGCCGCTTGGGCTTCGCATGTTCCAGGCTGCCGTCGCCTGCGCGCGCGGCGAGGAGGTCGCACGATGAGCACGCATGGTTCCGTTCCGCCCCCATACCACCCGCCCTTGGGCAGCATGTCGCCGCCGCAGGACTTCGACCGTGATCGCGTGAGTCGGCTCAAGATCATCGCCGGTGTCCTGGGGATCCTGCTCGGTGGCTTCGGCATCCACAAGTTCGTGATCGGCGCGACGGTCCCGGGGATCATCATGCTCGTGGTCACGCTGCTGGGGACGTGTGCCTTTGTCGGGCTTGGCTGGGCGCTGATCGGTCTGCCGTGCGGCCTCGCCCCGGGCGCGATGGGCATCATCGGCTTCGTCGAGGGCATCATCTATCTGACGAAGTCTGACGAGGACTTCAACCGCATCTACCTCGTCGGCAAGCGTGGCTGGTTCTGATTTCGTGGACGCCTGCTGCCGGCAGGCCATGGTCAAGCGGTGCCCAAGCGGGCCCAAGGAGCATCTCATGGTGATCACGATCCTGTCGGCCGTGTCGGTCACGTCGTTCGCTGCATGCAGCCCGGTGCAGCAGGCTCCCAAGGAGGGCGTCACGCTGACGGTCTACTCGAGCGCCGATCCTGCGGGCTTCGATCCGCAGCGGTTCGTGGCGCAGCAGCGCATGGGCGCAGGTGCCGAGTTCGCCTGGCAGGTGCCGGGGTTCGGCGTCGTCAAGAACGTGCGCCGCGCGCAGCTCAAGCAGGGCCGTGGCACGCTCTCCATGACCGATGTCGCTGCGTTCATCGACCCCACGAGCGTGAGCATCGTGGACCTGACGGATCCGGCCACTGCGGTGCTCGACCAGCGCTTTGAGTTCGATCTGGTCAGTCCTGACAAGTTGCTTGAGAAGTACATCGATCGCCCGATCACCGTAAGCGATGATCGTGGCGAATACAGCGGGACCCTGCTCTCAGCCAGCGGCGGTCGATTGGTGCTGCGCACGACCGGCGGCATCGAGATCGTGCCATCGGCGGAAGCCATGGTGACGCTCGGTGACCTGCCGCAGGGCCTGATGACGCGGCCCACGCTCTCGTGGACGCTCGATGCTCCCAAGGGCGGCGAGCACCTTGTGCGGACGGCGTACCAGACCGGTGGCCTGACCTGGCGCTCCGACTACAACCTCGTGATCGATCCCTCGTTCACGAAGGCCGACCTCGGTGCGTGGGTCACGCTGCTCAACCTGAGCGGCCAGTCGTTCGACGACGCATCGCTCAAGCTCGTGGCCGGCACCGTGCAGCGGGTGCAGCCGCGCCAGCCCATGCGCATGGAGCGCATGCTGGCGATGGCCGATGCACCGGGTGGTGCCGGTGGCGGCTTCGAAGAAAAGTCCTTCGCCGAGTACCACCTGTACACCCTGCCGCGCCCGGTGGACCTGGCGCAGAACGGCGTGCAGCAGATCACGCTGTTCCCCACAGTCTCTGCCGTGCCGGTCGAGCGCGTGCTGGTGTTCGATGGCACGGCACAGTGGTCGGGCTGGTCGCCGAGCGAGCCGTACGCCGATGCCGGCGACCCGGGCGTGCAGAACCCCAAGGTCGCCGTGCTCGTGCGGCTCATGAACGACAAGGCTTCTGGCCTGGGCATCCCGCTGCCTGCGGGCAAGATCCGCGCCTCCATGATCGATGGCGCCGATGGCTCGCTCGAGTTCATCGGCGAGGACGTGATCGGCCACACGCCGCGCGATGAGCGCGTGACGATCCGCATCGGCGAGAGCTTCGATGTCGTCGGCAGCCGCACGCGCACCGACTTCACGATCGATCATGCGCGTCGCACCATGAGCGAGTCGGTGCGGATCGAGCTGCGCAACCGCAAGCAGGACGAGGCCGCCACGGTCACGGTGCGCGAGCGCCTCTACCGTTGGGCGCAGTGGTCGATGACCAACGAATCACAGCCCTCGACCAAGACGAGCGCACAGGCCGTCGAGTGGGCGGTCGCGGTGCCCGCAGGCGAGACCCGCGACGTCACGTACACCGTCACCTACCAGTGGTGAAACGACAACGGGCGCCGAAGCGCCCGTTGGTCGTGTGTTGGGTTGGTGTGCGCCGTCGATCGGCGCGGGTTCAGCCGAGCTTGGGCGCCGGCAGGGTGCCCGGTGCCGTGGCTGCAACGCTGAAGCTCACATGGTGCGTGGCGAGCACGACCTTGCCGTGAGCCTTCTCGCGGCGGGCGCGTGCCTTGGAGAGCACGCCATCCACCGTGGCGAAGGCCTTCTGGATCGCCTTGACCTCGTCGGCTTCGAGCGCTTCCCAGCCGTTGCCGATCGCAGGCAGGTCGATCTTCGCGGCCATGGCCAGGTCGGCGGCGTGCTCGGTGATGAGCCCAGCCACGAGCTTGGCCATGCGCTGCTGCTCACGCGCCGACTTGGGTGGCGCGAACTTGATCGCATCCACGTTCGCGAAGAAGATCGCTGCGACCGGACCGAGCCGGCCAGCCCTGCCTGTTGCGGGCTTGGGCGTCAACTGGCCGATCAGGCCCGACTTCAGCAGCAGGGCGATGTGGTAGTAGAGGCTCGGCGGGCTCACGTCGAGCGCGCGCGCGATCTCAAGGACCGTGCAGCCGCCCGACCCACGAATGGTCTCAAGCAGCCGGAGGCGGAAAGGGGAGCGAACGCAATGCCACACGGCGTTGACCGAGAGGTCGATTGCCTTCGGCGATGAAGAACGTCCTGCCTTGTTCCCCCGGAGAGAGGTCGAAGACCGAGCCATGGAACCTGCCTTGGAATGAAGCCTGGTGAAACGATGCACGTTGCATCGACTTGAACCAAAGATATCGACTTCGGCGGCGAATCGCTTGATCAATCATGCCACAGCGTGCATCAACGCAAGGATCTGCGTCGGCGTCAGGGTTTCGGCGCGCACCGTTGGAAGAATCCCAACCGGGAACGGCGCATCGCGCCCAAGCAGCGCGCCGAGCTGCTTGCGGCGAGCGGCGAAGAGACGGTGCACGAAGGCGCTGACCCGATCAGGATCGATCGAGGGCCTGTCTGGGTTGGGAATCACGGACATCATCGCACTGGTCACCCGCGGGATCGGCCAGAAGCAGGATCCGGGCAGCGTTTCGAGCAACTGGACCCTGCTCGTCAGCGACAGGAGCACCGTGGCGGCGCCGTAGGCATCGCTGCCGGGCGCCGCGGCGAGCCGCTGCGCCACTTCGCGTTGCACCGTCACGAACTGGCCCAGGCAGGTTGGGTGGTGCGCTGCCAGGTTCAGGATCAGCGGCGTGGCCGCGCCATAGGGCAGGTTGGCGACCAACCTGAACGGGCGACCGGCGAGCGCTGCCAGGATGGCTGGGGAGACGGCATGCTTGCCATCAAGGCAATCGCCATGGATCAGCGTGACGCGGCTGCCCAGGCGATCCCGGATGATCGCCGCCATGTCGTCGTCGAGCTCGCAGGCAACGACCTCGCACCCGGCATCGAGCAGTGCCTCGGTCAGGGTTCCCGTGCCGGGGCCGACCTCGAGCACGAGATCGCCCGCTACCACGCCGCTGTGGGCGACGAGGGCACGCAACTTGTTCTGGTCATGCAGGAAGTTCTGCCCGAACCGGTGCTTGGGCTCAAGGCCCCGCGTGGCGAGGATCGCCTTGATGTCGCTCAGGGTCTGCACGGGTCAGCGCGCCGATGCCTCGGCCCGCACCTCGCGCAGCACCGAGACCTTGATCTCGCCCGGGAAGGTCATTTCGCGCTCCACGCGGGCAGCGATCGCATCGGCAATCGCGCGGGTGCGCGCATCGTCCACCGAGCCCGCGTCCACGATCACGCGTACCTCGCGTCCGGCCTGCACGGCAAAGGCCTCGGTCACGCCGTCGTGCTCACGCGCAATGGCTTCGAGCTGCTGCAGCCGCTTCACGTACTGCTCCATGCTCTCGCGACGAGCACCCGGCCGGGCGCCTGACAGCGCATCGGCCGCCATCACGATCGGTGTGTAGGGCGTGGTCGCGGGGATGTCGCCGTGATGGCCCGCGACGGCGTTGAGCACAGCCTCGTTGCGCTCGCCGTGCCGTACCAGGAAGTCCCGGCCGATCGCGGGGTGGCCGCCCTCCATGTCGTGGTCCATCGCCTTGCCAAGGTCATGCAGCAGGCCGCAACGCCGCGCAAGCCGGCCATCGAGGCCGAGCTGATCGGCGATCATCTGCGAGAGGAAGGCGACTTCGATCGAGTGGCGCAGCACGTTCTGCGCATAGCTGGTGCGGAACGACAATCGACCGAGCGCTTCGATCACGCGCGGGTGGAGGTTGCGCACGTCGGCTTCGAGCGCCGCTTCCTCACCGGCCTTGGTGATCCGCTGGTCCATGTCGCGGCGGACCTGTGCGACCACGTCCTCGATCCGCGCAGGATGCACGCGACCGTCGGCGACCAGCCGCTGCAGGGCCTCGACGGCGATCGCCTGGCGCACGCGATCGAAGCAGCTCACGGCGATCACGCCCGGCGTGTCATCGATGAGGAGGTCGGCCCCCGTGGCCTTCTCGAGGGCGCGGATGTTGCGCCCCTCGCGACCGATCAGTCGGCCCTTGATCTCCTCGTTGGGCACCTTCACGGTGCGGACCGTCGATTCGCCCACGGTCTCGCCCGCGTAGCGCTGGATCGCCATCAGCGTGATTTCGCGGCCTTGGTCACGGGCCGAACGTTCGGCCTCGGAGAGCAGCGTGTGGCGCAGCTGCGCGGCCTCGTGCTCGCTCTCGCGGCGTGCCTCGTCGAGCACGCGCTGCACGGCCTGATCGCGCGTCATGCCGGCGATCGACTCAAGCTGCCGGCGAAGGTCCGCAAGCGCCGCTTCGCGCTCGGCCAGCGCTGCCTTGGCGCGCTCGAGCGTGGTGGTCGCCTCGCGTTCACGGTCATTCACGCGCTGGTCGCGCTCATCGAGCCGTCGCTCGCGCTCACCCAGCGCGGCCAGGCGTGCATCGACCTGCTCCTGCGTGGTGCGGAGTCCGTCCTGGCCCTGACGCAACTGGCTCAAGGCGACATCGATCTCGCGGTCAAGCTGCGCGCGACGCTCGGCGATCCTGCGTTCGGCCTCCAGCTCGAGTCCCTTGGCGGATGCAGCGGCCTCTGCACGAGCGGTCTCGACGATGGCCGCCGCCTGCTGCCGCGCCACGCGCAGGGAGCGTGAGCCGATGAAGCGGGCGGCCAGGGCCCCGGCCAGCGCACCACCCACGGCACACGCCCCGAGGAGGGCAACGACCGTCGTGGTGGACATGCCTGGATCAACTGGCTCGAGCATCGCCCAAGGGTAATCGACCTGCGCGACTCGGCGGGTGAACACCGTACGATCCGAGCATGTCCGGCGTGGTCCAGCGACTCTTCGCGCTTGCTCCCACCAATCCCATCGCCGTGCGCGTGGTGACGGGTGCAAGCCGCCGCACGCGGCACCTGCATGTGCGTGCGGGCTACCTCGGCCTGATGGCCACGATCCTGACGCTCGCGCTGCTCTTTACGGGCTCCGAGGGCATGCGGGGCTTGGCGGCCCGTGGCGCGCAAGCCTTCACGCTGGTGAGCTACGGCCAGGTGCTGGCGATTTGCCTGCTCACGCCGGTCTTCATGGCCGGTGCGATCGCACACGAATCGAGCCCGCGGACGTGGGAGATCATGCTCACGACGCCGCTGTCGAGCGCGCAGATCGTCCTGGGCAACCTGCTGGGGCGGCTCTTCTTCATCGTTGCCTTGCTGCTGAGCACGTTCCCGCTCTTCGCCGTGACGCAGCTCTTCGGCGGCGTGAGCGGCGGTTCGATCATGGGGTCGTATGCGATTGCGGCCTCGACCGCGATCCTCGTGGGCAGCATCGCGATCATGCTCTGCGTCACGCGCGTGGGGGGGCAGCGGGCGGTCTTTGCCTTCTACGTCTCCGTGGTCGCCTACCTCTTCGTGACCTACGGGATCGATGCAGGACTGCGGCAGCAAGTCGGCACCACGATCGACGTGACCTCGACCACGGTCATCACGCCGCTGAATCCCTTCCTCACGCTCGAGGTGCTGCTGCGATCCAACCGCTACGTCGTTCCTGCCGAAGGCGGCTTCTGGATGACCCGACCGGTGCTTGCGCAGGCCGTGCTCTTCCTTGGCACGGCGCTTGTCCTCATGGCGTGGAGCGTGCTGCGCGTGCGACTGATCGGCGCCAACGAGCGCGGCTCGCTCGGCCGCGTGCGGCAGGGATCAAGCCGGCCGCCGAGCGAAGTCTGGCAGAACGGCATCGCGTGGCGCGAACTGCATGCGCGCAACTTGGGGCTTGGCTCCCTTGTGATGCGCTGGGGGTTCCTGGCGATCGGCGTGGCGGCCTCGGCCGTGCCGGCCATCCTGCACGCGCGGGGCACGCTGAATGACGCTGGTTTCCCGGTGGCCGTCCTCATCGTGGTCGCTGCCGAGAGCGTGATCGTGGCGCTTGCGGCGCTCAACGCCAGCGCCACGGCCGTCACCAAGGAGCGCGAGGATGGGTCGCTCGACATCCTGCTGACCACGCCGATCGATCCCGGTGCGTACCTGTCGGGCAAGCTGCGCGGCATCGTCACCTACCTGTGGCCCATGCTGGCTGCGCCGATCCTCGGCGTGGTGGTGGCGGTGGCCTATTCGATGGCACGCGGCCTGCTCGTGGCGCTTCCAGGCGGCTCGGTTCGCGCGCCGCTGATCCTGCCGGAGCTGGTGCTGGCGTTCCCGCTGGTGCTCGTGGCGTTCACGGCCTTCTGCGCGATGGTCGGCCTGCAGTGGTCGGTCCAAAGCAAGGGCACGATCGGCAGCGTGTTCGCTGCGACCGGCGTTGCAGCAGCCGTGGCCCTCGTGAGCGGCCTGTGCGGCCTCCTCCTGGGCGGGCGCATCCCGGTCGTGGGTCCATTCCTCGCGGGCTTCAATCCGCTGGCTGTGCTGCAACTGGGGCTCGCGCCCCAAGAGCTCTTTGCGGCGCTCACGGTCGAGTCGCTGACGGAACTCTCCGCCACGCGTGCTGCACTCGTGGCCGGCGCCATCGCGGGTTCGGTTGGCTACCTCGCCATCGTCGTCGCGATCCGCGCGTCGCTGCGCCAGCGCTTCATGATGATCGTGCGGCGGCTGGCGGGGACGGCCTGATCCGCACGATCGTTCGGCGGCTGGCCGGCACCGCGTGATGCACAGGTCCGTGCGGCCGTTGGCTGGTCCAGCCGGATCCGCTTCGAGCGGGATTTGCAGTGGTTTTCGGCACTGAGCCCTGCGCGCACGCGTGGTCGGCACGGCCCTAGAATCGTCCCTCCCCAAGGAACAACCCATGCACGATCCCTTCAAGGCCAAGGCCACCCTCCAGACCCCGACCGGACCCAAGTCGTACTACAGCCTCGCCGCGCTCAAGGGCATCGGCAACATCGATCGCCTGCCGTACTCGATCAAGGTGCTGCTCGAGAGCGTGCTGCGCAACCTCGACGGCCGGGTCTACACCGAGGACCACGTCCGCGCGATCGCCAACTACGACCCGCGCAATCCCGGCGAGGACGAGATCCCGTTCATGCCCGGCCGCGTGGTGCTGCAGGACTTCACCGGCGTGCCGTGCGTGGTCGACCTTGCGGCGATGCGCGGCGCCATGAAGCGCATGGGGGGCGATCCGCGCAAGGTCAATCCGCTCGTGCCGTGCGACCTGGTCATCGACCACAGCGTGCAGGTCGATGCCTACGCCAGCGGCGTGGCGCTCTCGATCAACAACGAGAAGGAATTCGAGCGCAACGCGGAACGCTACGAATTCCTGAAGTGGGGGCAGGGGGCGTTCAGCAACTTCCGCGTGGTGCCGCCGGCCACGGGCATCGTCCACCAGGTCAACCTCGAGTATCTGGCCAAGGGCGTCTGGGAGAAGGACGGGGTCCTCTATCCCGACAGCCTCGTGGGCACCGACAGCCACACCACGATGATCAATGGGCTTGGCGTGCTCGGCTGGGGCGTGGGCGGCATCGAGGCCGAGGCCGTCATGCTGGGCCAGCCGATCTACATGCTCATTCCCGAAGTCGTCGGCGTTCGCCTGACCGGCAAGCTGCCGGAAGGCACCACGGCGACGGATCTCGTGCTGCGCGTGACCGAGGTGCTGCGCAAGCACGGCGTGGTCGGCAAGTTCGTCGAGTTCTTCGGCCCGGGTCTGGCGGACATGCCGCTGGCCAACCGCGCCACCATCGCGAACATGGCGCCCGAGTACGGCGCCACCTGCGGTTTCTTCCCGTTCGATGAGCACACGCTCGACTACATGCGCCTGTCGGGCCGCCCCGAGGAACTCGTGCGCACGGTCGAGGCCTACGCCAAGGCGCAGGGGCTCTGGCGCGACGACAGCCTGCCGATCTCGTATGGCGCCGTCGTCGAGCTCGATCAATCGACCATCGTGCCCAGCCTTGCGGGTCCCAGCCGTCCGCAGGATCGCGTGGATCTGCCGTCGATGCAGAAGACCTGGCAGGGCGCGCTGCCCAAGCTCAAGGCCGGCTCCAAGGCCACCACGCTGCCCACCGCCACGGCGCTTGCCGAGGATGGCGCCGCCGTGATGATGGACGGCGAGGAGTTCATCCTGAAGCACGGTGCGGTCGTGATCGCCGCCATCACGAGCTGCACGAACACCAGCAATCCCAGCGTCATGATCGGTGCTGGCCTGCTTGCGAAGAAGGCTCGGCAGTTCGGCCTCGAGCGCAAGCCGTGGGTCAAGAGCAGCCTGGCGCCCGGTTCCAAGGTCGTCACCGACTACCTGAACAAGGCTGGCCTGCAAGGCGCGCTCGATGAGCTCGGCTTCCAGACCGTGGGCTACGGATGCACGACGTGCATCGGCAACAGCGGACCGCTCCCCGAAGCGATCGAGTCGGCCATCAAGGGCAGCGATCTCGTGGTGGCCAGCGTGCTCAGCGGCAATCGCAACTTCGAGGCCCGCGTGCACCAGGACGTGAAGGCGAACTACCTCGCGAGCCCGCCGCTCGTGGTCGCCTACGCGATCGCCGGCACGGTCGACATCGACCTGCAGAAGGACCCCATCGGGACGTCGAAGGATGGCAAGCCCGTCTACCTGCGCGACATCTGGCCAAGCCAGGCGGAAGTCGATGCGGCCGTCAAGGCGAGCGTGACCAACGAGCAGTTCCGCACGCAATACGCGGATGTCTTCCGTGGCAGCACCGAATGGCAGGCGATCCGCACGGGCGGCGGCGACATGTACGCATGGGACGCCAAGAGCACCTACATCCAGGAACCCCCGTTCTTCACGACGATGACGCTCGAGGAACCCGGGCCGATCGGCTCGATCGCCGGCGCGCGTGTGCTGGCCAAGCTCGGTGACAGCATCACGACCGACCACATTTCGCCTGCCGGCAACATCAAGAAGGACGGCCCAGCGGGCTCGTACCTGCAGCAGCATGGCGTGCCGGTCTCGATGTTCAACTCCTACGGGAGCCGTCGCGGCAACGACCGCGTGATGACGCGCGGCACGTTCGCCAACACGCGCATCCAGAACCAGCTTGCGCCGGGCACGACCGGTGGCGTGACGATGGACTTCACCGATGGTCAGGTGAAGCCGATCTTCGATGCCGCCGAGCGCAGCAAGGCGCAGGGCATCCCGCTCATCGTGCTCGCCGGCAAGGACTACGGCATGGGCTCCAGCCGTGACTGGGCGGCCAAGGGCGCCTACCTCCTGGGCGTGAAGGCCGTGATCGCTGAGAGCTTCGAGCGCATCCACCGCTCGAACCTCGTCGGCATGGGCGTCCTTCCGCTCTGCTTCCTCGAGGGGCAGTCGGCGGCCAGCCTGGGCCTCGATGGCACGGAGACCTACGACATCGAGGTGCCGAGCACGCTCAAGCCGCGGCAGAAGCTCAAGGTCGTCGTGAAGGGAGCCAAGGGCGTGACCGCCTTCGAGGCCCTGTGCCGCATCGATACGCCGGTCGAGATCGACTACTACCGCAACGGCGGGATCCTGCAGACCGTGCTGCGGGCCATGGCCCGAGCCTGATTCGCGCCGAACTTCCTGCGTGCCCATGCGGGGCATGGCCTGGAGCGTGTCTGCTCCGCGCCATGCCCCGCTTCTCGTTGACGAACGTGTGGTCCGAGTGGATCGACCCTGAGATCCTCGGGCTCACTGAACTTCCGATGCCGAACCAGCTCGATGCGCCGGCGGAGCGCTGCGCCCACTGCGGGGCGTCGTTCGCGGGCGCGGAAGCGTCAACCGCCACGGCAGATCGGTGTGAACTCCCTGCAGGCATCGATGCGTTGATCTCGTTGGGCGACTATGCAGGGCCCGCCGGGCAGGCTGCTCGACTGATCAAGGGCACGTGTTGGACCGATGGCGCGTGGTGGTGGGGGAGTGCGCTTGGCGCGCAGCTTGCGGTGTGGCCCGCGAGCGCGGATCGTGCGTGCCGCGGCGTTGTGCGCGGTGCTCGGTCCGTGGGCGCGCTGCGGTTGAACGTGGTGCTGGTGCCCGTCCCGGGCGATCGATGGCGCACGGTGCTGCGCGGCATCGATCATGCGGCTGCACTCGCGCGCGCCGCATCCGCATCCTGTGGATTGCCGTGGAGCTCGGTGCTGGCGCGCCAGGATCCGACGCGACAAGCGTCGCGGGGCGCGCACAAACGCCGGGCGATCCAAGGGCGATTCAGCATCAAGTCAAATTCGGTTCGGATTCCCGATCACATCGTGCTGATCGATGACGTCTGCACGACGGGCTCCACGGGGGCCGATTGCGCCCGGGCCGTCCGTCGTGCAGGGGCCACCTGGGTCGCCCTTGGGGTGCTGGCCCGTGCTCACCGATAAAACCGATCATCAAATCAGCGAAAACCGCTGCTTATTGAGCCCTGAACGAATTGTGGACAGCCTCGCAACCCCTTGACAGGACGTTTGATTTGCGTACACTCTCCCTCCCGCCGCATCTCGCAGCGGGCACGCTGGTGCGCTACGCAGCAGTGAGTTTCCTTGACAATCGAGCAGTTGGAACCGCGAGGATGCGGGCTTCGCACGCAACGTTCACAGCGTTGGGTGCAGGCAAAAATCGCTCACTATCACAGTAGTGAGCGCCGACATCCTCTGTGATGCCAGAATGTGATAGATAGTCGATTCTGAGGACTCCTTCGCGGGGCGAAAGCCCATGGCGACGGATGTCGGAAACTTCCATCGGATTGCCATCCGATGGCACCAACAGAATGGTGAACGACCGGCCGGTGCTTTCGGCACCGGTCGCCAGGCAACCTTCATCGAAGATCACAGGGCTTGCCCTGTTTATTCGTCCAATTGAAGAGTTTGATCCTGGCTCAGATTGAACGCTGGCGGCATAGCTAAAACATGCAAGTCGAGCGAAGCAGCAGCAATGCTGACTGAGCGGCGAAAGGGTGAGGAATACATTCCTACGTACCGTGAGGTCGGGGATAGCCAGGGGAAACTCTGGGTAATACCCGATGTGGTCGCAAGATCAAAGATTCATCGCCTCATGAGCGGGGAATGTCCTATCAGGTAGTTGGTGGGGTAATGGCTCACCAAGCCTTAGACGGGTAGCAGGTGTGAGAGCACGGCCTGCCACATCGAAACTGAGACACTGTTCGGACTCCTACGGGAGGCTGCAGTAACGAATCTTCCGCAATGCGCGAAAGCGTGACGGGGTAATGCCG
>Ga0172367_10008090_pt1 | contig 11831 bp, 18 predicted proteins | sample Lak10m_FD_114542 | JGI IMG/M metagenome (GOLD analysis project Ga0172367, IMG submission 114542) | Freshwater microbial communities from Kabuno Bay, South-Kivu, Congo - kab_022012_10m | ecosystem: Environmental > Aquatic > Freshwater > Lake | place: Democratic Republic of the Congo: South-Kivu...
ATTGATAGCGGACAGACGATCAAAACTTTTTTCATGACCCCTGCTTCCATCAGGTAGTCAGCCGCCCAAATTACTGAAGATGTTTTACCCGTACCCGCTTCGTTAAAACAGAACGCCCGTTTGTTGGCGATGAGAAAAGCAGTGGTTGTTTTCTGATGCGTGAAGGGTTTGTGTATTCCGGGCCACTTATAAGTGGCGTCTAAAAAATCTACAACATTTTGCATAACTGTCCTTTAACTGTACCGCCGTTCTTCTAGTGAACGGCAACTTAAATTGTGTCAAGCCTGTCGCGCTGGAGGCATCTATGTCGGATACTGAAACGCCGCTTGACTGACGTGGTTTTTTTAGACCCACTCACGCCTAATGGTCACAACTGAAACTTAATAATGGGGGTTTATTCCCAATATGTCAAGTCTTTTTTCGTTCTTTTTTACTCGTTTCAGAGACCAACTGCTTACGACCATTCCGCCTAAAGGAACGGTTAGCACTAGGAGATTGTACAAAGTATCCGTCTTTATTGGTTCCGCCTTTAGACAACGCCTTTTTGTGCGCGATGTCTTTACCTTCACGCTTATCTGCTTTGCCATTACCGTTTGCGTCAGTGCCCTCTTTATCAACTGCGCGTCGGGCTCGTTGACGCTCCATGCGGTCTCCATGCTCTTCTCTTGCCTTCTGTTGTTGGTATTCTTTTTTGTACGGCCTAGGTTTATTAATATACGGCATAATTAACTCCTACAAAATTCACAGGTTGAAACGGGGCAGTATCTACACAGGGGTGTAGGGTTAGCAGGCCACTCGTTCTTTTCGTAAGATAATTCTAATCGTTTCACCTTGGGTGTGAAACTGTCCCAAAGGGCGGGTATCTGAGACCGCTCATAGTCTTCTGAGACTAGATTATTTTTTAGGATGAAGAGCAGTGCCCCCCTCACTTTATTGACTTTGGGAAAATGAACAAAGGTCATCAATGCCATAAGTTTTAATTGCTCAAGGTCAGGGTATCTATCACTGCCTGTTTTGTAGTCGACCACGTAAGCAACATCTTCATTCACGATTAGTAGGTCAGCAATCCCGCGCACCCATCTTTCGGTATCGTGAAAGTAGCAAGGGGTCAAGTCGGGTAGCAAAGCCATTTCATATTCGCAGTACCTCTGTCCCGGTATAGCCATGAGGGCGTCGATTGCGTCTTTGAACCGCTCGTAATTTACGGGCAGTTTCTTTCCATCTTTAACATAATATTCTAAAGCCGAGTGAACTTCTTTCCCGTAAGTTAAAGCCTGAGTGATCTTGGTCTCAAAATTCTTTACGACCTTGACCTCGTAATAACGCTTGGGACACCCCACAAAATCCTTGAGGGATGAGAACGACCACTGCACTGGCTTAGTTTTTGACATGGCTTTTTATGGCGGCTCTTAAAAGTCTAGACTCAACTGTTATTTGTTCGACAATAGTTAAAGCATTCTCATAATTACCACATTTTAGAAGGTCATGCACCAACTTTAAAGAACTATCTATCTTTAGGTAGTGTGGGGCGTAATCGACCTTGACATCATTAATCATCAGCAATCTCCGTAGGATTTCCCGTATTTTGCCTCACAAGCCACAGGCAGTCCCGTAGCCCAATCAGGCGGTGTTTTCATGCACTGCACAATAAATTCGGTGGCCTCTTCGACCTCATCATCCGGCACGACGCAGACCACAGCATCATGTACGGTCAGGGCGGGGCGGTAACGCTCACCAATCTTTAGCATTTGCTCCCCTACAACACACCTTGCCAATGCCTGAACTATGTTTTCTACCACACCCCCGCCCCATATGGATACTGGGCCTTTCCTTGATTTGTATACAACTTGAGTCTTTGTATCTTTAGTATTCTTATGGATACCGAAGTATCGTATGTAAAAATCTGATGGGAGTAGTATCCCTTCAGGGGTAGCAGTCACACACTTATGCTTACCTATTGAGTAGTCCGCTATAGGCTCATGGTCATCTTCCTCAACAGGCCATGATATAAGATTTTCTAGGTATGTGTCGCACTCTTTCCATAACTTAGGGATCTTATCGTTTTCTTCTCGGTATAGATTGACTATATTTTTAGCCATGTCCTCATCAATAATTGCCCCCGGAGGCTGAGTCTTTAAAGTGTGTTGGAGTTTTGTTGCTCCTGTGCCGTAACCCAACCCAAGAATGCAAGTCTTTCCAACAAATCGCTCGACAGGATCGGCTTTGGTAATTGTCCGTTTATATATTTTTGATGCAAATTCAGAGTAAACATCACGGCCTTCGGTGAACATTGCGACCAAGTCATCTTGCCCTGCCAGCCATGCAAGCACCCGCGCTTCGATCTGAGACGAGTCGCAGTTGATGACTGTGTAGCCATCGGGCGCAACCACCGCGTTCTTGAGGGTCTTCTTCTTTTTATCTCTTGAGGGAAGGTTTTGGAAGTTAACTTTGTCAGAGCCAGCCCATCTACCTGTGTGTGCCCCATAATATTTGAGGGGAATAGGCAGTCGCCCATTGTTTCTTTCCCCAATTTGTATGAAGCGTTCAATGCGGGACTCTTCAATAGTTGACTTAGTGCCCAGTCGGACTGCACATAAGTGTTGGACGAATGTGTCCTCATGTTCGGTGAGTTCGATGAATCCTTCATCGTTTTTAGCAAGCGCATAAGTTTCCTTTCCCGTAGTTAGACTTGTTTTCATTGGGGGCTTGACGCCAAGTTCGGTCAGAACCTCGGCAAACTTTTTGTTTGATGCCAGTTTTTGCCTTACATCCTCTTCGGTATCGCACTTTAGTTTTTCTTTTAGGCTACCAAGCAGACCAAGTTTTTCTTCCCTTAGTTCGGCCAGTCGTTCTTGAAGTAAGTCTTGATTAACATATAGTATGGGATGGGTAAACATCCGTATCGTAGTGTCGATCAGATCAATCTCTTGCTCAGAGAATTTATGCCCCATCTTGCCAAATAGTTTGTAAGTAAGTTCGACATCGTTTATGCAGTACTCGCCATATCGTGCAAGTTCTTCGGGGGTGAAGTCTGCAAGTCGTTTCCCCTTGGCGTGAATTACTTCCTCGCCTTTCTTACCAATTTCATACCGCTCGGCTAAGACTTTTAATGAACCGCCTACGTCTACACCGTGCAGTGCCCTTGCCATACACAAAGTATCTAGGTAACGGCTAGGACTGATGCGGCAAAACCAATTGAGGATAGCCCCGTCAAACATAGTGTTATGACAGAGAAGCATCGACTGCTTCCATGGCAACTTCTTTAACTCACTAAATATCGTTTCACGTGACCCTGAAACCCAATATGCCGGATCTCTATTGACCTTCACACCCACACCGATTAACTCAAAGTCGGGTGAACGGATGTATTCTTCGGTTGTCAGGCGGCTAAGAGAAAATGATGTGTCGTAGAAAGTTTCAAAGTCTAGGGTAATTATATTCATTCTTTTATTTTATATAATTTCTTAGCGCCGATACGCACTATATCAGCAATACCATTCTCAACAAATCTATGCAAGACACGGGCTACTTTGTTATTGCTTACGATCCATGCCTTCGCAATCGTTCTTGCCTGAACAGGAGTTTTAGGGTGAGAGAGCAGATACTTCCACACCTTCTCCTCAAAGTCGGTCATTTCAACTGCCATTGTTTACGCCTCCGTTGTAGTACTCTTCTAAGTCAAGTGTAAAGTTTCCAGTAATTACTCGTTTAAAAAATTCTTCTTCATCATATTTTTTAGTAGTCATTTCTATAAAGCAATCCACCAAGTGCTGATGATCTGGCCCTCTTTTTTTAAGACTTTTTAGTTTATCTGGATAAATACCCCCGTAAACTTTGTTTCTTAAATAAAATCTACCCAAAGATAAATCCTGCCAATTGTCTTTTATTATTGGTTCGTCAAGATAAGAAAACAATATTCTATCGGTTGTAAAGTTATGAATGTTTGGGTAGACAGTTTGGTAAATGGGTAGAAACCAACTAAGATCAATTTTTTTATTTTGGATAATAAACTCTGAAGCCGCACCAGTTAAAAACACGCAGTTAGGTTGGTTGTAACGACGCAAAGTAGTAAGTATGTAATAAGAATTTAAAGCGGGGAACGACAATCCTTTTTCATAGTGGTATTCAATACAAGACCGAAATTCTTTTAATTCAAGATTAAAAAGTTCATGTTTAAAACCATGCCGTTTAGAAAAATCTTTACTTGCTCTGGAATCATAATCATCATAGTTAGGACTAAACGCATAAGTTATAGCGGTGAAGTCTATCCCCAGTTCCATCAAGAGAAGGGCTAGGAAACGACTGTCCATACCACCGCTGAACAACAGGTAGACTTGATCGTGACCTTCTACGATACGTTTAAAGTGATCTGCTACTTCTTCTTTAAATGATTTGGTTGTGATTCTTAAAGAGTAGTCGAGGCTACACTCAAACTTATTGTCAGCGGTGATATGGTATTTCACTTGGCTTCCACCTTAATCAGTCGAACAACTTCATTAACCACGGGAGCGTTCTTCTTTCTTTGCTCCGTTACCCACGATGTAAATGCCTTAGGTGTCCTGAGAGCGGGGTCTGAAGTAAAGAAAAAGTTTGTGCCAAAGAAAGCCTTTACCTTCTCGTCATCTAAAGCCTTACCAAACTCTTTGGCATACCAGTCAAGCACCTCGTTAGGGGTACCCTTGGGTAACACCGCACCCCAGTCCACCGTGGCATTAAATCCCGGCACGACTGTGCTAAATGGTTGTACGTTTGGGAGTGTCTTGATTGGGTCTCTAGCCGTATGCGTAATGATCTTTATCTTGTTAGCATCTTTAAACGTAACAGCAACGGCTAACGGCAACGCACCGAACCTAACGTGCTTACCCGCAACATCTATTGCAGTCTGAGCAGGGCCACGATGCTCCACCCTGTTTAAATTCGCGTTCTTGTTGGCCCCAATAGCAATCAGCGCAGACTCTAAACCAAGCCTACCCCCACCACCGGAATGCCCAACATCGACCTTCTCTTTGGTCAGCACATCGGCTAACTGCTTTGGTGTACTAACAGGATCATCTGCATTGGCAATAATAACCACGGGGGAAAACCCTGCCTTGAGCGCATACGAAAAAGATCCTATGTCATACGGAGGGTTCTGATGAAAGTTAGGTAGCGTGTAGTCCATAGCCGTAACACCACCCATCGAGGCAAGGGATACGCTATGCCCGTCATTAGGTAATGTGGTTAGATGCGCCATACCCACCGTACCACCCGCACCTGCTTTGTTCTCTATAACAATAGTCACCCCAGTAGTTCGGGATACCGATTCAGATACAGACCGTGCGATCAAGTCATTACCACTACCCGGAGGGAACGGCACAACCATTGTTATGTTTTTAGTAGGTTTCCAAGCAAATGCCGAACCACTAATAATTAAAGATAAAACTAAGATTGCTAGGTTTTTCATGTGTTCTTCTCCTTTTCATGTTCACGTTTTGCCGTTTCATCGACACGTTCTTGCGATATGTTTATGGCATCGACATGAGGGGTAACTTCAGGGGTGCAATAGTTAGGCTTGCCACCGCAGTATGTCTTGACCCAAGGTTTCTCTGTCGGTTTGCGTGGGTCAGTCATTTTAGATTGCCTCCTGATTTAATTACGTCACCTCCATACACATACGTACCAACGTGTTCTAGTTTGATAAATGGATTAGCGTAGATCTTCCCGCCGTGCTTACGCCATAGATCACAGAAGTGATAATCCTCAGACAGCAAGGCACCCGTCTCGTCGATGCTTGTAGCAAAGAACTCATGTGTTAATGGCTTTATGTATTCGCCGTTTTCTTTGTGTGTGGACACCCGGTAAGTAGGTACGTGCGGTATAAGATCTTCAAACACCTTGCGCTTGATAAGCATGAACCCTGTACCGCCATGTCGTACCTCAATCATCCCGTCAGAATCAGACTCTTGCATCTGCCCTGCCATATTAAATACAAACGCACCGCCGTAATCTTGTAGATTTTCTTTGCCCGCCTTTGCTGCTTTACCAACCTGTTTCCAATCAACCTCTTTCTTGGGGTAGATGCCACAAGCAATGTCCCGATCAGCCGCCATCAATGTCGCCACCGCCTGCCCATCATACGAAATGTCAGCGTCAATAAACATCAGGTAGTCAAAACCTTTTTCCAAAAACAGACGGACTAACTCGTTACGGGCACGGGTAATCAGGCTCTCATTAGTAATCTGCGCCCAGTAGACGGGTACACCTACCGACCTCATCTTGAATAATGTATTAAGCAAACCTGATACGTAGTTGCCTGTACACATCCCACCATACATTGGCGTGGCGATCATTAACGATGGGCGAGTTTGTTCTTGTTGTAGTGGTGTTTCAGTCCAATCAGTCATACTTTCCTCACTATAAGTTGGTACCCAGAATGGGCAATAAGTAATTCATCCTCAAACATATTTACAAACGCATCCACCGCAATCTTCGGGCGTTGCAACAGGGTAAACCCCGGCGGTTTCCAAGCGTAATCATCAAACACCATAAACCCTTCCTTCTTCAGCAAAGGCCAAGCCATACACGCATCAGTCAATACATCTTTAGCCAAGTGCGACCCGTCAATGTAGATGAAATCAAATTGTTTTTTATGGACAATTAACCCCGCCAAGGCTTCTACGGACGTACTTCTAAGGGATATTACGGCACAGTTAGGAAACTTTTTGCGGACTAATGTAATGTTCTGCTGAAACCGTGCTTCTGTCCCTGCCATATCTTCAGGCGTGTGTTCAGCACCACCTTCCCATGTGTCGATGCAGTAGATCTCACCACCATCTTCCATCATGTTCTCGATAGTCCATACGGCAGACCGCCCCTCAAACGACCCAATCTCTAAGAAGTTTTTACGGGCAGGCAGATGCGGGACTAACTGCTCCCATACCTTTGGTGCCCATGCGAACCAATCTTTTGTGTATTGATACTCACTCATTACTTATCTTCGCTTTTTAGAAACTTAATGTTGGGTGTCTCTTTCGTCAAAGCGTAGTACTCTAACTGCACCTTGGCCGAGTTAATCATCTTACCCGCCAAGTTTGCTAACTCTGCCGCATCAGAATGTTTGACCGTACCACTTCGTAATTCAGTAAATACTTGTGACAATTGTTCTCTTAATTCAGTTACGTTTTTCATTTCACTTCTCCTTGTTTAAAAGTTTACGTCGTTTAAATGCGGCTCTTGCTAATGCGTTTATATGTTCCCGTTGTTCGGGGGTTAGGTTCCTACGCTTAGCATTTATCTCTTCTTTGTTTTTAGCGTAGTGTTCTCTACTCTTTTCTATAAGTTTTTCTCTATTTGCTTTTCTATATTTTTTTCACCTTTCTAATTGTTTGTCTCTGTTTTTGTAGTACCTAATTCTTTCTAACTCACGCACTCTTTCTTTATTGGCTTCCCGCCAAGAATAATTTTTTGTTAAAAGACGTTCTTTATTTTTTTCTCTCCAACACTTTGCCGCTTCTGTAAGTTTTTCTTTATTATCCTGATAATACTTTTTACTTGCATTTGGATTTCGCGCATTATATTTTTTTCTTGACTCTTTATATCTTTCTGACGGTGTAGTGTTGGCTAAATAATCACGCTTAATAAGCATCTCAAATCGCTTGGCTTCAATCATTTCTTTTGGGATATCTTTAAAACTTAACTGCGTGTTTTTAGTTAATACGCCCTTAACATAATTATCTGTAAGATTTTTAATACCGTCCAATCCTCTTTGTTTACCTTTTTCCACATACTCTTTACGACGATATTCTTTTTTATATTCTTTTACTTCAGGGAGTGAACTATATTCTTTTGCTCTTTCAAGTAATTGTTTTTTATTTGCTTCGTAGTATTTTGCCCAACGCTCACGATCTTTAGATAAATCACGGGTAGCCCTACGTTTAACCCTGTATTCTTCGGTGCGTCTGTATGCGTTATAGGCTTCCCTCTTTTCTTCCTTTGTCAAAATGGTGCCTCCTCTGTGTCGATTTCAAGTTTTGTGGATTTTGGTGGGCGAATCCGCTTGACTTTCTCAGAAAGTGCGTGAACCCATCGGGGAAAAGGCCAGTCGGTAGTGCTCGGTATGCGAATCCAAACTCTTTCGCCACCATCTAGACACTTCTCGATTACGCCTATTTCACCCGATATTAGACGCGCCCAGTCACCCTCGGCTAAAGGGCGTGGGGCTTTAGGATGTTTGATTGGCACGCTCAAGTTCTCTAATGCGTAGGTTTATATAGTTAGCGGTAACCTGTAACTGTTGTATGCCTTGCATGATGTGCTCATGCTCACGCTTCAAGATATTGGCGTAGGGGTTGGGAGTTGGTTGTGTTGGTTGATGAACAACTTTAGATAACTTTTCACCGTCAAGTGAATCACTCTTATCAACGAACACCGGCATTCTATTATCTAACACATACAACTTACCAACTTTCTTAACTAACTTACGACTTAACATAGTCTGCAACGTTGTATAGATATTGCCTTTTACTTTTGTTGCTTTTTGAATATCAGCCGCTCCTGTCGGGCCATACTTTAGTAAGTAACTACGAATGATTTCAACGTTTTGACCGCGTGGTTTCTTTTTCATTTAATTCTCCTTTATTTAACTAAATTAACTAGGTTGTTTAACTGCTCTACATTTTCCTCGTTTATTACAAACGACCATCCACCCGCAAGATCAATTTGGTCAAGGTTGCGCTGTTGAAGCGCAGTCACTTTTCCCTTTCCCGCCTTGCACTCTAAGCCGATGAATTTTCCTTGGTAGCAAACAAGGAAATCCGGTACCCCTGAATTGCCATACCCGCTAGTGACAGGCATAACATAGTAAGCACCAAGATTCTTTAATACTTCTTTTACTTTCTTCTTAACTTTACTTTCGGGTGTAGCCATTCAATATACTGTTCTAAATATTTAAATGTTGGGGTGTTCATTGCATTTGCAAGAAACGCTTCTATCGTCAAACTATCGGGAGGATAGTATTCACCCCGCATATATGTCAAGTCTTTTGTTGGAATGACTACTACATACAATCCCTGACACGGTTGCCACCCTGTCTCATACATTGTTGAGTCCGGAGGATGTTCATAAGCCTTCGCTATCAGGATTGGATCCTCGATAGGAGGGTTTTTGTTTGATGCCTTAATCATCGCAAGTCTAGACTTCAAGATATCCGGCAGTTCATCGTCGGTATATATCCTGATTTGATTGTCCCCAACAAAGACTTCGTACTTTCCGTTGTGATATGTAATAGGGACACGGTGATGATTATGTAACGTAGGGTGCATTACAGGTGCAAACTTATTCATATTTAGTTACCGGAGTTAGAAATAAATTATATTTAGCCACACCATCAAACCCATCGTGCTTGGAATAGGAAGTATAAACATCTAAATCAATATCCAGATCATCAGACTCAATTATCATTGATTGGATAGGATACAGATCGTCATTCCCAACGACGTTTAATTGATGCTTTGTGTTAAACATTTTTACTGCAACACTTAATTCAGGATAGTCAGCGCTCAATGCACTTTCCTCTGAATAGCATTTCACGTCACCCTGAACTTCTAAATAAAATTTATTATTTTTACCTTCTTTATTAAGAAAGGACACTTTGGCAACTAAGGCCGGACAATGCCTTTGTTTAATTAACATCAAGCAGTCAGGTATAAAACGGTTTACTACTTCATCAACTTTGGCTTTTTTGTCAACCTCTTTCAAATATTGTTTGAATTTAGTCTCAAGAATATTTTTTGACTCTTCAGACACTGCTTTGTTATTAAAAAAGTATTCAAAGACAGACACTGCGGTGCTACCACTAATTGAGATTGAATCACCATACCCATACTTAAATTTATGTTCGGCTTTTGAAACAAGTCTTGTATACAAACTTTGCGAATCAAAGAATCGGATAATATCTAATGATTTATGATTAAGGCGGTGGTCTTGCTCTATATTTTTTAGTAACGATCTGAGATTAATCGATTCGCGGGTATGTCGCTCTGAACCACGCCCTTTGCTTTTTTGTATTATCGGTGAGATCACTACATAGTTTATTGCCGATTTACCTGATTTGTCTTGGGTATTTTCTGTACGAATTATACCAAACGGCATTCCGTTTTGGTGAGTTAGCATGATTCGTGCGTAACTAATTGTATTGTGCTTGGAAAAATTAGTCATGTAGTCTTCGTCATGCGACATAACAAACAAATTAAACTTGTGGCACAACTCGCGGGCTAATGCCTTTGTGGATGGTATGCTCTCAAGTAAGTCGATGGTTTTGGGATGGGCTAGTGTGTGGTACATGGTTTCACCTCCGTATGAAATGTTAAACAATCCGTTTATGTTCTACGCCGTTGACAAGTATCTTCTGTCCCCACTCAGCGGTGGGTAACTTATCTCCGTGTCGATAGACTTTTGACTTCAGTATGTCTCCTCCCTTCTGTATTACATCGTTATAAATCTCTGAATAAAAATGATTTTTTACATTGTGTATCAGTACTTTAGGTTCTAAGGATTTCTGAAACCAATAACTTTGCCGGTTGTATCTAAGACCGTGTCTACAATCATTGATGTTGTAACGCAAGGCTAACCATAAAACAGCTCCTGCAGGGTCATTGGGATCATATGATTGAGACAATTCTTCATGAACGTAATTAATAGTTGGCGACACATCACCTCTTGCCATGTCCTGTAACTCATCACATATTTTTTCTACCCCCATAGCACTAAGAATTGTGCGGGCTACTTTAAACATTTCGTCATGCTGGGTGCGATGCGCCTTAGTCTTCTTGCGATCAAGTGTATTTACATGTAACTCAAACGGTTCTGTTGGAGCACCATCACACAAGCGGATACGCATGCCTTGGTAGACGGGTGACATAACTTTGGTTTGTCTGTGAACAAATACTAATCCTCCATAGTTAGCCCTCGCGGCGATCCATCCGGGCAGTACCGCTGACATAACTCCGTTATCCCCTTGACCATAACATCCGTATGATGGGTTGAATTCAAAAGTGTCGTCGGGGTGAAATGTGCCAAGCATACACCGATCTGTGTAATAGATCTCAATGGGTGGTCTGAAATAAGTCCACGGCATATTTTTACTAAGTGGCCCCTTTCTGTCTTCGGGGATTAGATCAATTCTTGGTTTAAAGAAACGATCCGAGTATCTACGATTACCTAACGGATACTTAGGGTTTGTTTCTTCTGTGTTTCTGTATGGCTTATTTGTTTCTGCAAAGTTTATAAATTGGCTGTACTCCCATCTTGTGGCGATATCTCCGAATGCATACATATCAAACTCCTTTCTTGTTAACGGCTTCAATGCCGTTCTTAGTCCGCTTGACAGTTAATTCACCGTCAGCAATTGCACAAATAACTTCAATACTCATAGAATTGTTTTTGCTTAATTGAAAGTTCTTATATGCAAGATAAAGTATCGTTACACCCATACCTGAAAATAAATATGCGTAATCCATTATGCGAATACCTCCTCGTTAAGTTTGACTGATTTACCGACAGGGGGACGAAAGTCTTTGTTCTGAGTAACTAACCAAAGAAGTGGGGCTTGATGACGCCACACGATATCGTTCTCGACAAAGCCATCGGTGAATATAATTACGCATTCGGTTTGAATGTTTTTACTAATTAAGTATTCACTGACAGATGAAACCGTAGTTCCCCCGCCACCTACGGGTTTGAGCATGTGCTCAATCCCTGCATAGTTACCAGTAAACACTTGTTCACCATGCACTTTGCTGTCCCACCACACCACGCGAATTTTGTCCGGCGAGACTGTGTCTGCAATAGAGACC
>Ga0172367_10008091_pt1 | contig 11830 bp, 26 predicted proteins | sample Lak10m_FD_114542 | JGI IMG/M metagenome (GOLD analysis project Ga0172367, IMG submission 114542) | Freshwater microbial communities from Kabuno Bay, South-Kivu, Congo - kab_022012_10m | ecosystem: Environmental > Aquatic > Freshwater > Lake | place: Democratic Republic of the Congo: South-Kivu...
CAGTGGGCGAACCGGTGCAACATGTGTGATGAGGTGGACCTCGAGGTCGAGACCGTCCAGAAGCAGACCGAGAGGATCATCAATGGTCAGGGGGCACAGCGAGCCCTTCAGGCCATCAAGGTCCTCCGGGGCCAGACTATCTGAGGCTCGTGACCCCGTTCAGACCAGTGGTATACTAATCAGGCAAGGAGGAAGGAATCATGGCCAAGCCCGAGAACACTGAGTTCAAGACCACTACCGTCGTCTACATCCTCACGGAGGACTTCAACTACTCCAGCACCCTCTACGGTCGAACCCTTCCTGGGGTCCTCACCAAGGGGACCGAACTCCGGAAGGGGATCACGGCCTGGCCCACGGAGGGTGGACTCAAGTGGGGTGAGCACACCATTCCGGATGGGGACTTCGAGATCTTCCACGAGACCGAGACCCGGAAGACCACCTTCACCCGCCGCCGGGGAAAGGGCTGATTACCCGTGAGGCTCTTCTCGGTTGTGGTATACTGACTGCAGGAGGACAAAGACATGCTGAATCAGATCAACAAGAGCATTGAGATCTTCTCGAAGGCCGAGATCGACTGGTCGCCAGACGCTGGAATGTTCTGGCTCACCGCCATGGTCTTGATCTTCGGGATCGCGATGGCAGTCGCTTACATCACTGAGTAGCGACTCGGGACGCTTCAGACGGGCATGGTATACTAGCATGGCAAAGGAGGACAACATGCAGAACGGATTCCTGGTCGCCTTCCCCTCGAGCACCGGTGAGACCTGCTTCCTGGTCACCCCTCAGCGGGTCGGGCAGCCCAACCACCCCTGGTTCCCCTGGGCTCGCGCGACCTTCGTGGGCACCCTGTTCACCACCCAGGTTGAGGCCGAGTCGGCCCTCAAGCGGATGCGGGACATCCACGGGTACATCGCCCCGGAGCTCAACGGTGGGCTCTTCAAGCGCCTCGCCCTTGCCAAGGTCGTCCCGGCGGCAGGCCTTCGAGATGTGGAGTTCGAGATCCTCTGATCTCGGGAACGGTCGCAGATCTGAAGGTAGAATAGTGACATCAAGGAGGCAAGATGGACAAGATGCTCGACACGATCTTCAGCTGGGGCCATGGGTTCGGTGGGCTCCTCTTCATGATCTTCGTGGCTGCCCCCATCCTCGGGGTCGGGATCGCCGGGTTCATCCAGGTGATGGTCATCGGATTCCAGCTCTGCGGCCTGGTCTAGGCCGCACTTCAACTCTCTCACAAACACCTTCCAAGGAGACAATCATGTTCGCACTCTCTCTCGCTCTGATCTTCATCGGCGCTGCTACCATGGGTTACGCGGCTGGGACCGTCCAGCTTCTGGTTCGGGGCGACTGACCGCTCGTGCGGTGCTCTGACTGATGGTGTATACTGATCTCACAATGGAGGCAGTAATGAGCAAGCGGCACACCCCCTCTCGGACCTTCATCCCGGGACCGAAGATGGTCTTCCTCCTGGTGAAGGAAAGCAAGTACGCCATCGGCGAGTGGATCAAGATGCCCCTCGAGGACGCTAAGGTTCTCGCTCAGGTCCTTCACCTGGAAGGGAAGGAGACAGCCATCCTCGGCTGATCTCGGGACAGGGGCAGAAAACCTGGTAAGATAACAAGGCAAAGGAGGACCACATGGACATCGACTTCACCCCCACCGCTTTCACCGTCAAGAACCCCGGCAATGGCAAGGACCGGCGGTACGACGCGGCGACCAACCCGAGGATGGTGACCGACGCGGCCCGGGTCTTCACCCAGTTCGCGGAGCACTACCCCACCCTGGCGGCGCAGGTGGTTCCCGACCACTTCATCCAGCTCCACTGCCGGGCCCAAGACAACGCCTCCTGGTCGGGTGACTACGGGGTCAACACCGAGCAGTCTCGGATGATCTTCCTCAACCTGCTGGAAGAGGCAGCGAAGCAGAAGCAGTTCAGCTGAGTCCCGTGCGGGTGGTCTGACCTGTGGTATAGTGGAGAAGCAGGAGGAGAGACATGACGAACAGCTGGACAGATCAGGTCAGGAAGAAGTTTCTAAATTTCTTTGAATCCGCACTCGTGGGCGGTATGGTGGCCGCCGTGCTTGCTCTGCTCTTCTATCCCATGTGGTCGGACAGCCGCGAGTACATGGTGGAATGGGCGATCGCACTGATCACCGCGGGCGCTGCGTGGGTGGTTGCTAACGTGGTAAGCTCTGGCTACTCGGTCCGCGTGCGCGAGGTCGTTGTGATCGGTGTGATCATCCTGTGGGTCTTCGTACTGGCTGGAGCTGTGCGAAACCACACCATTGCACAGCTCCCGTGTACCACCCGGGAGAGGACGACCTGCTGGGCCTGCACGGAAACAGAATACACCCAGTCTGGCGAGCAGTGCATGGCAGGAGAGGAATACGAGTGCGAAGTGTGCACAGAGCGGACCTGGCGTGCTCGCGAGTGGAAGTGATTGCACGAGCAATTAGAAGCAACAGTCAACCGAGGAGAATCGATCATGCCGCTGAACCCCGATAAGTGTGTCATCGATGTCACACTTGTGGCACCCTCCTCCACCCCAGCACCCGCCGTATGGGGTCTGGTTAAGACAGAGTCCGAGACTCGAGAGGCTGTCCAACATCGGATCAACTGACCCGTGCAATCGTCGGCTGAGCGTGGTATACTAGGATCATAAGGAAAGGAGGCAGCATGCAGGACACCAACACCCTGGTCATCCACCCCGACCGCTTCGAGGACATGGCGCAGGCGATCACCAACACGCTCTACAGCACCAGGATCCTCGCGGGTGACCAGGAGGACTACGACAAGTCGGTCGCGATGATCATGCGTCAGCTCCAGCACCAACTCTGGCTCCACCGCAACTGGGGTGAAGACCTCGAGGGCGCGGCCACCAAGTTCAGGGCAGACAGGCCGGACGGAGAGGGCAGTGACTGTTGAGGCCGGCCAGCTGCGTCAGTGGCGGCTCCCGACGCCCTTCTCGGTCACGAGCGGGAGCGGCGGGAAAATATTCCTAGTCCTCCAGCGGGACCCCGACTTCAAGAACGAACCCTTCTGGCAAGTCCTCAGGTCCGAGGGCGGCACGAAGCTCTGGTCAGAGACACGGATTGAGAGATGGAGCGAGGTGATCGATGCACCCTGAAGCGGGCCAGCTCCGGCGTTGGACCACCCCCGATCATCCCCGTGACAGGGGCAAGGTGTTCATGATCCTGTGGGTGAAGACGGAGTGGGACTCGGGGATCGGAATGCCAGCAGGTGACTTCGATCTCTGCTGGGACTTCATCATGGACGGCGTGAAAGAGTGGCACTACGACGACGTCATTGAGCGGGACAGCGAGGTGATCGGTGGAGACGGGTAAGCTGGTGTGGCTCATGAAGGGTAGCCCACTCTACGAGCGTCCCAACACTGCGGACGGTGTGACCGACAGTCACTTCACTGGGTACATCGAAGAGGAAGATGGGCGGTACGCGGTCGAGGTGCAACGCGTCGAAGAGATGGGCTTCGAGTTCCAGGGCCAGCACGACGCTCGGCTGGTCGCCTGGTCTCAGGTCCTCCTCGATGGGCGGCTGGTGTGGGCGAGGACTCAGCTTCTACGCGACGAGAAGGGTGCGGCGGGAGTCTCGCTGTGAAGAAGGGAGATCTGGTCACTGTCGCTGGGACCTTCTACGACGCGCCCATCAACCACCACGACCCGGTCCTGGCGATCCGCCATCACGGCGGCTTGCTGCGCGACCGGCAGCTAGGCATGATCGTGGACACCGCCCAGGTCTTCTACTCAGATGCTGACTATGTACCGGGCAACGCTGCTGTCTGGTACAGGGTTCTCACTGGAGAGCAGACTGCTTGGTTCGGACCCGGCTGTGTTCGGAGCGTAGACATGAACGGCGGCGACCCATGTGTATAATACTGTAGAAGGGAGGAGACGATGCTTGTTGCACTGCTGATAGTTGCCGTCGCTGGGACGGGCTGGACACTCTGGGCTGACTGGAAGCCGCGGTCTGCGCCGCGAGCAGGCCCTGCGCTGACACCCGTCGAGGTGGAAGCTGTCTGGGACGATCGGGTTGACGGCATCAAGAGCAAGCGGCAGATGCTGGACCGGATGGTCGCGGGCTAGCCCCCGTGCGGCCCACGCAGCAGATTACAGCCTAGGTAGAACCGAGGAGGTTCTCATGGCAATCGGTACGGGATCACAGGTTAGAGCAGCAAGCGCGGAGAAGTGGAAGACATGGGGCTGGATCAACAGGGACGGGGAGATCCTTCGGTGCCACATCGAGCCGGACAGGATCTATACAGTGACCGTGGCGGCCTCCCGCTTCAAGCAGGCGGATGGGGCCTACCAGAGCTGCACGAAGATGACCGACCCGAACACTGGGCTCGAGGTGATGTGCGAGAGGGAAGCGATCGTCGAGCTCAACCCGGCGACCTGATCCGGACCCTGATCAGCCTCTACACTTCGGAGGACTGGGAGCCTGACGTCCAGCCGGGTGAGATCCTCATCGTCGTGGGTCGGGCGCCCTACGAGGCGCTACCCAGCCCTGACTGGGGTGGAGACGCTACCAGCTTCTGGGCGCCGCACATCGCAGCCCTCCATCCCGCCTCAGGGCAGGTCTACGGCTTCTGGGGTGAGGGTGACTACGAGATCTTCAACCGGGCAGAGGCCCACAACCAGGGAGAGTAGCAATGTACATGGACATCAGCATCGAGCAGGAGATCTACTGGCTGGCTGAGGCGCCGGAGGAAGTGAGCGCCCTACCGGAGGGCGATGTCTGGTCGCTGCGGGCACGGCTGGAGGACATGCCGGATCCGGCGCTGGATGCACTCTGGCGCGCAGTTCTGGTCCGCACTGGATCGGCTGGGTGATAGATATGGATCATGAGACACAGCAACCACATCATGATCCGCGAATTCGTCCGGCTCCTCCGCGAGGGGGCTGAGGTTCCACAAAATCCTCTCGAAGCGCTGGTCGCCGCCTACAAGGCGAATCCAGACACCTGGGATGACGGTGACGGTGGGGGTGACATAGACGACGTCAAGGAGTACGCCGCTCTCAGCGGAGCCGAAGAAGCGAAGGCTCACTCTGAGGACGCTCGGTTCGAGAGGGGCGGGAAGTTCTACGGCATGACGGCAGACATCTTCAAGCTCGTCCTCGGGCTCATGGGTGAAGCAGAGCCGCGGCCCACCCCTGCAGGAGGACAGGAAGACGGAGCTCAGACAAGAAAGGCTCCCACGATGCCAAAGACGCCCAGGGCGAAGACGGGACCCAGCGGTGTCTCGATGGGCGGTAAGAACTTCCTCAGAGCAGATGACATGGCTGATCTGTTCGCCGAGATCTCCAAGCTGGGCACTGAAGCGATGATGGCATCGATCATCGCACAGGCTGAGAAGACCAAGCCGGGCATGTCATCAGACGATGAGATGGCGCGCCGGAATGCGCTTCAGAGAGTGAACGACGACCTCGTCAGGGTTGGACAGTTCTCTGGGCTTGACCTCGCGGGCGCTGATCAGAGCGACCCATCTGTCGCAGGGCTGATCGACACCAAGGCCGAGATCATCGGCAGGCTGGTGAACTACATCCCACAGACAGGGCTCTTCAAAGCAGGCTCCTACACTGATGCATCTGAGGTTGAGACCGCTCTGAACCGGGCTGGGATCATCAGCGCTGGTGCTTCACTCGAAGACCTCAGCGTCCTCTCGGCCAACGCCCTGGGTGACATGGTGTTCCGCGCGCTCGCTGGGACGGCGAAGGGCCGCAAGGCGATCAGGGACATCAACGATCCGAGCTTCATGGCAGATTATGGTGCAGAGCTCGACGCGATCGCGAGCACCCTTGAGGGTCTTGATGTGAAGACCAGCTACGCTGGGAAGGTCCTGAAGGTGAACGCTGGCAAGAAGAACTACGATGTGACGATCCCGAAGGCAGTGGCTCTGGAGTCGCTCAAGGATCCCACAGCGATCAAGACCTTCCTCGCAGGTGTGGCGGCTGACCTCAGGGACCACCAGGCCCGCTTCGACGTCTCCAAGAAGCCCCCTGTGAAGCCCACAGCCGCCGACTTCGAGAAGCCCGAAGCCGCTGAGCCGGACCCGGTTGCTGTCGTCGATGACTTCGTCGCCGAGCACGCTGACAGCAACGCCCTGTCAGAGCTCAAGAACCAGCTCGGTCGCTGGGTCCAGGAGAAGACCGGCAAGGACACCGTCCTCCGCAACGAGTTCGACAGGAAGCTCAAGCCTCAGCAGATCTTCGACCTGGTCGAGGACACGCTCTACAAGATGGCTGAGTCACCTAATCTGGACACCGAGGAGCGCGGTAAGCTGGCGGACCTCGCTGCAGGCTGGACAGTTCCCGGTCAGATTCCGGACGGCAAGAAGATCGAGATCACCATGAACATCCTGTCGATGCTGGGTGTCGTCGTTGAACCCGATCAGGTGAAGATCATGGCCGCAGTCGGTGACCTTGATGAAGAGCTCCGCGCTGGCGGGCTCGAGGCAGCCGAGGCTGCGCTGGAGAAGGTTGATCCCGATCTCGTCGCCAAGCTTGAGAACGACCTTGACCTGGCAGTGACGAGCGATGAGGTGAAGGACTCGCTCTTCGACGTCTTCATGGGGTCTGAGCAGATGAAGGGCCAGCTGACTGGGCTCGACATCGACGGCCTCGAGAACGAGGAGCTGCTGGGCGTCCTCCAAGGGATGGGTGTTCAGAACGTCTACGACGCGCTCCTTGCCCTGAAGGAGCGGCAGTTCGGCGGTGTTGCAGCATCCAAGGAGGACCTCAAGAACCGCAAGAAGGAGCTCCGCAATGCGATGATCGAGATCGGCAAGGGCATGGGCATCCCATCACCCTCAGCCTCCGTCAACGACCTAGCGAACGCTGTCTCCTCAGGGCCGAAGCTCGCGGGCTTCATCCGGTCGCTCAACGTCTTCTTCGATGCTGGCCTCACCCCTGAGAACATCGAGCGACTTGTTGCCTCGCCCAAGTTCCAGATGGCTTCACAGTACATGACCGGCATCGAGATCCTGAAGGCGACGAAGAAGGCGATCGAGGCTGACCCAGCACGGAAGGGCGCGATGAAGGCTGAGCTCAAGGCGATCCCAGCAGCGATCCAGAAGCTTGAAGCCGGAATCCAGAAGGTGAACGCCCAGAAGGGCAAGTAGTCACCACTCACCCGTGCATCCCTCGAGGGCCCCGTGTAGGATAGGCTACATGGGGCTCTTAGAGCATCGCCCCGCAGCGCCGAGACGCGAAGGAGACAACGAAGATGACGGCAGGTAGTGTAATGCAGGTGTGGGAGTACAGCGACTGGAGCGGGGTCCCGCTGCGCCAGATGCGACGGGCTGTGCTGGATGAGATCGATGCCCGGCGGCTCCCGGAGTTGGGCGAGATGACGGTGTCCCAGCTGATGGGGATGTCAGTGAGCGGGGATCCGAGCCCAGTCGGGATCTACATCTGGACCGACGGCGACAAGATCATGTACCTGGGCAAGACCCACGGCCGGCCGCTGGCGGAGCGGATCGTCACCCACCTGGACAGCCGCGAGCCGCAGGGGGAAGGAGACTGGTCGATGGCCTGCTGCGCGGCAGCGCTGGCGAAGTCGCGGGGTGTGCCCAGAGATGCGGCGGTGCAGGAGATGCTCCGATGGCGGACACTCTGGCTCCGGATCCCGCCGCCCGCTGCTGGGTTCCACAAGGAGCACATCGCGGTCGTCGAGGGGCGGCTCAAGTGGGTCGAGTGCCTGGATCCCCTGCTCGTCTCGAACGCTGACCGGGTCCGCAGCTGGTTCAGCCACAAGGGGCACTGGGAGGAGCGGTCTGGGGCGCTCGCGGCAGGAGATGAGGGTTGGATCATCGAGCACAAGAAGCGCTTAGAGACGCAGATGGGCGCTGTGAGTGATAGATAGCGCTCAGGAGCTTAGAGCACATGGATAAGAAGAGGATCGATAGAATCGTCAAGGAGGAGGTGCAGAATCTCTTCGAGATGAGGCCCAGAACCGCTGCACCCTTTGGCTACGGGATGAGGGGCACTGGCAAACCTGAGAGGTTCGAAAAGACAGACCCCTACGAGCGCGGCGAGGGCACCTACGGCGAGCGTCCACGCAGAGAGGAGATTGGTCTCACATCCATCTCGATGATCTGGGATCCCACTGGCAAGATTGGCCTCGTGAAGAATGACATGCAGGCAGCAGCCATCAATCGCACAGCTGACAAGAAGCTCAGCGATCCAGATCGCACACAATCCATCCGTCAGACGATCTTGGGTAAACCCGGCTTCCGCCCCGTCGCAGAGCTCTACCTCGACCTCGAGTACGGCAAGACAGCCATGGACACGAAGGTCCAGGCGACCATCAATACCGACGGGGGTCAGGACCATGTCGGAACGGGAAGCACCGCAGTTGACGCGATCCGCGACGCCGAGGAGCAGTGGCGCGGCTCAGCTGGCGGAGCTGAGATGGGACCCGGCCCGATGGAACCCATGTCTGAGTCGCGCTGGTGTCAGCTCGCTGGGCTGATGACAGAGGGTCGCAAGAGCACAGGCGAGGTGAAGCTCTTCTCTGTAAGTGCAGAAGACTACTCCGATGATGAACTCAACATCGCTAAGGAGAAGGGACTCGATCTCAAGGACAAGAAGTTTATCGGTACAAGGCAGCAGCACAAGAATTTCTACAATGCTCTCGCACAGCACCACAAGCGGGCTGGTGGCCCGCAGTCCTTTGATCCGTTCGACCCGGATGCCCTTGATCGGGTTGACTAGCTGAACAGAGCTTGGTCACGCTGACCAGCCCCGATCACCTCGGGGCTGTTCTCATCTCTGCAGCAGGTGACGGTCTAGAGCTCTTCTTCTGGCCCGTAGCGGCTCTCGATGTCCTCGAGAACACCTCTCGACATGCTGATGATCCTGCCGATCTGCATCGCTGCGGCTCTGACAGCACTCGGATCATCAGCGACGATCGAGACGATCCTGTCAAGCGCCTTTAGCAGACTGAGGACGCCGAAGGCAAACTCGTCTTCGTCAGCCAGCGTCCTCACACTGTCGAGATAGCTGTCCAGCAGCCCGGCTGTCATCTGGACGACATCAGCAGCAGCTCGCCCTGCAGGAGCTCCGACACCCATCCGTCCGACTCGCGCTGCTCCCTTCATCTGCTCGACTCCGCTCATGATCTCCCTCAGCCCGGCAGCGACACCCGTCATCACCTCGAACTCATCGATCTGCAGTGCGGGTCCCGACATCGGGAAGAGCGGGACGAGCTGCCCCATCTTCATCTCCTGCAGGATCATCGCCCTGATCTGCTTCCGTGTGATCTGCATCTCAGTAGTCCGTGTCGCCGAAGCGCTGCTGGGCGCGGCGCTCGTCTTCCATCCAGTCTGCCATTGGATCGAACTCGTCTTCCTCTTCGTCACCACCGAAGTCGGTCTCACCCATGCCGATCTGCCGCTGCCCTGCGAGGACGAGGCCGATCACTGCCTCACCCGCCTCAGTGAACTCCTCAGGCTCGGCTTCCTCACCCAGCGAGATGATCCAGGTGCCCCCGGTGGTGCAGTTGACGAAGATGTCCTGCAACCCGAAGCCGGGCTCCTCGAAGCGCTCCATCGAGAACTTCAGCATGTCACCCGGCTCCATAGCGCCCAGGGCGTCGATCAGCGGGTCAGTGTAGTCTGGGTTCTCCAGCGCTTCCTCGAACGCCTCCTGCAGCTCGGGGTCTGCTGCAGCGTCGCTCTCAACCTCTGGAGGTTCCTCACCGTAGATGCCCTCAAGTTCCTCGGGGAAAGCCCCCTCCTGCGTCAACACCTCGCGGACCAGCTGCCGGAGGTCTCTACCTTTGATCCTCAACATCTCCTCACTCCTTCTGTGGGTCGCAGCCTGGAACCGCCGCTCGTCCTCGATGATCCGCTGGATGTCGCTGCCTGTGATCCGCATGTCGCCCCTCTAACCTAACTATCCCACTCTACTCGATAAGTAGCGGCATGGCACCTACGCTTCGACATCTGATCCGCGAGATGCTGCAGGACACTGATGCGATGCGGACCCGGATCTTCGAGCTGCAGGACGAGATCGACAGGCTGATCCGCGTCGAGCGACCGATCTGGGACCGCATCGACGCGGTTGAGAACCCTGGGACGAACCGGGATGACTATGCTCTGCTGGGTCGGCTCCACAGTGAGCTGGAGTTGATCGCCGCGCAGATCCGCAAGCGGGTCGCGGAGCGAGACAGGCTGTCAGATGAACTGGGCTACCACCGGCCCCGAGGGGCCCGATGACCCTCGACCAGATCCAGGCCTTCCTGGAGGAGCTGATCCGAGGCGGCGGGAACGCTGCGGCACTGGCACCGCAGATGACGGAGGAAGAGCTGGCGAAGCTCGAGGCGCAGGTGGCGGAAGCGCTACCTGTCGTCATGAACAGCCCGGCCGGTAGCTACCCGTTGGATCTCCCGCATCAGATGGCGCTGGCGCTGGTCGGGATCCTGGCGGGCGGCACACTGCAGTACAACCAAGAGACCGGGGAGATCACAGCCCCGGATGTCGCATAGGAGAAGTCAAGACGGTAGCCGCCAGCAGGGCAGGGGGCGCCGCAGGGTGCAAGGGGGCTCCCGACGGTAGGGTGCGGGGCAGGGCTGTGCGCTAGATCCGGCAGGGGGCCACAGAGCCAGGGGGCCCTACCCGGGGAGAGGGAGGGTGCCCTCCAGGGGAGCCCCAGGGGGTGCCCTCCGGGGTGACAAGCCCAGTGGGGCTCTGGGTGGCTGCCAGGGCTGGCCCTAGGTCTCTCTCCCACCTCGTCCCACCCGGATCACTTTGAGCTCAGCCCGCCCGTCCGCTGCCCTGACTTGAGCTCCGCCGCACCCGAATGACCCCGCTCTCCCGTTCACCACCCGTGGCTATGAGCTCCCGAGCAGTTCCGAGCGTTTCCGAGATCCTAGATTTTTCCTGATGTCTCGTTTTCTCCCAAAAATTTCCGGGGGAACTTGAGCGACTTTTGACTTTTTCTGATGCCAGAATACTTAGACACCAGGAGATCCAAATGAAGATCACAGGTAGACAGCTTCGTACTCTGATTCGAGAGACCATCATGAACGAGGCACCAGTAGATAGCAAGCTGATGATCAATATCATGCCCGCCGTGGGCGCGGGGGCTCGGCTCGACGGAAAAGATGTTGAGACGATGACGGCCATCGATCTCGAGGGTGGCGAGCATGTTGTGACCTTGATGCAGGGTGGTAAGACAGCTTCTTTTAAGTTCAACGCTGTTGACGGAAAGAAATACCGTCTTGTCTGGGATTTTACAACAGGCTCACATCCTCCGGGCGGTGAGATCTACAACAAAGAATTCACAAAAATCAGCTAATAGAAGAGACACCAGGAGACCGAAATGAAGATCACAGGTGGGCAGTTGAGGCAGGTCATTCGAGAGGAGCTGAGTCGCGCTCTCTTTGAAGCAGATCAATCGGGAGACATCCCTTATTCACTAGCGGCACTGCGGGCGGCACCCGTCGGTTCAAAAATTGTAGTGACGACCCAAACTGGACCTTTTGAATTTGTAGAGAAGAAAAGCGGGGATCTTTTTCAAGGAACTGATCAGACTATTTCTACAAGCCAAGTCATAGGCACACTGTCTTCTGCTGCCAAAGCGAAGTACACACCTGAATTTCTTGGTTCTCAGACGGGCGAGTTCACTGTCAAGTTTAGCGAGCAGGATCCCAAGCAGCAGCGCTATTCAACTGGTGATATTACCTTTTATCCTGTCGGCGCCGGACAATTCACAATGATAGATGCCATAGCTGGTGAGACAGCCTACAGCGGCATCGACAGGGTCATGAAAAACATCATGACTGACGGGCTCGGTACAAGTATTGTGATAAA
>Ga0172367_10008092_pt1 | contig 11830 bp, 11 predicted proteins | sample Lak10m_FD_114542 | JGI IMG/M metagenome (GOLD analysis project Ga0172367, IMG submission 114542) | Freshwater microbial communities from Kabuno Bay, South-Kivu, Congo - kab_022012_10m | ecosystem: Environmental > Aquatic > Freshwater > Lake | place: Democratic Republic of the Congo: South-Kivu...
GCGAAATGGTTTTACACGCTAACATGCTGCTCGAACAGATCATTCAAACACCCCGGATCAGATACACCCTGGTTCCCAATCAACATATTGGCGCCTGGAAAGTGGGTTTTAAACCACAGTTGCTGATGCGTGAGTACCTCACCCGCCGCGGAAACGCCAAACTGCGCACCGATCAGTATCAACCGGCACGCAGCTCGCTTTTGGGCTACGAGTTGAATTACCTGACCATTGAAGGTGCCAAAATCCCGTCGCGCTTTTTGCAGGTGCATCGCCAGCCCGAAGTCGGAACTTCAGGATACGATGCCGGTGCTGAAATTCTTTTCGACTTCTTCAAAAAAGAGCTGGTAAAATTTCAAACTCCGGAACTGTCAGCTCTCGGGCATAAAATCATCGAAGCCTGTCTGTCGGGAGCCAGTGTCGAAGATTATATTTCAATCATTCCGATGGACTATCAGTATTCATTTTTAAACAACAACGACGATGAGCAAAGTAGTGATTCTAATGGGTTCTAAAGCCGACCTCGCCTGGGCCGATCAAATTGCCAATGCCCTGAAAAGTTTTGGTATTGAAAGCGTTGAACATGTTGCATCGGCACATAAAGTTCCGCTGAAATGCTATAACCTGATCAAAGAATACGAAAAGGAAAATGTGGTTTTTATTACCATTGCAGGCATGAGCAATGCCCTGAGTGGATTTTCTGATGCACAAACTTACTGTCCGGTTATTGCCTGTCAGCCATATAGTGATAAATTTGCAGGCGCCGATTTGTACTCAAGCATCCGAATGCCATCGGGAGTTGCCCCGCTAACGGTGCTCAGCCCTGAAAATGCAGCGCTGGCAGCAGCGAAGATTATCGGACTTGCAAATCCGGACGTTCGGCAGAAAGTGGCCGACTTTCAGGAGAAAAAAAGAATAGAACTTGAAGATGCCGATGCATCTATTCAGGGAAGAAACTAAACGAAATAGCAGGTGAAAAGCCACTGGAATATAGAGGATATTGAGCATGCAGCCCGCATCATCAGCGATGGCGGGCTGGTTGCTTTTCCGACCGAAACGGTTTACGGACTGGGCGCCAATGCCCTCAACCCGGTGGCTGTAGCCAAAATTTTTGAGGCCAAGGAACGGCCAACTTTCGATCCGCTGATTGTGCACATTGCCTCGCTGGAAGACCTAAAAAAACTTACCAGCGAATTGGACGAAAAAGTGATGATTCTGGCTGAACGATTTTGGCCAGGACCGCTGACAATGGTTTTGCCCAAAAGCGATCTGGTTCCTGATCTAGTCACTTCCGATTTGCCCACTGTTGGAATCCGTATGCCGGATCATCCAGTGGCGCTCGAACTGATTCGCCGCGCCGGCTGCCCCATTGCTGCACCAAGTGCCAACAAATTCGGACAGCTGAGTCCGACGACTGCAGCCCATGTGCGTAAACAACTGCCCCACATCGATTATATTCTGGATGGAGGAAAAACCGCGGTAGGCATCGAATCGACCATCGTTTCGGTGGAAGCCGACAAATGTGTGGTGCTGCGCCCCGGAAGAATTACGCCGGAAGAAATTCGAGCTGCTTTGCCTGGGGTGGAAGTTGAGAGCAAAGCTTTGAATGATAAAATTGTTGCGCCTGGCTTATTGAAAAGCCACTATTCGCCTAAGAAACCCTTGTTTATTTTGAGCAACGAAACGCATTTGCCCCTTCATTCCGGATTGATTTTACACAGCAACGCCGAAACACCTCTGAATGCCACGCGAATCGTAAGAACTTCTGAAAATAAAAGCCTCCTCGAAGTAGCCTCCGGATTGTTTGCCGCACTGCATATACTGGAAGATGATCCGAATATCAGCCAAATCTGGATTGAACCCGTTGCCGAAACCGGTTTGGGAGTCGCCATCATGGACCGCATGAAAAAAGCGGCTTACCAATATCAGGAGTAAAAGTTGCGGCGCTTCGTTCGCCGACAAAAACCGTTGATAAATCGATTGTTGCAATTTCTTTTGTGAAAAGCGGTTAAATTCGTGGTTCTCAATTGCAACTACCATGAAAAACAAAACCTGGCTACTCTGGTCGCTTATCCTGCTGAAATTTATTTTGCAATACACCCTGATCCACCCGGTGTACGAATTGCACCGCGACGAATACCTGCACCTCGATCAGGCCAATCATTTAGCGTGGGGATATACTTCGGTTCCTCCTTTTACCTCCTGGGTTTCGTGGATCATTCAATTGCTGGGGAACAGCGAGTTTTGGGTGAAATTCTTCCCTGCCCTGTTTGGCGCATTAACCCTGTTGGTCGTTTGGAAAACCATTGAAACACTGAAAGGCGGCTGGTTTGCGCTTTTGCTGGGTGGAATTTCATTGGTATTTTCAACGCTGATTCGCATCAACATGCTGTACCAGCCCAATTCGTTCGACATTTTGGCCTGGACGATGCTCTTTTTCACTGTCGTAAAATTCATTCAGTCGGGCGATAACAAGTGGCTGTGGTTTGCCGGAATCACCTTTGCCATTGGGTTCCTGAATAAATACAATATCGCATTTCTGATCATAGGTTTGCTGCCCGCCATTTTACTTACTGAACACCGAAGCATTTTCAGGAATAAACAGTTATACTGCGCGTTAGCACTGGCTTTCGTGCTGATTTTACCCAACCTCATTTGGCAATTTGCGAATGGATTTCCGGTTTTCAAACACCTCGACGAACTGGCCCGAACCCAATTGGTCAATGTCAATCGCTTCGATTTCCTGAAAGAACAATTGCTGTTTTTCATGGGCTCGCTGTTCGTGATCGTGGCTGCACTGGTGGCATTCTTCATTTATCCGCCTTTCCGCAAATTCAGGCTCATTGGATTTACGTTCTTGTTTGTCCTCTCGCTATTTACTTACCTGAAAGCCAAAGGCTATTATGCCATCGGCCTCTACCCTATTTTATTGGCTTTTGGCTCGGTTTACCTCGAAAAGCTGTTGGCCGGAAAGCGAATAAAATACCTTCGTCCTTTGGCTGTGCTTGTCCCGATCATTCTGTTTTTGCCCATGCTGCAGATTGCATTTCCGAATCGTACGCCGCAGCAAATCAGGCAACACGAAAAGCAATACCGCGATTTTGGTCTGCTTCGGTGGGAAGATGGAAAAGAACACGAACTGCCGCAGGATTTTGCCGATATGCTGGGATGGAAAGAACTGGCACAAAAGGTAGATTCAGCCGCAACGCTGATTCCCGATCGTGAGCACTTGCTGATACTTTGCGACAACTATGGTCAGGCCGGAGCCATCAATTTTTATTCGGCTGATAAAAAAACAGCTGCCGTTTCTATGAATGCCGACTACATCAACTGGTTCAGGCTCGACTGTGAAATCCGGCATGTCATTCTGGTTCAGGAAGCCAACGATGACGATCCGGAGCGTAACAAAGAAAAACCCTATTTCGAATCGATTGAACGCACAGGGCAGATAACTAATCCGTATGCGCGTGAAAAAGGTACAAGCATTTATGTGCTGAAAAACGCGAAAGTGAACATCAACGAAATACTGAGAAAAGAAATCGACGAACGGAAACGAAAAAAATTAAGTTCTTTTTGATCAATTGACCCGTTTTGATTCCTGTTTCCGGAGTCATTTTTCTATTTTTAGTCCCGATAAAAACCTGAACCATGCATTCCGGATATTCATTCCTCTTTCTATTTTGCCTCATTTTCCTGAACGGCTACGCGCAGGAAGATGAAAAACTTCTTCTGAAGACATTTCATTCTATCTCCAGTCACGATTTGCTGAGCGACGCTGCCGAACTGAGTTCGCCCAAATACGGCGGCCGGCTGTCGGGTTCGCCAGGGTATTGGGCCGCTGCAAAATGGGTGGCCGCAGAACTCGAGAAGGCGGGAGTAAAACCGGGCATGAACGACGGAACTTATTTTCAAACCTTTCCGAATGCCTACAGTGATGTGCTCACTCCCGGAAGCCTAACGCTGCTGGCCGGAAAAAACAATCCGAAAAAAGAGTATCATTTCCCCGACAACTATTTCCCAGGATCGAATTCTGCTTCGGGAACCGTTTCCGGCGAAATGATTTATGTGGGCTACGGCATTTCGGCGCCCGAACTGGGCTACAACGATTACCAAAATCTGAATGTCAAAGGCAAAATTCTGCTGATGGAAACAGGCGTTCCATATACCGGCAACGACATCACGCTGCAAAAGTGGGAGCCATACAGTTATCACCGCTACAAGTTTCAGCGAGCCAAAGAGTTGGGAGCCGCCGGATTACTGTACGTCAGCAAAATTGCCAATCCCAATACCTCGTACCTCGACGGTTTTGTGTATGCGCATGTGAGCGAAGCCGTTGCCGAAGAGTTATTTGCCGGAACCGGTGAAAAATATGCCGACGCCTCGGCTTCCATCAAAAAAAGCCTGCAACCTCATTCGCTGGCACTGAATAAAAAGGTGAAAATTTCGGCATCGACGAAGCATTTTCCTGAAAGTCAATCGTGCAATGTGGTAGGACGAATTGAAGGCTCAGATCCCAAACTGAAATCCGAAGCCATTATCGTTGGCGCTCATCTCGATGCCGTGGGCAGTCCTGGCTGTCTGTTTCCCGGAGCGCTCGACAATGCCTCGGGCTCGGTAGATATTCTGGCCGCCGCGAAAGCGCTTGCTTCGTCGGGAATTAAACCTGCGCGAACCATCATTTTTATCTTCTTTGGCGGCGAAGAATGCGGCCTCTACGGAAGTAAAAAAAGTGTGGAATCGCCCGTCTGGCCCAAAGAAAAAGTGGTTTGCATGATCAACCTTGATATGGTAGGCAACGGAACAGGTTTCAGGCTTGGAAACGGCAAAACATTTCCGGAGATATTGAAGCATTTTGAAGGTGCCAACAACAAATACCTGCACCGCGACCTCGCAGCCACCGAATCGCGGGTGAATTACGGACGGCCACGAACCGACGGAGCGGTATTTGAAAAAGGCGGATATAAAACACTCAGCTTAAATACTTCAGGAACAGTGAGAACAGTTTATTATCACCATCCGCTCGACAACACCGATGCACTCACTCCCGAAATCATGGAAGACGCGGCCAAACTGCTGTACGTTGGATTACTTGGATTAGCAAATGATCAAAATATCAGTGTAGAATGAAAATACTTGCCATTGAAAAGGAAATGCCCGGAGTAGTCAGTGCCGACTACCAGCCGTGGCTCGAACCGGAAGCCCGAAAAGCCTGGGAATTGAATCAGGACGGATGCATCCGCGAACTGTATTTTACCGACGACCATTGCGCAGTATTGGTTCTGGAAGCCCGCGACAAAACTCACGCCCGCGAAATTGTGGATCAGCTGCCGCTCGTTCAGCAAAAACTAATCGATTTCGATTTGCTGGCGTTGCAAGCCTACCCGGGTTTTGCACGATTGTTTAAATAGCTAAAATCCGGATTATGCCATCACGCGATTACCTGATCCGTCAATTCGAAGAAATGGGATTCTTCCTGGCTTCGCTGCTCCGCCGTGTCCTGAAAATGAAGGAAGAAAACCAGCAACAGCAAATGGAAAGTGCGGTCAGGGAAGAGCTGTTTCAGGAATTGAAACTAGACATCGACCAGGCGATTATACTCGAAAATGAAGACTTTGCGGAGCTGGTTAAAATACATTTTAATACCGACGATCAGTTGGATAAATTCGCCGACATTCTGAAAACGCTGGGGCAGGAAATTGAATTCTCGTTTACACTAAACAAAGCCAATTATCTCCGGAAAGCGTTGTATCTCTACCAAAACCTTCAGGAAAACAGCTCTGTATTTTCGTATGACCGTCGGATTAAAATTCTCGAAATTCAGGAGATTTTATTGAGAACGGGCTTAGATAAAGAATAAGCGCTTCGGAAAATCGGGAGATTGTTTAAGTTTGTCGGGTAAATAAATGTGCTATGCCGAAACATCATCCGCTCAATTCAGTGTTGATTAAACCCGCCGGACCAGACTGTAATCTGGACTGTACCTATTGTTTTTACCTCGAAAAATCATCGCTTTTTCAGCAAACTCCGGTACACCGAATGAGTCCTAAAATCCAGGAAGAACTGATCCGGCAAGTAATGCAGCAGTCGGGCGAAAGTGTCTCGCTGGCCTGGCAGGGCGGCGAACCCACGTTGATGGGACTCGACTTTTACAAGCGTGCTATCGAACTGGAAAAAAAATACGGACACAATCAAATGGTGGGCAACGGTTTGCAAACCAATGGACTATTGCTCGACAAAAACTGGGCTTCGTTCCTGAAAGAATACGACTGGCTGGTGGGTATTTCGCTCGACGGACCGGAACACATTCATAACCGGTACCGGTTCGACAAAGGACAAAAAGCCACCCACCGACGCGTGGAAGACAATGCCATCATGCTTTTACAGGAAGGAGTGGCCGCCAATGCCATGTGCTGCCTCACCTCTTATTCAGTGAATTTTCCAGATGAATTGTACGCGTATTTCAAAAATCTCGGCTACACATTTATGCAGTTCATCCCGATTGTGGAAACCGATAAAAACGATCCTTCGAAGGCAGCTCCATTCTCGGTTTCGGCCGAAGACTACGGCAAGTTTTTAGTGCGGATGTTCGATCTGTGGCTGGCCGATTTCAAAGACGGCGTGCCCACTACTTCCGTCCGCCATTTCGAATCGGTGTTTCATACCTATGTGGGCATGGAGGCACCCGAATGTACGATGATGAAAGAATGCGGCCCCTATGTAGTCGTTGAACACAATGGGAATGTGTATAGCTGCGACTTTTTTGTGGAACCGAAATGGCGGCTCGGCAACATCATGCACGACCGAATCATCAACATGCTGAATTCGAAAACGCAGCAGACTTTTAGCGCGGCCAAAGCCGTTCTACCGCGCGAATGCCGCTCATGCAGCTGGCTACGGAATTGCCACGGAGGCTGCACCAAAGACCGCATCAAAGACCCGGCCGATCACCGCAAACCACGCTTCTGCACTTCGTACAAGATATTCTTTAAACACGCCGACGCCACTCTGAAACAAATGGCCGAACAATGGAAAGAACAGCAGGCAATTCAATATGAAAAACAGCGTTCGGGTGGTGTTTACAACGCGTTCGACGACTTTATGGGGAAACGGTTTTAGTTGGAATTATAATAATTGTTGCGGGATTCGTGTTACGGGTTGCAGGTTAAAAACAGGTAACTCGTAACACGAATCTCGCAACTCGCAACACGCAACACGCAACCCGTAACCCGTAACTCGATATGACAGAACAACTCGAAATAACACTGCCGGCTTTTAAACGCGGCTATCACCTGATCACCGATTTGGTAGAACGACAGCTACCGCGCTTACCTGAAAAAGGATTGGTCAATATCCTGATTCAGCATACTTCTGCGGGAATCAGCCTGAATGAAAATGCCGATCCGTCGGTGCGAACCGATTTTGAAACCTTCATGAACAAGCTGGTTCCGGAGAATGATCCGGGATTTATACACATTTTGGAAGGCAGCGATGACATGCCTGCCCACCTGAAAAGTTCGCTGATTGGCGCCAGTTTGACGATACCAATTACCAGTCATCGTTTAAATCTCGGCACCTGGCAAGGCATTTATTTGTGCGAGTTCCGAAATTTTGGGGGAAGACGACGGTTGGTGGTGACGATTTTGAGCTAACTAAGCGTATTTTGTAAGTTTCTTGTTGAGTAGATACACGCCAACCATACAATACTCATCAAACTTGCCTCCTTGTTTTGCAAGTAGTTTTTGTTTTTCTGTTTCAAAAAAGCGCTTTTGAATATCTTTCCCTTGCCTGGCTTTTCCTTCACGAGTATATAAATCTTGATAAAACTTGTATCGCTCTGAACGAATTCTTTTTAAATCGTATGTATTCAAATTTAACACGTCAACAAGTTCTTTATTTAGCCGTTCATTTTCTGATAATATTTCGCCATCAGCTTTGTATTTGATAAGCTCTTCAATGTTTCGAAAGCTTGATGGATTAAAATGAAAATCTTCTTTCCCTTTGAAAGTGTCACATGTTTGAACAGATTTGGGCTGACCATGATTTCCGTTGCAAGCCACTAGTAAATTTGAGTAGATTAATGCCAAATCTGGACTATTTTCTTGTGACAAAACATGTTCTATTTTACTACTTGGATAATTTTTATTTATTTGCTCCTGAGTCAATGTTTGCGGAATCCGCTTCATGCAATAACAACAAATAAATCCTTGTTCAGATAAAAGCTGTTTCCGTAAATCCTCTTCCCTGTCTTTATGCGGCAATCCCTCATAATCACCACCTTTTGCCCGATGTTCTTCTAACGACTTTGGCTCTTTGCCTTTTTCAATCCGCTTCATCTTCTTTCAGGTAATTGAGTTGAATCATCGCGTTTTGAATATCGGCATCGGTATCACCCAATACATCAGTCAAATCTTTCAGCAGCTTTTCGGCTTCTTCAATCTCTTCATCTTCGATGAGCATAAACAGTTTGCTCAACTCTCTACGGATGGTTTCGTTTCGCTCTTCAACGCCCATGAGGTTGTACAAAATAGAACTAATCTCGCGCCCGTAGTGTTTGGGCGTTTGTTCCACCAATTGGCCATCTTCAATAATTTTAACGAAGGTCTTTTCGGGGTTTGCGTTTGAAAGTAGCTGGGGCGAATGCGTTGCTATTAAGTAAGTTAATTCATTGGGCCGGTGCGCCTCAATGGTTTCTTCTATTTCGCTGATGAAATTCCGTTGCCATTTTGGATGCAAAAATGTGTCGGGTTCGTCAAAAAGAAACAGTGTATTTTCGCCTGCCAAAAGTTCGGTTAAACCTTTAATAGTAATGGATTGCTGCTCGCCTTCGCTCAAAACGCTGAATGCTTTTTGCACTCCGTTTTCATCTTTGATTAATGTTATTTGAAGATCAGCTAAAAGATCATCTATGAACATTGTTCGAAGCACCTCAAAAAGAGCTCGTTCTTCTTGTAAGAACTCTTTTATGACGTAAAGTGTTTCCAATCCATTTATAGTAATCAAAAGGCTTTCGTAGTCAATCTCCTCAACGGAAACATTTGATTTAATGAGGTCATAGTCCAAAAAATCGTATGCCCCTTCGTTTCCAGCATATCCAGGACACAAGAAATCTAAAAACGATCTCACATCTCCAGCGGCTCCCCAAAAATCATTAATAATACTGCTTGAATCGGCCCAATAAGGTTCTTTCAATTTTATTTTGATTTTTTCAATCCCTGCAATTTTGGCTTTTTGTTTCAAAAACTCTGGCACATCGCCATATTCAAAGGCCAATAGGCTGAGCAAGATAACATTAAACAGTTTCGGTTCGTGGTAATAGAACTGAACTGATGAACTCTCTCCTTTGCGTAAGTTTACCGATAGTTTTTTGTTGTGAGGTTCACAGATATTCCGCATAATCTCGGAGTAGCCCGAGTAATAAATAACAATACTTTGTGGAAGGTAATGATGGTAGCGACTTGTTGGCGGCACTTTATAAAATACGTCATTCTCATCATCCTTTTCAGGCATAATCAGAAGTTCCGGTACTTGTCCTGAGCCGTCAGCTTTGATGTGAATTTCTTTGTATTGGATACTGCTCCATTCCAAACCGCTTTCTGATTTTGAAGAAGTACTTTCATATCTCATGATGTACTCCAACTCAAATCCAAACTTGGCATTTTCGCCCAGAGCAACACAACTAAAAATCTCGGCAATGGCCTCCAGAATGGTCGATTTGCCTGAACCATTTATCCCGATTAAAACATTGATGTACCGCTGATAATCGCAAGGAAATTCGTAGGTGAAATCCTTAAACAGCTTGTATTCCTTGATGTATAACCGCTTTAGTTGCATGGCATAAATATTTTGCTTTCAAATTCGGTAATGGCTTGCTGACGTTGAGTCTTAGCTTGATTTCTTTTGTTCTTAATATCTTCTTTTAGCAGCTTTATTTGTGAGTCAATTCTATGTTGTACATCAATTGGTGGAATCGGGATTACTAAATTTTCTAAGTAATATTTTGGGACTCGTTGTTGACCAGCCGATCCAGTAAAGAAGTTGACTGCTTCTTCCAGAACTGGTTTTAAGCGCAATAGGTGATATATATATTCAATTATAACATTGCTTTGCTTCTGTCTTATTACATGATACTCCGTAGATCCATAACCAGCTCCATTTACAAGTCCTTTTACAATCGCTGATTTACCGTTTTGCATGCAAGGTGTAATTCTAGCCCATAATAAATCGCCTTCAATGAATTTAGTATATCCATTGCTATTTGATCTTATCCCATTTCTCAACTCTGTTACTTCCCCATAATCATCTGAAATACATTCCATTGGGATAAAAGACATCTTAGAGTCACTGTTTAAATAATTCAGATCGTTCTTTGGGTTAATAAAAGTAACTGAGGATAATAACTCATTTTTATATTTGTCTGATTCAAGCAGTTTTTTGTTTCTACCTTTTAGAAGACGATCAGCTCCCCAAGCAGAAAGTCCCAGATAATTTATAAAATTTAGGCTTTTTGTAGTTACTTTTTCTTCTTTTTTGCTAATGCCAAGTTCTTGAAAAACAAATTTTTCAATCCCTTCCTCCAATTGTTTGGCTTCTTTCTCCAACCTTTCGGCTTCTGCTATTCGCTTGTTGTAGGCTGCAACAATCTGGTTTTGCTCTTCGAGCGAGGGAAGTGGAATTAAATAGTTTAGCACATGGTAAGGCCTTATGGCAGCATAGTTAGTACTTCCTGTAGCTTTTACCTGTTTAGAAAAATCGTTACATTTTATCACCAATCCCAAAAATTCAGGAAGGAGCTTCTTTGTATTTATTTCGAATAAGAAATAATGACTACTTACAATTGCATTTTCCAGTTCGCATGGAACAATTCCATAACCACCAAATTTGGCATCTATTTCGGCTACCAGAAAATCGTTGGCTTTACAGGGTTGTTGTTTCTTGGTTTTTATCTCTTTCCCTAAAACTTCATCGCGGAGTACAACTCCGTTTCCATAGAGTTGTACACGGCAGCGCTTATAGGTTTTCGTATCATCAATTACAAAAGACTCTTTTCGCTGTTTAAGAACAGTACCCAATTCAACCAAAGGGAAATTTGAGAAAATATTGGCTTTATTACTCAACGTATAGTAATCCCAAAAATTTAGCTTTTGGAATTTCGAGAAATTCAGAAATTGATAGGGTGATTTGGTAATCGCTGTCATATTAGTTATAAAAAACTTCAGGTTCGCCTGCAATTGGGATTCGGTAAATCTGTTGGTCGTCCAGTACCGTGTAGTCTATCTTTTTAAATTTAGGTTCCCAAAGTTGCTTTTCCTTTCGGTATTGGGTAAACTCTTTGGCCAGTGGTTCCAGTTCGTTTTCAATTACGGCCCCGGTTGAGCTTATTCCAGCCTTTTCAACTTGCGCAATCGGTATTTCGTAATCAAAACCGGTTTTAATCAGGCTTTTTATTTCGGCAGCCATTTGTTCTTCCAACTGTTTCAGTTCGGCCTTTACTTTCTTTTTTGCATCAGCGGCAACTGCTTTTTGGGTCAGCAAGTGTTTCAGTTCGGCCAATTGTGCACTGTATTTTTGCTCGGTTTCTTTCTTCGCTTTCGTTGCAATCTTTTTCCAGTTCGCAGCTTCTTCTTCGGTAAACTTTTTAAAGAAAAGCAGGCTGGGTTTTACGGTTGCCCCCGATTTCATAAACACATCCTGTGGAATAGAAGTAATGAGGATGATTTTGGCCTTGCTTTCCACAAAATCGCGCACTTTTTGCAGGTTGGTGTTGTTCAGCACACCTTCGGGCAACACAATTCCCATTCGTCCGCCTGGTTTCAGCAGGTTCAGGCAACGTTCA
>Ga0172367_10008094_pt1 | contig 11829 bp, 10 predicted proteins | sample Lak10m_FD_114542 | JGI IMG/M metagenome (GOLD analysis project Ga0172367, IMG submission 114542) | Freshwater microbial communities from Kabuno Bay, South-Kivu, Congo - kab_022012_10m | ecosystem: Environmental > Aquatic > Freshwater > Lake | place: Democratic Republic of the Congo: South-Kivu...
AGATCAGACGCCCCTACCAGATGCGTCACACCGCAGCCACCTTGTGGCTGGCTTCAGGTGAAGCACCGGAATGGATTGCCCGCCAGCTGGGGCACACCAGCACCGAGATGCTGTTTCGGGTCACCCAGCGCGAATGTGAGCGGCACGAAGGCGTGCGGGGCTTTGCCAGGCGTACAACGCCATTGCCGAATGAAGTCGGTGACTGCGCTGTAACCACCGGTGTAGCCTTTGGCTTTGAGTTCTTCAAACAGCGCCCGGGCGCTGCGCCGGTATTGCCTTGTGCGCAGTGCATCGGCCTTGAGTGCCATCTCCAACGCCGCGTGAAACGCTGTGAGTTTGCCCGGCACGGCCTTGCGTCGGTACTCGGGCTCATCGCCCTCTTTGGCATCTCGCACCCATTTGCGGATCGTGTTTCGCGATAGCCCCGTGCCTTTGGCTATCTCGCGCAGCGACTTCTTGTCGCGGCTGTACATCCGCCTGACTTTTCCAAACATTTCCATGGTGATCACCTTTGTTGCTCCTGCCCAAAAAGTAGGCAGATCTAGTAAAACACCTGGGTCAGTTTTGGATTGGCATAACCTCTAAAAGTGGGTCAGTTTTGAATCGGCATCAACAGTCGGGGTCAAAAAATCGAAAATTCTCAGAAATGTTGTCGAAATTGTATTGTCGAGTCCATTTTTGGGGTCAACAGCCTTATCATCCTAACGATGATTGGATCAACGCTACCCCCATCGCTGACCCAATAAACTCCGGAAACCAACGTCGAAATCCGAGTCATGCGTTGTACGAATCCCGTCTGTAGCCGAGAGCATTTCTCCCCGGTGCACTATTGTCCTTATTGTGGTGCCGAACAATCTTCCAGGCATGCAGACCCATCAAAAACATCCGAAGTTGTGATCTCTCCCCGGTTGCCCTCATCTTTGGCAACGCCTGAAATTCACCATGTGGAACCTGTGGGAACAGATGAAGAACATTTAGATGATGAGTTGTGGGCAAAGGCATGTACCCTCAGCAATATCCATGCAATAGAACAGTATTTGCGTACCGATACGCCTTTCAAGAAACGTCACGTCAGGGAAGCAGAACAACTCTTCGAGAATCTCGAGAAGCAGGATAGGTCTAAAGATGATTTACTTTGGAAGCAGGCCTGCAAAGACAACACGTTCGAGGCTTATCAGAGATACCTGGTAGCGGATTTGTATTCCAGACGCCACGCCGACGAAGGACGGAAAAAGCTGGAAGTGCTGACACAGAAGACGGAGGTTGCCGAACAGACGAGGAATGATGAAATCCCAGTCCCTCCGCTGAGGCCTCAATGGGTGAAGTTTGCAGTGATTGGCTTTGTGACCTTGCTCGCCTATGTCTTATGGGCCTACATGGGTGGTAATGGCAAGAGCCCTGCAGATGCAGACCAGCAAGCGCAGATTTCAGATCTGTTGCGCCTAGCTAGTGTGGACATAGTTGCTGATCGTCTCAGCAGTCCTTCGGGAAACAACGCGTTGGAGAAGTATCAGCAGGTTCTTGCTTTGCAACCAGGCCATACCGAAGCTCAACAGGGCATCAAAAATGTCGCGGCGCGCTACTTGGAGCTTTATCAAAGGGCACTTTCACGGGGGGATGTTGGTAACGCCAAAGGCTATCTTGAACGCGCGGCATCGCTAGACGCGGATATTGCAGCGCATCGTGATCGATATGATTCAGAGATGACGGCCAAGTTGCAACCCCTCGCGATTTCACCGCCAGCTGACACTCAGCCCCCACTCGTTCTAAATCAGTCGATAACAGAGCAGGACAAAAATCGGTGTAAGGACCTCATCGCGGCTGGGTGGCGCAGTCTCGGTGGACAGGCGGAAAGTGATTTCGAGGAAGCCCTCTCACTTGTACAACAAGCAAAATCAATTTTGCCCGACTGTCCAGGTGCGGACGATTTGTTGAAAAAAGCATTAAGTCAGCGAGACTTTTTCGTCACCAAACGTTTGCAAAAGGAGAGGGAAGATTCTGTGAATCGTGATCGGTGTCAAGCTCAAGTAAATCAAGGCAGACAGGCCTTGCAGGCTAGACGATACGATCAAGCACTCAAATATGCCGCCAGTGCCCGCAGCGCATTCGCCCAATGCCCGGGAGTGGATTCTCTGGAGCAAGAGGCGAATGCTGCTCTGTCCACCGAAAGTCAACTTGCAGACACGGAAAATCGTTCCAAGTGTGAGTCGATTGTCAATGCGGGTAATGATGCCTTTCTACGACGGGATTACAGGGCTGCTCTGAGAAATGCTGCACAAGCGAAGAGGGTCTACCCCAATTGCGCCGATGCCGACGACTTATTGAACAGAACCAATGAAGCGGTATGTACCAGCTACGTTGTAGACGGCAAAGAAGCTATGCGTGCGGGCCGTTACAGTCAAGCACTCAGTTCTGCCAGAAGGGCAATCAATACTTTTGCGCGCTGCCCGGGTGCCGAGCCGCTTGAGCAAGAAGCTTTGATGGCCATGGCTATGTCCAAGGATAAGTTCGAACAGGAAAGGCAGGAAAAGGCCAAAGTGAGATGTGAAGCACTGATGGATGCTGCGCGTACTGCACTTTTGGACAAGAACTACACTACAGCCATCAAGCAAGCCCAGAGTGCGAGACGAGCCTACTCGCAGTGTCCTGGTGCGGAATCGTTTGAAATAGATGCCATGGAAGCCAAACGCAAGGCAATGGAAATTACGACAATTAACTGATTCGATTTTGGGGTGAGGATCATGGTTATGAAAATCCGAGTGATTACGTTGGCGGTTATTTACGTTTTGACAGCTTGCACCACTACCGGCGGTGGCAACGTAACAACCTCTTCATCGGATAGCCCTGAACAGGTCTGCAACTCAGCATTGACATCTTTTTTTCTCGGTTTGGGTTGCGCCTTGGTTTCGAGTGACAAAAACCGAGTACGTAATGGTCTTCTTTGTGCCTCTGCGGGCTACTTGGGGTGCATGCTGGCGAACAGCTACAAGGCTGAGCAAGTCAAGACTGCCAAAGAAGTCGAGAACGACTACATGCGCCAACAGAGAAAATTGCCCGATCGTGCGACGCTAGCTTCTTATACGACTAACCAGAACCCTGGAGGCGCTGTTTCCAAAGGACAAAAAATCGAGGTCAACTCCAACATTGTGGTCATTCCAGGACGAAACAGCAGTAGCGTGAAGATCGAGGAGGAAGTTGCACTTGTGGACTCAGCTGGCGACCAATGGGGAAAATCAGTTCGAAAACAGGCCAACCCCAATGGAGACGCTGGTCAATTCCGAACCAGTTTTTCGATTCCCGTGCACGACAGCATGTCGCAAGGCGAGTACACGGTTCGTAAAACCTTGTACCTGAATGGGGTTAAGGCCAGCTCAGACGATAAAAGTCATTTTCAGGTGGTCCTCGTTGATGGAGCTCCTTTGCTGGCTTCGGCTCGATGATCTTTGTGATAGCCATCAGAAATCACCTGATTCCACCAACCGCATTATTTCTCGCAAAGACTAGTCTTTTTCAGTGCATGTAGCTCTACCAACGAGTCCAACCTGCTTGATACAAAGGAGGAACCAAATGGCCAAGTCGTACGACAGGGATGGTCTGTTCGGTAAGTTCACGGAACATTACGATGACCTGGGCAATAAGATTGGGGAGTCGCGCCTTGTCGGCAGTGCGAGTGAAATAAGAGTTGAACACTACGACAAAGATGGAAACAAGCTAGGCGAGTCCTCTGAAATTGAAGGTTTCTTCCGGGTTTTCTCGGAAATTGGCAAGGGAATCGACTCCAATTTGGGTGTACTTTCGTCTGCCAACAACGGCGCCCCACTTTTCACACAAGACCCTTCGATTACTCTGTCTAATCATTCTGAGGAATTGCCAGTCGACAAGGGGTCGGAATCGAACCTTGTCACTGGAGCGCTTGATAACGGCAAGCGATTGGTTTCGGATGTTCGCACTAAGATTCAAACAGCACACCCCCACAAACTCAAGGCGCTTGCAGTGATTGGGGCGACGCTGTTGGTCTGGGCTCTTCTTGAGTACGTTCAGGCGCCAAACAAACCCCCCTCAGGGTGGAGATACGTTGCATGGAGCATTTACTTACTCACCTTGGTCCCGATGAGTTGCGGTGCTCTGATGATTCTGATTTCTGGTTCGGGTACGCCCGATTGGTTTATTAAGTTCTCTGATTGGCTGGATCAGCGCGCAGCCGGCTCGCACGCGGGGAAAAGTTGGTTCAATCGATTCATCGCAAGGCCAGCTTTGTGGTCTTACGAAGTTCTGAGCGAGAAGGCTGCCCGCGTCGATGATGACATGTTTCGTAACGGAGCAAAAGCTTCAGCCTACGCCTTCACTGTGATCCTATTCAGCATGCTACTTTTTTGGATTGCGGCGTTTGCTATTGCTGTTGTACTGCTGGGCATTGGCTTGGCAATCACCCTGTTTATCGTTAATGCCTTTGAGGGCAACAATAGCAACAGCAGTCGTATTCTTGGCGCGATGAAAGGGGTATCTCAAGGATCAGAAAGTACGGTGTACTCGGGCACCAATGTATTCAATGAACAAGTCAGTGGACGTGTCGATGTGGACGGTACTGTTTATCAGGGTTCGAGTTTCTTCAATGAACAGCAGGTTGGCCGCGTCGATGAGGACGGCAATATTTATGAGGGAACAAATTTTTTCAATGAGAAAATGACGGGTAGAGTCGATGAAGATGGAAACGTTTATGAAGGAACAAATTTCTTCAACGAACGTAAGGTGGGTCGCATCGAGAAGAATTAGGGGCCACTGCTGTGAGAATGAGACGGGCTCTGGCGTTCTTGAGTGATAAAAATGCAATGAATTTCCTGATTGCTTGTTTATTGGTTTTGTTCAGTGGCCCAGCGCTGGCAGAAAACTTATTTCCGACCATAAGCTTTCCGCCTGAGCTAAAGAGATATGAGATCAATTTCTATGAAGCGATGAAGCTTCCAGAGCTTGAGAAACCGGTCCGAGCGCTAATTGCCAATGCGCCTGGTGACAGACAATGGCTCAGGACGTTTCAACTGGTCACTCCGGCCAAGAATTCGCTTGTGAATTATTCCAGCGGCAAACTGGTCATCCTAGATGGTTGCCACGCGCACTTTTGCCCACAGGACCAAGTTGTGATGGCTTTTGATCCGTCCAGTCGGCGGGTTTGGGGTTTGGTGGTGGAGGACGCCGATACATCAAGTGCCAAGTTTCTGTTTCTCGGTGCCCCCTCAGAGGAAGTGAAAGTTCTGCTATTGAGGTACCACAAGGTGACATACTCACCGGCTCCACAGTGGACCACCCAGACTGGACAGATCACGAGCGTTGTCCTGAACCCCTCTGAACTACTTCTGAATCGACTCATAGCTGCTACTGCACTCGCGGAACTTTCCGATGTTGTCTATCGCGGACGAGTTCCGAATGGTCAATGGAGACTTGTGGATTTCAAGGAGGATGTGCGTACCGGTTTCAAGGCAGGGCTCTACGAGCTCATTTCGACCGGCGAGTTAGTCGTAGCGTTTGCGGGGACGGAGGTGGATCTGCCAAGGCTTCAGTCCCAAATCTGGCGGCGTTTTCTAAGGGACATTCTGTTTGTTCCCCTTGAACTAGCTGATGCGTTGGGACATTGCGCTGGGCATCCCACCGTGTGCGGCGAGTTGATGGGTTATTATTCAAAAGGTGACACTACCGATTCGTACATCGCTGTTGGACCCATACTGGATAGCATCTCAAATGTCCCGGCAGACGAAATTATTAGGGACCCTTTAGCATCTCGTAGCCTGCACTTAGCAGTCAATGTAGCGATGGGTGAGCCTGATATTCAAACCGACCTTAATATCGCGTTTCCGAGGTTATCGTCCCAAGCAATGACCTCCTACCTGGAAGCAACCAACTGGGTGGAAAAATGGAGACTCACATTTGCTCAAGGACGCCAGGGCAAGATCGTTGCCTTGACTGGATATTCGCTAGGTGGCTCGTTGGCCCAAGTGGCAAGCCTGAGGTACGGCCTTCCCGCAGTTACGTTCAATAGCGCACCTTTGCCCCTTGACCCTGATTTCCGTCGACGGATCGGATTTGATGTATCAAAGCTTCGTAGCCCGAATATCGTAAACATTCGTGCCAATGATGATCCGTTGACTGAAGTGGTCTTCAAGATCCAGAAGGACCAAAAAGTTAAGAGGTTCTTGATTGAGTTCATGGAAGGGTTTTTTGTACAGCGCGGCAACAGACTTGATAACGCTCTTAAGGCGCGCTATGAACAGGGAGTCAACGGCAATTGGTTTTACTCAGGTCAATGGCTTGTTGCTCCGTCAGGAACGAATCATGGAATCCAGGGGCTGGCAGAGTACTTGGCCAAATTGCAGGCTAATGAGGCGAGTGCGCATCCCAAGCTAAGTGCAAATGCCCTCGGCAACGCGTTCATCGGTATGACAGTCCAACAGGTGACGCAGAGACTTGGTGTCATGATGGACATTGATGCGCGTATGCGCAAGAGCTGGGGGGTCGCTGAATGCTCAGTGTCCGCGTCAACCCTCCCGGGATCAACCTTCGTATTTGACCGGGACCATCTGGCTGCGGTGATCTTGGTCGCGCCATCTGCTTTGAGGACCAGTGAAGGTATCGGAGTTGGTGACGACGAACGGAACGCAATTGACGCTTACAGGTCAAGCCCAACGTATAACCGATATGTAGGGCGTTATGACGACGGTAGTGGGGCGAGTACAGAGATTAATGTCGGACCATCGACGTTCAACCAGAGTAAGGGCAAGTGGGAAGGTTCTTTGCTGAAGATACGTTCTGAAAAGGGGAGGATTGTTTCGATTGAGGCTGGGCTCGCTAGCTACGTTGCGCTGGATGAGCATGAAGGGGAAAATTGCGAGCGAGCGTATGGTAGCTCTGGGCGGTGAGGTGTGGAGCGAGCTTGAATTCCATCAATCCTCAGCAGGCCGCCTTGCTATGCGTTGATTCAACATCCACCCGAGAAGATGCTTCGACGCTCAAAATTTTCCACTTTTCTTCAAGAAGCAGATACACTTCTGCGACATCGCTGCGCGACTAGCGCCGATTTGCCGGATTGGAGATGCTGCCCTGATGGTCGGACAAGGAAGAGCTCGGTTGAATTAGGTGTCAAAAAAAAGTGCGGTTTTTGTAGGAGGTTTGGATTGTCGCTCGTTCGCAGAAAACCGGTTACAGGTTTGTGGCTGGTGCTCTTGCTTCTCGCATTCGCTGGCTGTCGCAATGCCCCCAGCGACAAGGAAGTGGCAGATGCGCTCTCCAATGGCGATACCCTTGTTGGACAAGTCTATGAGCTTCGAGACATTCGACGTCTCAATGGCTATGAACAATCCGACACATATATCGTGGAGTATTCTGCAAAGCTCCATATTTTGGAAAACCCGACCGAGTATGTTAAGCACATGACAGAAAGTAGAAATAACTTGGTTTCTGGTGCGTCATCGGTCTTTGACATCGTGTTGGGAGGGCTGTCGAAATGGGGGCTAAAGGGGGCAGCCATCATTTCTGTCAGTAAGAAGGGTGACGATATACCGGTATCTGGGAGTGTAAAAATGATCAAATCCGAACGTGGATGGATCTCACAACCGGGTTGACTTTGAATTGTTTAATCCTAACCAATGACTTGAAATGTGGCAGCTGGGTAACCATTCGTGGGAGCAGGATGACAAGGCTCAAACTTTTAAACTCAAGTGTTTGGGTGAGTCGGAGTGCACGGCTGAGCCAGCTGCTCCATTAAGTTTGTTGGTCGGTGCAAAACGGCACAGTGAAATGCGTGCCGGCACGGCTTGTTCAATTGGAACTTTTCCTTCCGAGTTTGACTTCTGCCCCTATTGTGGTGGTGCTCTCTCGGAAACGAATGACCACTCGTCTGTGCCGTGGGTTCCGCCCTACGGGAGTAACACTGGCTTGAAGATCTGGCCACAAGAGGTCAGGCCCCTGTCAATGGCTGAAAACAGAGGCCAGCCATTTTCGCTTCCCTCCATGAACGGGCGCTTCGCTTTTTGCTCTCTATTTCTTGGGGCAAAGAAGCGGCTCTTGTTGGCTTTTGAGCGCGACACCGGGCGAGTTAAGGTTTTGCAATCAGGTGTTTCCGGCGTATGGCGAGAAATCGAAGGCAAGGTTGGTGATGACGGAATGCCTGAGTGGTCTTGGTCGGTTTCCACCGACAGGGCAGAGACTGGAATTGCAGTTCCAGGAAGGGATGGCCCCGCTTGGGTCACTGTTGATTGGCCAAACAACAAGTTAAAAATCAGTCGTGGTAAAGGGCGATCCATTGGCGGCGTGGCCAGGCTTGGGAAGTTCTTGCTGGCACCGGTATTGCGTGGCGAATGTTTCTACATGCTATGCAAAAAAGAAGGCGATGCAGATTGGTCAGATTGCAGTGCAGCTTCTGACTTGACAACCGTTGTGACTCGGTTGAGTTATGAAAAAGATCAACAGCCATTTTTCGGGGTACCGGTAATTGACGAGACGAAAATGGTGGCCTATTGGCCATGTCGCGGAGGTTATGTCAGAGTACCGGAAGCTGATGCGGCTGGAGAACATGTCTGGGAATTTCGCTCTTGGGAAACGGATGAATATCCGGCAAAGGCATTAATTCAGCTTGGTTCTCCTTACCTGAAGACAGGCTCGCATTCAGGTCTTTGGCAGCTTTGTGAGGATTTTGACCCATCTCGCAGGGAAGGCAGAATCAACAAGATCATCAAGTTCGATGGCGACGAACGAACCGACTCAGAGGTGGTTGAATATGGTCAGTTTGTATCTACTGGCCGTGCCAGTTTTTCGTGGCTGTACGATTTTTGGACCGACATCCATCATTTCGACGCTACCGCTGACGAACAAATAGAACTCCGCTACCCGTTGTTGCAATTTGGTGAAAAGGGATTTGTTTTAATTGCCAAGGTTCGCCCTTGGCAAGGTCGCGATGATATGGGGTTATTCACCGAAACCCTCTTTGATCGACTCCAAAGATCCTCGGTATTTGTTCGGTTTGTTATTCAAGGACCCGGCATGCCTGAGAAGGCGCTCTATGCAGAAGGTGTTGACGGCACTGAAGGTGTGGCTGGGAGTCTTTTTCGGGTGCCCTTGTCACAGGTGACAGAGATTTCGACTTTCATTCATAACAGCAATCTCAATATCTACTTTCCCGATGACAACAGATGCTTTGGGTGGCCCATAGAGGTCTTAGACGTATGAAGACGCGCAAGGGAATTGCTAACGTGATATTGCTGTTTGGAGCGTTATTGCTTTTTGTCAGTGGTTCGTCAAGTGCGGATACGAGCGTCTCGCACATTTTCTTGGTGCAAAACTCGGGGTGGATGCTGCCTTTCTATGAGGATTCCGATTCCAAATTCAAGGATCTGGTAATTGAGCTTGCTGATCGCGTACGTCCGTATGGCAACCCGGAGCAAGTTATTTCCAGCTTCAACCAGAGTTTGGGCGACAACAAGTCCCCAGTCTTGGTGTATCGAGGCAGTGACAAGTCTCAGATCCATGCGGCAGTGCATTCAATTCAGCTGGCGCGAAAGCCGGGCCGACAAAGCTACGCAGATACCGACTTCAAAGAGGCCATCATCGGAGCAGTCACACAATTTTCGCCTGGGGTATCGTGTCTTTTATGGATCATCACAAATAATAAAAACAGCCCCGACAACAGCGTAGAGACTATCGAGAGAAACAAGGAGTTCTATCGGTTTCTTCAGGACACCCAGCAGATTAAGCGTATCGTTGCATTCCCTCATGCAATGATGGTGCAGAGCCGAACCAGGAGCGATTATCGAGCCAATGGGCTGATGATCTATGCAATGGCGTATGGTGATCCCGCAGATCAACTTTTGCAGCGAATGCTTGGTGCCAATATCCCTTTCGGAAAGCAACCGGCAAGGCTCAAACCCCTGGATGCCGAAGCTTTGACTTTCATCCCTAAAGAAGTCAAAAGCAACAATGTCGATGCCAGCATCGCGGACGACCGAAAGACCTTGGTGTTGAATTTTGCTGCTGACAGCAAACCCGAAGTCGCCGAATTGGTTGGCAAGTTTAGAAACGATTTTTATCCCTATGACATTTTGTCTGGTGAAGCAAGCATAGACGTCGAAGGTTTTAAAACCATCGACGGGGGGGAGTTCACAACAGAACTTTCAACAAAGAAGGTTAAAGCTCTCGAGCCAGGTAGTTTCTCTTCCGACGTTAGTGTACGAATCGGACTTCCTTCCATTCCGTCACCGTGGGATCCAGAAGTTATTTTCGGCAATGGTTACACATCTAAAGGTGTGATTCTTTTCAAACTCACCGATCAGAAACTTGGTATTTCGAAAGAATTTGTTGAAGCAATGTCCAAGCTCTTTCCGCGCGATCCGCTACCGGATTTATTCGTGCCCGGGGATTCCGCGAAGACCTCCATCACCCGTCAAGCGCTTGTTGTACGCGTGAACTATCCTGGTTGGCCCTTGATGCTTCTTGCCTCACTTGCTCTTCTGGTCGCTGGGGGAGGCATCGGTGCGATCATTGTATTGCGTCGTGAAAAGATTTTTCGTGTCTCTATCGATGGTGTGCAAAAGACTTTTGGTCTGAAGCCATTTTCGGAGGTAGTCCTTAAGGATCAGCAAGGAACAAAAATCGGAATGCTAAAGCGTGGTTTTGGACAGGCGATTCCGATGTTGGAAAAAGGTAGGACCAATACTGTTCGCGTGATGTGATACTTTTAATGTTAGGAGAAATTTAATGGCAGATAATTCTGGGCTCCCGCCCCTTCAGAACACCATGTCCGAAGGCAAAGCTATAGTGAGTGACGGTGGTCAAATATCTCCGGACATCATAGTTGGCCCTAGTTCGAAAGAGATGATGATCGGTGGCGGCTCTTTCGTTATATTTGCGCTGATCTTCTTCTTCGTCCGCAATGCCTATGTCAATTATCTGGTTGGTAGTCTGAAGCGGTCGCCGAATAACGCTGGATTGGCTGGTTGGGGATTGTTTGGCGGGTTGTTGTTCGGTTCGGCTATTGCCAGCATCGCGCTAATTAGCAAATCATTTCTTACCGTCATGTACGTTGTGCCGCTGGCAGTGTTGTCACTGAGTTGTCTCATCCTCTGCGCTGTCGTATCGGCCAAGAAGTGACCAAGGAAGTTCGTTCTTGCTGGGCTAATTTCAAGGAGTAGTAACGTGGCTGACGAATCGCTTGACAACAGAAAGACCGAGGTTACGCTCACCGAGGTCGTTCCCACGCTCTTCATCGCGCTGGGTGGTACTGGAGCCCAAGTGCTGTGGCGTATCCGTCGTCGAATCCTGAATCGCCTTTGGGGTCCGACCAGCAAACCCGTGCGCTTGGAAAGCCTGACGGAGTTCCCCTTTGCTGAGTTTCTTCAGATTGATCTGAACGCCTTTGAGGTTAGCGAATCCGGCAAAGCGCAAAAGACTGACATTCTCGGCAACGAGATTCGATTCAAGGAAGAAGAGAGACTTGTCCAGAAGCTGAATCTCGCAACGTACACGAAAACCGAAGGCGACTTGGCTAAGTATCCGCTGGTGCAAGAATGGTTTCCGTTATCCCGCACGAAGCTTAACGAGTTAAATATCGATCCTGAGAAAGGCGCTGGACAAATACGTGCACTTTCTCGGCTTTTCTTTTTCGACAAGTACTCAGATATAAAGAACGCGATTCGCACCAAAGCCGATCGGTTGCTCTCCAACCTGTCTTCGGATGAGGCACAGAAAAGACTTGGTTTTCGCACGCAAGCGGGCGCACTCAAGATTGTCGTCGTAGCCTCTACCGCCGGGGGTACCGGCTCTGGCAGTTTCCTGGACTTGGGGTATCTC
>Ga0172367_10008095_pt1 | contig 11829 bp, 12 predicted proteins | sample Lak10m_FD_114542 | JGI IMG/M metagenome (GOLD analysis project Ga0172367, IMG submission 114542) | Freshwater microbial communities from Kabuno Bay, South-Kivu, Congo - kab_022012_10m | ecosystem: Environmental > Aquatic > Freshwater > Lake | place: Democratic Republic of the Congo: South-Kivu...
AGTTAATAATTTAGTCTAGAAAAAATTAAATTCTTTTTGCAAAAAGATTTTTTTGAAATCTTTTCATATCTAATTCTAATCAGAATTTTTTATTTGTCAAATTTTGTTATACAATTTTTTCTTTCAAAAAAGACATAAAAATATAAGCTAACAAACAATAATTTTATATTTTCTAAATACAAAAATGAACAGACCTCTTATGGGACTTATTATAATCATATTAGCAATAGTATTGTTCATTATAAGTATGATACGGCTTCGATAATGACTAAAAGACCTACGATTATGTAACAATTAACAATAAATAGCTAATGACAATCTTTTCCCTCCTATGCCAATTGAATCATATAATTAAATTTTTTTACGTTGCTACATTGTTACGTCTAATTCATGAACCACCAATCAAGAACGCAACTTTGGTTCAAACCACGTAGTTTTGGGAGGCATTATATTACCAGAATCTGCTATATCTATCAATTGTTTCATACTTACTGGATAGAGAGCAAAAGCAACCTTCATTTCACTACTATCTACTCTTCTTTTCAATTCTCCTAATCACCTAAGACCTCAAACAAAATCTATTCTCTTGTCAGTTCTCAGATCTTTGATTTCTAATAATTTATCAAGAACCAAATTTGAAAGTATAGTTACATCCAAAACTCATATAGGATCATTATCGTCATATCTTCAAGTTTTTGCATTTAAACAATACCATTTTCATCATAAATACATACTAAATTCATGCAATTTAGTTGGTCTATATTCCGATTCTCATTTTTCTTCTATATCAAAATCTTCTGATAATTTATTTATAAAATCTGACTCTTCCATTCAGTTCAGATCTTTTACAACACGGTTATAATCCATTATATGAAGCTGATTATCGGGGAAATGCACGGCAAGAAAATAATTGTATTCTTCATTTCATGTATGATTTGGGTTTTGATTTTTCTTTTCATTTCCAACCAATGCTGCAGCAGCAGTTCTATGATGTCAATCAGCAACATAAGTAAATGGAATATCGGCAAATATTTCTACGAACTTTTTTACAATATCATTATCAGATATTACTCGAAATTGATGCCCAAAACCATCTAACTCAGCCACGAAATCATACTCAGGTTTCTGATTTTTTACAATATTATTTATTATTCCATCTAGTTCTAAGTTTGCGGGATAAGCAAAAAACACTGGTTCCATATTGGCATTTGTAATACGCACATGTTTCATCCTATCTTTTTCTTTATCTTTACGAGTAAGTTCATGTTTTCTAATCTTTCCAGTCATATAATCTTCAACTGACGCACAAGCAACTATTCCATATTGAGTTTTTCAATTCATAGTTTGAGCATAAATATATAGACAATCTTTTTCATCTTTTTTTAACCATCAATTTTTTTTGAAAGTCTCAAAATTTTCTTTTGCCTTGTTGTAAACAGCCTCATCATGTAAGTCCATATCTATAGGTAAATCAATTTCTGGCTTAATAATGTGCAATAGCGAGTATTGGTTTCACTCAGCTTCTTTACGAGCTTCCTGAGAATCCAAAACATCATAAGGACGAGAAGCTAAATCTTTAGCAATTTCTTTTGGTGGATGAAATCATTTAAATGCTTTTATAACTACCATTATTTGTATTAAAAACTAAAATAACATCCTTGTATAAAAAGATTTCTTTTTTTCAACAAAAAAAGCTAGTGAATAAAATCCACCAGCCATTAAAAAGTTTGACATTAAGATGGCATTTGTTCCAAATCATAAAACACAGAACGGCCATAGTTTTTGATCTCCAATCGATCAGAACACATCGTCCCACTTGCAACAGATTGGACCAAATCACGTAAACGAGCACAATTACCACCTTTTCTCAACTGTGCTTCAATATCAGAGTCATTAACACTGAAAGATTTCATTTTGCTATTTCCCTCGTCTATATCTACAGTGATTATGGCAACACTAGAATGCCCTTTTTTAAGATTAAATTTTAAATGCATAGATTTAGAGTTTTGTTTTTGAACATTATTATATATAAATTAAAACAATAATGTCAAGTAATAATAAAAAGCTGACTTAAAATTTTCTATTTTTTTTCTATATTCAAATATAATTGTTTTAAAATATAGCCACATACAACTTGGATAAATATATATCAGATTTTTCTCTAAAAGATATTATAGATCTCGAATCCAAAGATCCTCAATTTTTATCCTTACAAAAAGCTTGGAATAAAATATCTGATAAATCCAAAGATAAAATATTAAATCAGAATTTATTTTTATTTTTGATATTACAAAATTGACTTATTTCTTATCAGATAGCATGATCATGAGAGAACCGACGAGAAGAATTTTCACAGAAATTAGTCCAAGATCGAAATATAATTTCTAGAAATCTAAGTGCCCAAAAAGATAATATAAATCGACGATATGATTTTTTAACAACATCAAAATACAATAAAAGAATATATAATATCAAAAAATCTAGACTTGTTAGATTCAATAAATTTTTGGAAGAATTGAATCGAAAAGACAAAACATTCTTTCTAAACCACTACAAAAACATGGAATGATTGCTCCATCAAATTTCAGAAATAATGGATAGACCGAAATATTCTAAAACACTAACTTTTACCATCAAAATGTTTTGATATTGAGCAAGGATTGTTTTTGAACAATTAATCATTTATCCACAAAGTATTGCAATACCTATAGATTCTAGACTTAAAAAGATTTATGAAATCAATACTAACAAAAAATCATTAAACAAAGCAGAAGACAAAAAACTGATTAAAAAATATTTTGAAGATATATCCCAAAAGCATAAAATCCCACCTCTACACTTGGACTCCATACTATGGATCGACTATCGAAAAAAGATCAAATAAAAAAACCTCGGTTTGCTACCAAGGTTTTATATTTTTTATATATTCATTAAGGTTGGAAAAGTGTTTCCGGTAATATCTTTACATATTTCACTCCAGAAAATTGCTTAGCTGTCTTCTCTATAACAGATCTAAGTATAAATACACGAGCTGATCATCAAGACGTAAATCATGGTACTTCGCTAAATGTAAGCTCTAGTGTCCCATCTGATTTTAAATAAGAAGACATAAGACGAAAATCAGAATTGGGGAATTCAGTACTAAATCATTTGGTCCTTTCATCACTAGTCAAGCTTCAATCCAACAACATATTTATTGTATCTTCTATAATGTTTTTAGATCCAGAAATAACGCGATCTACTGACAATACTGAAGATGAATTTAATTGCTGAGCTACAGGTAGTTTAGCATCTTCCGTCTGATTGAAATAGAATAATTTCACTGTCTGTGGTCACATAGTTTGTGTATTAGATTGTGTTGATCCGTTTTGAATCAAAGATTGAGAAATACTATCCAATTGAATCTGCATGGTTTTAATTTGATCTAGCAGTTGTTGAGAGGCCGTATTATCTCACTGTGAGTCCATCTGAGCTCCTATCAAACTAGAAACATTATTTGCTAATCAATCGTCAAACCATCTCAAATATCATCGAAATATCAAAATAACAGCCAACCAAAATACACTAGTCCAAAAAATCTTTTTCATCTTTATATATTAAAGATTAAAACTATTAAGCTCATGTTCATGCTTCTATAGGTTCTTTGACTTCTTTTACATCAGATTTTGGTGTAGGCGCTAAAGGAGTAACTTTTGGTTTTGCTCCATCTTCTATCAAAGATTTAGTTTCATCCAATTTCATATTCAAACCAGATAATCAATCTATCAATTGTTGTTGTATAGAAGCAACTCAACTAAGTATAGTCTGCATAGGATCTGCATTTTCTCAACTTAATATTCAACCATCTGTATCGATAGTTGGTTGTACGCTCATAATCCAATCAGAAGCTTGTTGTCCCATATCTTGATCCATAAATTTAAGATAAAATCAAGCTATTACAAGTATAAGCGCCCAAAAAATCGTAGTCAAAATAATCTTTCGCATTTTTTAAAAATTTAAATATTAAAATATTAACTGATTAACTAATTGCTTATAATTTTTTAATTAGTTAATTTTTTAGCATTCTAATGTTTTAATGTTTCAATTCAATGATTTTTTCAAAATCACTTGAGACATTAGCAACAAATTCTTTTCTCTTTTGAGATCACATATCTACAAAACTATATTTCCGACAGTGCAAAAGTTGTCTATTTATATTTAAATGCTTATATAGTTTCCTATTTACAGCAGGATTACCATAAATAATATCTCACAACACTGGGTATCACTCACTAGATAAATGTATTCTAATTTGATGCATTCTTCATGTATCTATCTTCACCTCCAACAATGAAATTTCTCATAAATCTGGGTGATAAATTATTTTTCTATTTCGACATTCAGTCTGAGCTTTCAATCCAGATCTATCTACTACCATATGAGATCTATCAAATTTCTTATCATAAATCTTTTCCAATGATTTATCTATTATCATATGTTTGGGGAAATCGCCTACCACTATTGCTAAATATTTTTTTTCAATCTGTCTTTCTCTGATAATTTCATTTATATACTGTAGTGCTGGATAATTTTTAGCAGCTATCAAAACTCATGAAGTATCTTTATCTAACCTATATCCAAACGATGGTTTAAATGTTTCAACTCAGTCTAATTTCACATTTCACATTTCACATTTCAAATTAACATAAGTCTCCAAGTAATCATTCATACATAGATCATTCCAATGTTTATCACTTGGATGTATGATTACTCAAGCAGGCTTATCAAATACTATCCGATTTTTGTCTTCATATATTATCATTTTTTGTACATCTTCTATTTCCAATTTTTTTATTTTTTTATCTTTGGGAGATATCAAAGTTCTCAGATCTTTTTTTCATAAATGATCTTGCATAAAAACTACCTTATCTCATATCTTGACCCTATATTCTTCTTTTACTTTTTTTCAGTTTACTTTGATCTCTCATTTCCTTATCCACAGATAAATATCACCAAGTTTCACCTCAGGATATATCTTACAGTATTTTCTCATAAATCTATCAAATCTCTGATCAGCACCTGCTTCATCTATAATTACCTGCATCGTCAACAATTGAATATATAAATATTATTCATAATATAAATATATACTAAACAAAATCCATTTGTTTAATTGTAAAAAAATATATTATAGTAAAAAATACAAAAAAGCTGACAAACAAGAAGTCTGTCAGCAATTTAATAATAATTTATTACTTATTCATTTGTCCTCTAGATCACAAAGCTTTTCATCAATTCATTTTACCAGATCAATCCATTTTCTTTTGACCAAGATTGAGCTCTGATTTTAGTTGAGCTACTTTAGCAGTATCTCAGTCCTTTCAAGCTTGGTAAAGTTCTGCAAATTTTTTGAATTGTTCTTCACTTGCGATTCTTCTAGATACTCATTTATCAGCATACAAAGTCTTGAAAGATTCATAATCCTTGTTTTCAAACATTTTTTGAACAGCTGCTTGTCTATCAGTATCAGTACAATCAGGATTAGATACTCCAGGATTTCATTGATAAGCATAAGTAGATACTCACATAGTAAGTGCAAAAGCTCCAAATAATGAAGCCATAATAATTTTTTTGTTTTTCATAATAGATAGTATAAAAGAATAAAACGTCATATAGAAATTACTTTCTCAATTTGACGTGAGGTATTATACCTATCTACCTTAAACAAAACTTAAATAACAAAATAAGTTAAAATATATCTACAATATAATAATATTACGATAAATTCAACATAAAAGAAAATTAGTTTATCCTGAGACATTACACAATAAAAAACCTGGGATTTTTATTTCAGGTTTTTTTTATAAAAAAAAATCCCACTTATGTGGAACTCAATTTTCAATGGGATGGCTGATCGCGGAGGACTCCATGACGACACGCAGAGTTTATATTTTATACTTTAAGTTCAATATTTTCACAAATGGAGTGCTAAGCCTCAAAAACCATGAACTGACCTAACACAATTAATATATAGAAAACTTGTAGAGGCTCTGCCCTACTTAAGAAATTTTAAGTATTTATTTGCTCAAAAAAAAGAGCTACCACAATTCAGAGAAATCTTGGAAAATTATTTATACTGTAATTAAATAAATTATATTTGCAATTCAGACATATTTAGATATACTTAGATATATACTCTTTATCTAAGTATATAGATATATAATGACTAAAGAACTCCATAGACTTACCAAAAGATTACAATTCGCTTTTGGTATAACAAACAAAATATATAATTTAGTTGCCGAGATTGATTCCCTCAATACTCAATTTCGTGTATCTGAAAAACTCTCTCATCAAACGATTAAAAGACTTACTCAATCAGTTTTGGTTACTTCTTCTTGAGCATCAAATCGTATAGAGGGGAATAAACTTTCTGATCAAGAAGTAGAGGCTCTCTATAAGTCTATGAATATAAAGAAATTTACTACGAGGGACGAGCAGGAAGTAGCTTGATATTTAGAACTACTTGAACTTGTCTTTGATCAGTATAAAGACATGAAATTTAATGAATGATTGATTCTTCAGATACATGACATGTTATTGAAATATACAGAGAAGGATCAATGACATAAAGGTAAATATAAGTTTGGTTACAATACTGTAGAGGCTAGGGATGCTACAGGAAAGGTATTGAAGGTTATATTTAATCCTACAGAACCAGCACTTGTTCCTCATGAGATGAAGACACTTATTGTTCGATTAGAAGATGAATTACAAAAGAAGGAGATACATCCTTTACTGGTTATAGCAAACTTTATATTTGAATATCTTGCTATACATCCTTTTCAAGATGGTAATGGAAGAACAAGCAGAATTATAACTAACCTACTTCTCTTACAACACTGATATTTTTTTGTGCCTTTTGTTTCTCATGAAGCACTTATAGAGGTTAAGAAAGTAGACTATTATATCGCACTTAATAAATCTCAACAAACTTGGAAAACTAATCATGAAGATATGTCAGCTTGGATTTTATTTTTTCTTGAGATTATTAAACAGCAGGTTAATAACGCTATAGCAATTTCCGAAAAGGATAATATAGAACCACATCTATCTAAACTCCAAAATGAAGTATGGAATATGATCGTTACTTCTTGAGAAATATCTCCTAAAGAAATACAAGAAAAGACATGAATATCTATGAGCACAATTAAGCAAGTATTGGATAAATTAATGGATATGTGAAAGATTGAAAGATTATGAGCTACAAGGTGAGTGAGATATAGATTAGTTAAATAAAAATCATTGGAAATTTATTTTTCAATAAAAAAAAAATCATAACCACAGTTATGACCTATAAATTTCAATGGGGTGCTAAGCCTCAAAAACCATGAACTGAACTAGTACAATTGATATACAGAAAACTTGTAGAGGCTCTGCCCTACTTAAGAAATTTTAAGTATTTATTTGCTCAAAAAAAAGAGCTACCACAATTCAGAGAAATTTTGGAAAATTAAATAGAGCGAAGCATTTCGCTATTTTTATCTATAACAAAAAAATACCATGCAATGTAAGTATATTAAATCAAATTGAGATCAATGTGAAGCACATGCAATGAAAGACAGCAATTATTGTTATCTACACAATCCTAATATCTCAGAACAAGAAAAGAAAACAATACAAGCTAAAGGAGGTAAAAACAACACTCATTCAGTAAAAGATTCTCTACCATCCATAGAGATAGACGACATCAAGAGTGTTATGTATTTATTGAAAGACACTATAAACAGAGTGAGATCTGGAGAGATGGATATCAAAGTAGCTAACTGTATCGGGTTTTTGAGTAATCATTTAATGAAAGCTTATGAACTCGATCAAATAGAGAACAAACTCGATAAGGTAAGACAAGCCATATCAAGATAATTTTTATTATTAACCTATCTAAACCATGGAAGCTAAATACAATATATCAAATTTATTCAAGAATAAACCAATGAATGCTGGAGATTGCGCCAGACTTATAATCACCCAACTCAATGAAGAAAAAGAAGGAAAATGATTTCTAGCCGATGAAGAGATGATACGTATTAGAGACTGAATGAAAGACGATCCTAAATACTACAACAAACTCCTATATATCAACCAAGATACTCAATCAATGACTATCAATGTATACATATGCCTCTTGAACTACAAGATTTTGACTATGAAACTTACTGACATTATAGACTCCTATGTACGTGCATTATATCAAAACGATATTATTGAATGTGTAGAATGGCTAGAAAAAAAGAATAAAGGAATAAAAAAGAGTATAAAAGTACTCAAATCAGAACTCAGACACGTATTTGTCATGAACACTATACATGTATATCTAAAAAACTACAAAAAAAGAGAAAGGCTAGAAGACTTAAAGAACATAGATGTTGAAGATATCAGGGAAGTCTTTGAAATGGGGATGCTAAAGAGAAGAAAATTAATGAACAGCATACTCGCTTACAAAGAACTCATTACATCATCATGTGAAAAGATGGGAATAGACTATTATACAAACAAAATAGCAAATATGATGGATGATGTAGCTCTCGAAGATAAAACATTAGCAAGAAATATTGTAATTCTACATAATCATTGTAGCTTAGAAAAAAAGAAGTATGATGGATTTCTCATCAAAGAACTAGAAAAACCGAATGAAATAGTCTACGGGGAAGAGCATGAAAGTTTCTTGGAGGATTAAAAAGTTTCTAATATAAACTCGTAAAGTCGTCAGAATGTGTAAAAACGATTAAGGATACAATATAAAAAAGCAGTTACAAGTAGTAAAAGATTTTTAATATTTTGTAAGATTGATGTAACTTAGTATTTTTTATAGGAAGAATAATTTTTCTTATTACAATACGGTCGATTGATACAAGCATCAAACTCTTCTCATTGTTTATTGATTTTTCTATGCATTCTTGATCAACAATATTTACATTTCTTAGCAAACATTCTATTTAAATCAAATTCTCATATAAAATCTAAATCAGCTTGGTTATCTTCTATAAGTTCATTCACAAAAATAGAAGGACATCTATAATCAGCAAATAAATACGTTTTGCTCTTACTCCTAGTCAAAGCAACATAAAACAATCTTCTTTCTTCTGCATATGCTATTTCTTCTTGAATCTTCAAAACCATTTTTAAAACAGTATCGTCTAATATTTTACAAGGGAATCATCTGAAATTATCTTCTAATCCATTTAATATTACAAAATCTGCTTCTAGTCACTTAGCCTTATGACAAGTAAGCTTATAGTTTACTCAATCTTCTTTATAATACTTATGTATCTTTGATTTTATATCATCCGAAACGGGGAAAAAAGTATCATTATACCTAGATAAAAAATAGAGAGTTTTGTCTTTAGAATCATTAAAAGCTTGGATATCGTTTAGTACTTTTCTTAGCTTCTTTTCTTTATCTTGTTCGTCGTTATAAAATACTACCGTAATAGGTTTTTCTAAATCATTTCTCCATACAAGATTTTTCTTTATTTGAAGAGGATTTTTCATTATAAACTTTCATGTAATGTTAGATATATGTTTTCAAAATCTAAAACATTTATTCAATATAATCTGCTTAGTATATCCAAAATACTTAGAGAAATTGGTAAATAATGACAGATCACTGCCACTGAACCTATAAATAGATTGCCAATCATCTCAAACACAAAATAATCCACATCATGGATTTTTTTCAAGAATAGTTTTTATTAGATTCTTTCTTCACACTGATATATCCTGGAATTCATCTATTAAGATATAGTGATATTCATTTAAATTATCTTTTCTTTTAGCATAATCTTTGGTTGCCCTATTGATCATATCGTCAAAATCTATTTTATTCTCAGCATTTAAGTTCTCTTGATATTTATCATAAACTGCTTTGAATATATTTAGAAACTTTTTATTTCTTATATCTTTTTGTTTCTGATATAAGAGTAAGTAATCTTCTTGATTAGATTTAAATAATCATAAGAAAGTCGATATCAATTGAGAAAATAAAAGTAGCTCCTTTCAATCCTTAAGCTTCTTTATTATTTCATCATCTGAAGTTGAAACAGGAGATAAATCGACACCAAAAGAAATTAATTTAGTCTTAAATGAATCAGGTATCTTTCAGTGTTCAAATTCATAAGAGAAGGTTTCAATCAGTTTTGTATTATTAGATTTATGAATATCTCTCTTCCAAGTAATTCAATCAATATACTGTTTTCAAAAGGGAGAAGTATTGTCTTTATTGATAGCAAAATGTTCTATATAAACATTGTAATCTGGGAGATAAAAGTCAGGTTTGTAAGTAGTACTAGGTATATCAAATTTATACTTGGTTTCATATTCATATTTTATTCCATTCAATGTTAAGAAATTAGCTATTTCTGCTTCTTGGTAACTTTTTACTCTTATTTTATCTATGGTAAAAGGACTGGTTTCTCTCATATATTTATAATATTCATCTATATTGTCAAAATCTTCAAAAGTTTTATAAGGCTTAAGATAATACAAAAAGTAATCTACCACCATCTGTTTAAAGTCATTATCCTCTACTAATAAAGTTTTAAATATTTCGTTTATTTTTTTTTCTTTTTCAAAATTTTCTGGGTCAAGTATTTGTTTTTTACCTTCATCAGCTTTTATTATTTCATTTCATAGAGAATGAAATGTTTTTACTTTGATATCTTTTATTCAATACTTTCCCATCCTTTCTTTCACCTCATTCACCGTTTTTCTTGTAAAAGAAATTACAAGTATTTTATCCTCAGGGATATTCATAAATTTGCTAAGAAAAACAGATTTTCATAATAATGTGTGAGTTTTTCACGTTCATGCTCATGCAACAACTAGATTATGATCTTCATCATGAAATATAGCATCTAACTGATTATCTTCAAAGGGTTTATCAAAAATATTAATGAGTTCTGGTCATATTTCTTTTTTAAGAGTATCAACATAGTTTTGGTTATGATTATCTCTTAATACATCTAGAGATTTATATTTATAAAGAAATTCTTTTACTTTTTGTTTAAATTTTGATGGAATAAAAGACTTTTCTTTTATGATCTTATACAAAGAATTATACTTATTTTGAAATCAAGAAAGTATTGATTTTCTTATATAAGACTTAGGATTAAATATCTTTAAATAATCAGAATGGAAAGAATCAATATCTTCATCCATATCAAAAACGATATCTTTCTTATCTCTTCATATTTTAGAAATATTTTTGAATACATAATAAAGTCCAGTAAAAATAATTACTAACCGAAACAACGCTTCCAAGGTACTTGAGAATTCAAATTTATACATCAAATACTAGAAAATCACTAAACATACTAATTATAAACCAATATGTTTATTTTGTCAAATAAAATAAATCTTCACAAATCAAATTGCCTTAGAATAGTAAATACATATATTAAATCTAATTTATCTAGTCTGTACCAATGAAACATAAAAAATATTATCTCATTATTCTGATATCACTCATAGCTCTCTGTATCGGAATTAGGTTTCAGTCTTATTTTGTATCACAAATCCCACTAGGATACGATCATGGGATATATAGAGCATTTTTTATGATATTAGAAAATCAACTTCCCTATCTCAATTTTTGACAATTACCCCTATGGGTACAAGCAACCTACGAACCGTTTTCGTGACTAATGTATATCATATCTCACAGTATCCAATGAATACATGCTGATAATTTTTTGTTGCGATGAGTAGCTGTACTCCATGTACGAGTATCAACATTTATCTATCTGCTGCTTAGAAAATATAATAAAACAACAGCTATAATCTGAGTTGTTC
>Ga0172367_10008096_pt1 | contig 11826 bp, 5 predicted proteins | sample Lak10m_FD_114542 | JGI IMG/M metagenome (GOLD analysis project Ga0172367, IMG submission 114542) | Freshwater microbial communities from Kabuno Bay, South-Kivu, Congo - kab_022012_10m | ecosystem: Environmental > Aquatic > Freshwater > Lake | place: Democratic Republic of the Congo: South-Kivu...
GTTGGGGATGAGCGGCGTGAGGCGCAGAATATCCACCAGCCCCCACTTGGCAAAAACGTACGGGAACTCGACCTGGTGCGTCTCTTCCTCGGTAAGCATTGCCACCGCTTTTGCGCCCGCCTTCATCAAGGTCAACAACGCCGACAGACTGACCAGTTCCGCGCCGACGATGACCGTCCGTTTGCCGATGGGCAGCCCTTCCTGGTGAACAAATCTTTGCAGGGAACCTGTGGTGTAGATTCCCTGCGGGCGAGCGCCTGGAATCATCCGTGCGGCGCGCGGGCGTTCGCGGATACCCGTCGCCAGCAGAATTGCTTTCGCTTCGATTTCGCCCAAACCAGTTGGGGATGTGTAGGTCAGTTTGCCTTCGTCCCAACCCGTGATAGTGGTAGAAGTGTGAATCTCGACGCCGTGTTTTTCCGCCAGTTCGCGGTAGTATTTTGCATAGTGCGGACCCGAATACATGCGCCACAAGTCGGCGCGACCAAAGCCTGTGTGATGACAGAAGCGCGGCATTCCGCCCGCTTCGGGTTCGCGGTCAACGACGAGGATATCTTTGACGCCCTGCTTCTTCAACGCGATGGCAGCAGAAAGTCCCGCAGGTCCCGCGCCAACGATTAAAACCTCTGCCTCAGACCTGACAGGTTTTACGGAATCCGTTTGACGAATCGAGGCGTTGCGGAAACCCGTCAGGTCTTTTGCCAATGCCGCATGGCAATTGAATCCCTGACATCTTCCCTGCGAGGCGCGGGTGCGGCGGCGCAAGGCATCCAAGACCGTCGCGGAGATGGGGCTGTTCATGGCATCGATTAATTCGCCGCGTGAGACCCGTTCACAGTGGCAGACGATTTCGGCGTACTGCGGATTTTGCGCGATCATCTCCGCATTTTGGTGCGGACGAATATCCGCCTGTCCAATGGTCGGCAGACGAATGGGTTTGAATTCATCTTTGAGTTTGAACTCCACCCCTGCCCCACTTAATAACTCCACCGCATACTCAGCAATGCCCATCGCGGAGGAAATGCCCGTCGAACGAATTCCGCCGACGCATAAATAACGCTGGTCGGCGTGCAGGGCAATCTGGTAGTCGCTGTGTTCGGTGGCGGCGCGCAAACCAGAGTAAGTCGCGGTCACTTCTTCATCGAGCAGTTGCGGCAGGATTTCGCGTCCCTTGCCAAGTAAAAGTTCAAATCCGTCGGCTGTGGTTTGGGTGGCGGTTTTGTCGGGCAAATCCTCGGCGGTGGGACCGAGCAAAATATTTCCGTACACCGTCGGGCTGACCAGCACACCCTTTGTCTTGGAGGTCGGCACAGGCAACAGCACATGATTGACCAGCGGACGGGCAAGTTTGTCGTAGACAATCAACTGTCCGCGGCGGGGCGTGACTGTGAAGTTGGAATGTCCAAACAGGGCGTTGATTTCATCCGAGTACAAGCCTGCGGCGTTGACAACCCAGCGGGCTTGAATCTCATTCCCCTGCGAGTCGAGTAGTCTCACATGCTCTTCGTGGGACATATCGAGACCCTTCACTTGAAAATTCACAAACAACTCAACACCGTTGACCACTGCCTGGGTCGCGTACGCCAGCGGAACGGAAAACGTGCAGAGAATCCCCTCGCCGGGAACCAGCAATCCGCCGAGCGCGCCCTTGTTGATGTGCGGCTCACGGCGGTAGACCTCTTCCACCGAAATCATTTTTACATCCATCACGCCGTTGTCATGCGCCTTTTTCTCCAGCGCGGGCAGGGCGTCCAGTTGGTCTTGATTCCAGGCAATCAACACCGCGCCGAGTCTTTCATGCGGAATATTCGCCGCTGGCATGTATTGATCCATCAAGGCGTAACTGCGGCGCATGAGCGTGGCTTCGAGCGTGCCCGGCTTGGCGTCGAAGCCCGTGTGCCAGATGGCGGTGCTGGCTTTCGACGTGCCCATACCTACGTCGGGATTGGATTCAACGAGGGCAACTTTCAGTTGATAACGGGAAAACTCGCGCGCAATGGCTGAACCCACTGCGCCTGCGCCGACGACGGCGATATCGTAGATTGTTTTCATGGTTTACTCACTTGATTTTTATATTAGACCTCTTGCATAAGTATTTGAGGGATTACCCTCCGAAAAACTATTAACCACGGAGACACTGAGTCACGGAGTTTTTTTATCGGTTTTCTCGGTGGCTCCGTGGTTAGGGCATTGGACTTTTGCAAGAAGTCTATTTTAGAATTTACCTGACTGAAATGGCATATAAACGCCGTCCCGAAGGTTTTTCGAGCCTCAACCTTCGGGACGTTTTTGCTACATTACAGCCACCGCCTGACGCGGGCGCAATACTCGGCAAACTCTTTCTTGAATTCCTTTTCGAGATAGGCTTCCTCGTGCTTGATGACCATGTTATTTGTGAACGTCACGAGGGGCCAGACAAGAAGGATTCCCCAATAGATTCCCATGTTCATCGGAAGCCCGATCAGCATGAATACAAAACCGAGGTAGATCGGATTCCGTGTGAAGCGATACACTCCAGACGCGACCAACACTTTGGTCGGTTTCCTGGGATCGTTTGAAGCGCGAGCGCGCCTGAATTCAATCAGGGACAGGACTCCCAAAACAAAACCGAGGGCAGTGAGTCCCAAGCCCAGCCATTTGACGAATGCAGGAGCGGGAATCGGCAATGGAGCCAGCCATCCCAACAGGATCGCCATGGTGATGTGAACCATTGCCAGGATTGGGGCGGGGATTCTCATGCCTGCGCTTTTTGGGGGTTTGATCATTTTTCCTCGTTAACTATGAATATGTGCCGTCGCAAAGGTTTGAAGGAAAACAGACTTGACTTATGAAAACCTTCGGGACGTTCCTTGGTTTTATTTGTGAAACGCCTTCACCGCATCCAGCGCCTTGTTCCATTGCGCCAGTTTGGATTCGCGCTCAGAGGCAGACATCTGCGGACGGTAGGTCTTTTCAGATTTCCAGTTCTGCGAGAGGTCATCGAAGGTTGCCTCGAGCGCAGAGACTGCTGCAAGCTGCGCAATGCCGATGGCGGTGGCTTCCAACGCGGCTGAGACTCGCACCTCGAGATCGAGCAGGTCGGCGATCATCTGCATCAGGTAGGGGTTGCCCGAGGGTCCGCCATCCACTTTCAGATGCGGCGGTTTTTGTCCCAAATCTTGCGACATCGCCGTGACCACTTCGTAAACGCGGCAGGCGATTCCATCCAGCGTGGCGCGGACGATGTCATCGGAGGTGGTGCTGCGATTCAAACCGAACATCGCGCCGCGGACGTCTGTCCGCCAGTGCGGAGCGGCAAGCCCCTGCAAGGCGGGGACGACGACCACGCCTGAATCGGTGGAGCGCAGGGCTGAGTCATGGCTGGCGGCTGAATCGGGGATGACCTTGAGGTTGTCTCGCAGCCATTGCACCGCCGAGCCCGTGACGAAGATTCCACCGTCGAAAGCGTAGGCGGTGTGACCGTCGAAGTTCCAGCCGACCGTGGTCAGCAGCCCGTTGTCAGATAGTTTTGGCTTGCCGCCGATATTCATCAAAAGAAAACTTCCAGTTCCAAATGAACACTTCATCTCCCCCGCTTTGAAACATGCCTGACCGAAGAGCGCGGCTTGCTGATCCACCAGAAGCGCGTGAAGCGGAAGCGGCTTGCCGTCGCCAAAATCCACGTCGCCCACATACCCCGCCGACGGCTTGACCTCGGGCAGCATCGAACGCGGCACATCGAAGAGTTTCAGCAGGTCTTCATCCCAATCGAAAGTATTGACGTTGAACAGGAGCGTGCGCGAGGCAGTCGATGGGTCGGTGATGTGCAGTTTGCCGCCGCTCAATTTCCAGATGACCCAGGTCTCGGTGGTGCCAAATTTCAGTTTGCCCGCGCGCGCCTGCTTGCGGATTTCGGGATAATTCTCGAAGACCCATTTCAGTTTCGGCGCGGAGAAATAACTGTCGAGCAGCAAGCCCGTTTTTTTGCGAAGCGATTCCACGTCCACGCTTGGGGCAAGCGCATCGCAGACTGCTTGTCCGCGCGTGTCCTGCCAGACGATGGCGGGGGTGACAGGTTCGCCCGTATCCTTGTCCCAGACAATGAAGGTCTCGCCCTGGTTGTCGAAGCCGACGGCAGCGATTTTATATTTTGACAGCAACGGGGCGCAAGCCTCCTTCACCGTGCGGACAATGTCGGCGGGTTCCTGTTCCACCCATCCTGCCTGAGGAAAACGGGCTGGAAGCTGTGCCGAGTTCTTTTCAATCATCGCCCCTGTTTCGTCCACGACCACCGCGGTGGTTTGCGTTGTGCCTTGATCGATGCCAAGCAGGTATTTCATTGTGCCTCCGATGTTTACAGCGTTTTGTTGATTTAACTCATGTTACGCGCCTAGCCGTGATTCCCTGAGCGACAGCGAAGGGTCTCTGGGACAATCGTAGAGGTTCTTCGCTCCGCTCAGAACGACACTGCGTAACATCAGTGATTTAATCGTAAAAATCCGATATAACAGACAAGTCATTTGGCTTGAAGGAAGTTATTAGATTTTCAGCGAAGCGTATCTCTTCCTCGTCGCCGATCATACCGATTCGGTCGCCGGGCTGAAAAATCGTGATGGATTTTGGATTTGCTATTAATTGACCATCCCGCAGAATCGCTACCACCGATGCGCCAGTTCTGGTTCTTAAATTGGCTTCGGCAAGGCTTTGACCAACAAGCGGGCTTCCTTCTGGAATACGGAACCACTCTACTTCGATGTTGTTTGCCGCATGTATCAGTTCATGAAGGAGACGATGTTCCTCCTCGGTATTGACTTGCAGGTTGTAATGATCACGGCGAACCGCATCGGTATAACGATAGATCTCCTGAAGCGGAAAGCCAAGCCGTAAAAGCGTATGCCGTACGATCTCCAAACCGCCCTCCAGTTCGGGGTGAATCACCTCCTGGGCGCCAAGCCCGGCAAGGCGATTCGTTCCTTCCTCGGTTATTGCGCGGGCGATAATGGGCAGGTTGGGGGCGAGATCACGCGCTGCGGTCACAACCAGCGCGCTGGCGTCTTCATCCGGTCCTGCGACAACCAGCGCGCGGGCGCGCCCCAAGCCTGCATGGGTAAGAACCTCCGAATTGGCGGCATCACCAAAAAGGCTGGGGATTCCGTTTGCGCCCAGTTCACTGACCCTTTCCGCGTCAGATTCCACCACAAGATGCGGGATATTCATTTCTCCCAACAAGCTGACAATATGCCGCCCCACCCGTCCATAACCGACGATGACGACATGGTTTTCGATTGCTTCATCCAAATGAGGCGGCGGCGAGCCATGACGGTCAAGGATTTTCCATAGTTTAAGGTGTCGCTGAAAAAATTTTTCCGCCGGGTTGATCAGACGAAACATCACCGGGTTCAACATGATGGAAAAGAGCGCGCCAGCCAAAATCATGGAATATTGATCCCGGTCGAGCAAGCCGAGCGCAACACCTGCCTGACCCAGGATGAAGGAAAATTCGCCGATTTGGCTTAGCCCGGCAGCGACCACCAGGGCTGTTCGGGCGGGCCAGGGAAAAACAAAACCCATAAGCAACGTGATCAATGGTTTGCCGAGCACGATTAGCGCGGTCAAAATGAGGATGGGTCCAATATTGACGAGAATATAAGCGGGGTTGACGAGCATTCCGATGGAGACAAAAAACAGGACGGCAAATGCCTCGCGAAAAGGAAAGACATCCGCCCCAACTTGATGACTGAGCGGCGACTCGCTGATTACCACCCCCGCCACGAATGCGCCCAAAGCCAGTGAAACGCCGAATATTTCTGCCGCCCCAATGGCGATGCCAAGCGCGATTGCCAGAATGGCGAGGATGAAAAGTTCGCGGGAGCGGGTGTGGGCAATTCGCATCAAGACCCAGGGGATTAGTCTTTTCCCGGCAAACAGAACGAGGACAACAAAAGCGGCTGCTTTAAGCAGGGTCAGCCCAAACTCTTCCCAATCCAATCCGCTGGAGATGTTTGCCAGGGTGGGCATCAAAACCAAAATCAAAACGGTGGCGAGGTCTTCCAATACCAGCCAGCCCACAGCCGCTTGACCGTGCGCGGTATTCAGCAGTCCATTGTCCATCAAACCGCGCAGCAGGACAACCGTGCTGGCAATCGATATCGCCATTCCCAGGACCAGCCCGGCAGAGGGCGTCCATCCCCACAATCGGCTGATGCCAAACCCCAGCAGGGTGGCGAACACCATTTGGCTCAACGCGCCGGGAATGGCAATCGCGCGCACTTTCCACAGGTCATTAAGTGAGAAGTGCAAACCCACACCGAACATCAGGAAGATCACGCCCAACTCGGCAAGTTGGCTGATCATTCCTGTATCACCGACAAAGCCGGGAGTGAAGGGTCCAATGGCAATTCCCGCAAGCAAATAACCGACAATCGTTGGCAGCCCCAAACGACGGGCAAGTAAGCCGCCAAAGAATGCAACGACCAGGGCAACAGCGATATTGATCAATAATGTTATTTCATGCATGGTTTTGTCTATTCTTCTAAAATAATATGGTTTATTCAAGGTCGCTTGACAAGATTTGATGTCTGTGGCGTTATTGGAGCAAATTTATCATAAACAGCCGCTTTTTAGGCTCTACACGAAGTAATTGCGCCGATTTCGGGATCTTGAATAAACCATATCTAAAATAAGAAATACACTGGCGCATTTGCCGATTTTATGGCAAAATATCGTTGCTCCACTCAGGGTGCCCCCCTCACCCTGGCTGGAGCATTTTTATTTTCCTTCCACAATCTTTATTTCTTCCTCGCTTAATCCATACAACTCGTAGACCAATTTATCGATCTGCCCATCCGTTGATTCGATCTGCCGTTCCAGACGTTCCTTTTCATGTGGACTCTTTTTCGTAATTGGTGTTTTGCGGTGAGACAAACCATTCTTCGCTTAAATCTTTCCATGCGGGGTTCATTGAATCGATCAGGGCAATTTTCTTTGCTCTTAACCAGCCTTTGATTTGTTTTTCGCGCGCAATTGCGGCATGGATGTCGGAGCCTGCCTCGTAGTAGACAAGAAACTGAATGTTGTACTTGCTGGTAAAACCTGGGACCAATTTGTTTTTATGTTCATAAACACGGCGCATTAAGTTGTTGGTCACTCCGGTGTAAAGCGTGCGTGATTTGTTTGTCATGATGTAGACGTAGTATTCTTTGCTCATGGTTCTACCTGTTTTATGCCGTTCAATATGTCATCCTGAGGGAGCGGTCTTTGCGACCGAAGGATCACTACTGCCGTGGTAGGGGTTCTTCGCCGCATTCGCGGCTCAGAACGACATGACCTTACGATTCCACAATCTTTATTTCTTCCTCACTTAACCCATACAACTCGTAGACCAACCTGTCGATCTGCCCATCCGTTGACTCGATCTGTCGTTCGAGACGTTCCTGTTCGTGCGGACTTTGCGCGGCGGCAAGACTCTTGTGCAGCGCCAGCATGGACTCGACCAGCGAGACGATTTTGTCGTGCGCGGCTTTTTCGGCAGGGTCGGAGAAGTTGATTGTGCGGATGGGAATGTTACGAATTATTTTAGCGTCGTACCCAAACCAGCCACCACGAAAGTTTGTTGAAATTTGTTTGTGATAATAATCAACCGCTTTTGAATTTAACAAACCAAGAACATATAAGCGCATCTTTTGTTCAAGAACAATACCGTACCCGCCTGCCGCACCGCCTGGGAAACAGGCTTCACCCGATTCGTCGTAGCAATAATTGGCAAAAGGATTTAAGTCTGCTGTAAGAATTTTTGGGCTCGAAACAATTTCTAATGCTTGATTGCGACTATAGCAGTACCACTGGCTACCTACCCATCGCCCATTTTCTCTCTTTGCCAGTATGTCTTTGCAAGACTTAAGGTATTCAGAAGTTTTAGGTGCTTTTGAGGCTATTTCATTCCAACCAATTAATTTTCCGTCTTTATATGGGAAGATCACATGACGAGAGTTTTTTCGCAGGTTATATCGTTTCATTTCGCCCGATTTGTATAGTGGGCGCAAAAAGGTTTTTTCAATCTTCACTTCTTGTTGTAAGGCATTTGAATAATATATTCCATTTCCTTTTTCTTCTAAAATAAATACAGGGTCTGCACCAGTTTTAAAGCCTTGAAAGATTCTTTCGGCAATATCTCCCAACTTCACAGGCATTTGGCTTAGTTTTTCAAACAACCCCGCGCCCTTGCCAACTGAAAAATTCCATTCCGCCGAAGTGAGGTCTGCGGCGTTGATCGTGCCAGAGACTTCCGAAGTCTCGAAGACTTCGGAAGTCTGAGACTGAGCGCCGCGCCAATTTTCGAGGTCGCTGACCTTCGTAAACTCGAATTCATTCCGTCCTTGTCTGTCCAAAAACAGCAGGCAGGTGTAGGTCGTCGCGCCTTCAAAGACCTGCTGGTCGCCAAAGTGAACGACCTTCGAGATGTGCCTGCCCTGTGAAATGAGTCCGCGCACAGGTTCGCCGTATTGCGCGTTGAAGAATTTGTGCGGCAGGATGAATCCCAGCCCGCCTTTTTCATTGAGCAGGCTCAACGCCTTTTCGATGAAGACCACGTAAATATCGTAATTGCCCTTGCTTGCGGCTTTGTATTTCCGCTTGAAATATTCCACCTGTTCCGAAGCCCACTCCTGCATGGCTTGAATACGGATGTACGGCGGGTTTCCGACCACCACATCGAATCCCCCCTGCGCGAACACTTCGGGGAACTCGCGTTTCCAATCGAAGGGATTGATGCGGGTGCGTTCCTCGTCGTCCACCAGCAACTGTCCCTCGAAGTAGTCGAAGCCCACCAGCGAGTTTCCGCATTTGATGTTGTTTCCCAAATCGGGCAGGATGCGCTCCATGCCGAGTTCCATTTGTCCGCTGGCGTTTTCCAGCACTTTCAACAACAGCGAGAGTTTGGTCACTTCCACGGCTTGCAGGTCGATGTCCACGCCGTAGACGTTGTTGAGCAAAATCTCTTTTTTCTTCGCCGTCGTCAGGCGGTATTCGACCCCCTCCCGTCCTCCCCCAATTTCACGAGCATGAAATTGGGGGAGGGGAATAATGGACTTATTCTTCACCCATTTTTCGGGATCGTGTTCTGTGTACCATTTCAGATGCCAGTCCAGCAGATACTCGAACACGCCGAGCAGGAAAGTCCCCGACCCGCAGGCGGGGTCGACGATCTTGAGTCTTGCCGCCTCTTTGGGAGTCAGTCCGCGCAGCAGTTTGCCGAGCGTATTTGCCACGATGTAGGTCACGATGAAAGTCGGCGTATAGAACACGCCGCCCGCCTTGCGCACCTCGGGCTTTTCCTCCACTTTGGCGCGGTGCCCGTCGGTCAACTTGATGACCTTGCCCAGAAAACGCTCGTACACCTGTCCCAAAATATCGGAGGGAATGTATAGAAAAGCATACGGGCTTTTCGGATAATACAAATTGAGGATGATGTCTTTCAGGGTCTTGTCGTCGATGTCCAACCGCAAGGTCAGGTCATCGGCGCGGCTGGCTTGTCCCGCCTCTTTGGAAAAATGGAACAATCCCGAGTTGTATTTCGTGTCCGCCCGCTGGAACAAGGCGCAAAGCTCGGCGTATACCCCTCCCCCTGCCATGTCATTCTGAGGGAGCGTAGCGACCGACACTTGCACCGCACGCAAGTGCAGGTGAGAATCTCTGCGATGGTCTCGGAGACCCTTCGCTTCGCTCAGGGTGACAAGTTCCAGCAACTGGTTTTCAGGCTCGATACTGCGCTCTTCGCAAATCCGCAAAAAGACGATGCGGTCGATGATCATTTGCACGGCGTAATTCAAGCCGGGCAGGTCGATCCACGCATTCCGCGCCGCGATGTTACGCGCCAGCAAATCGCGCCAGCGTTCGATCTCCGCCAGAAAGTCATCGTCCACATCGGCGGTGCCTTTCCTGCCTTTTCCGCCCACGGTGTATTTGTCCAACGCGCCCTTGCGAATGGCTTCGGGCGAAAAGAGCGCGGCGATCTCGTCCCATTGTTCGAGATAGTCCTTGTAATGGATCAACGAAACGCGCCCCGCCGAAACCTTGTCCTTGTGATTCGGCTTGACGCGGCAATCGTAGACCGCGAAATGCTCGAAGTCGGTCAGGATGTTGATCGGCAGTTTCGCGCTCCAGCCGTAACGTTTCAATTGAAAAGCGGGGTCGGGATTGCTCTCGATTCTGACCGAAGGCTTCTTGGCTTCCACCAAAAAATCGAACTTGTCCGTCCCGGTGCGGAAGGCGTAATCCGCCTTCTTTTGCTGACCGTCGATCTCCACCGAAAGTTCGTGCGCCACTTCCTTGCGGCGTTCGTCGTAGCCCTTGGCATTGGTCACGTCCCAGCCCAATGCTTCGAAGAACGGATCCAAAAACTGGCGGCGCAATTCCGTCTCGTTTTTGTGGGTGCGGTACTCGTTCAGGTTTTGCTCGAACGTCTCGACTAGTTTGCGGATGTTTTCGGGTGCGGTCATGCCTGAATTTTATCCTGTTCCCTGACTTGTAACCAGCGGCGGGTCTCTAAAAAGCGGCGACTCTTTCGAGACGCCGCTTTTTTATAGTTCATAGCCGTCAAAAAATCAATATGACGTTAATCTTTGTATAGCGCTTCGATCTCTGCGATTTTCTTTTGGTTTTCAAGGATGCGCTCGCCAGTTGGCGGACCCTGGAAGCGTTTGTTCTCGAACGCGAACCAGAAGATACCCAAGGCGATCACCAGCGCGACGGTCAGGTAGAAAACCTTCTCGTTGGGAGGTTGGAAGCCGGTGATGGCGAGGATGAAACCGCCGATTGCCGCAATAACCGCAAGCGGCTTGGAAAGGGCGCCGAGGTTGAAGGGACCTTTCTCGGGCCACCTGGAGGTGCCTTCAGCAAAGAAACCGGCAACCACAGGGGAGATGTACGAGAAGTACAGGAAGACCGCGCAGGCAGTCGCCAGCACGGCAAACGCGCCCGAGTAAACACAGGAGAGCCATGCAATGGCGGCGGAAACCCAAATGGCGTAGGTCGGCGTGCGGTAGGTGGTGCTGACATGCGAGAGGAACTTCGAGAAGGGCAGACCGCCGTCACGGGCAAAGGCAAACGCCATGCGCGAAGCGGAAGTCAGACCCGCGAGACCGCACAGGTAGTTGTTGACCACAATACCGATGAAGAGGAAGTACAGCAGCCAGGTCGGCATGAGCGAACTTTCCATGACGTACAGGAAGGAACCCCAACCCTTGGATGCGCCTTCTTCGATGTTGGGCATGGCAAGCACAAAAGAAGCCACCATGAAGTAACCAAACAATACAGAATAGAACACAGCCTGCCACATACCCTTCGGCACATTGACCTGGGCATCCTGCGTTTCTTCCGAAGTGTGCGCCGAAGCGTCATAGCCTGTGATGGTGTAGCAGACCAGGATCAATCCAAAGAGGAAGGCAAACCCCATGCTCTCCGTGCGCGGAATGACATCTCCACCGGCGGGACCTGTCACGTTAGTGAAGCTAACGAGACGGCTGAAATCAAGCGCAACGGGCGAGAAGACCAGCAAAGCAATAGTCAACACAATCGCAACAACGAAGATGAAATAACCGCTGAAGTCGGTCAACTTGGTGGTCAGCTCAATACCATAGTGGTTGAACAGCGAATGGCTGATCAGAATCAAACCAACCGCAATTAATTGGTGACCCGCCGTGAACACAGCAGGATCCATCTTGAAGATGCCAACCAGAATCAGGTCGCGGAATAAAAGCCACACGCCCACATCCACCGAGGACACGACGAAGAAAAGCCCGAGGACGTTGAACCAGGCGGTGATCCAGCCCCAGCCGCGTCCGCCGAGCA
>Ga0172367_10008100_pt1 | contig 11825 bp, 7 predicted proteins | sample Lak10m_FD_114542 | JGI IMG/M metagenome (GOLD analysis project Ga0172367, IMG submission 114542) | Freshwater microbial communities from Kabuno Bay, South-Kivu, Congo - kab_022012_10m | ecosystem: Environmental > Aquatic > Freshwater > Lake | place: Democratic Republic of the Congo: South-Kivu...
ATTTTAACGTGGTGAAAAATGTTGAAGAGTGGGGGAGTCAACTCAATCCGGCGGTGTGGAAAACTTCAATTCCCAATCCCTCTGGAACTCCGGAAATTGTTTCGGCGCACTGGGATTTGCCTTATTTGGGACGATTGCCAGGAGTCGATTTTCTGAGTATGACTCCCAACGGATGGTTCAATCTGACCTGGGCATTGCTGGTTGCCGGTTGTATTTTAATCGTTGTCAGGCATTATAAATCTCCGATTCCGATTATTCCTAAAAGCTCGTTGGCCAAAGGACAACTCATTTTTTTGATTATACTTTGGATTATGGTAGTTGCCAATCTCGAACGGGCTTTGGTTGGCTGGCACCCAAGCCGTATGCTGACTGAATGGGTAATTTTTGTCAATGCGATTGTATCCACCGTTTTGGTGCTTTTGTTGCCTCGCGAACAGGAAAGCATACAGATTGTTCCGGAACCCGATTTTAAACCATTTTACAAACGGATGTGGATCAAAGCTGTTGCCGCAATGGTTGTTTCAAGCGTTTTGTTTTTAGGCACCAACAGGTTGATCTACCAATATCCGGAATATAGCAAGCTGAACCATAAACAATATCACACCCGGTTTGGTCCCGATGCCAGCTGGCGAACCAAACCGAATTTGAAGAACGCCGAGCACAAATAAAAAATAGCCCTTTCATGCAACTGAAAGGGCTATTTTTTTGGACTAATCGAATCGCTATTTCTTTCCGGCGTTAAATCGGCTCATGATTTCTTTCCAGTCGGTGATGACGATGTTGTTGTCTTTAAAAAACTGAATGACCACAGGATCGGAAAACAACCGGGCTTCCCAAACCCGCTGCTGCCACGAGCCGGTAATGGTTTTCAGGTTTTCGGTCTCCACGGATGGATGGAAAATGATTTCGGTGAGCGCATTGGGCAGCGATTTCAGTAATTCCAAAAGATTGTTTCTCTTTTCTTCGTAGGTTTTTCCGTTGGGTACACTGGTGAAAAAATCGAGCTTGGGCAACGAATACGAATTCAATAATTCGACAACGCCATCGGTAATCGGGTATCCCTGCGACCGGAATAAATCGGCCACTTTTTTGTTCGACAAATCGATGGCATTGGCCGGAATGCCATATTCCTGAGCCACTTTCAGGAAAACTTTCACATACTCGGGCGAACCATACAAGGTTCCCATGTGTGTATCCATGTGCGAAGGACGCAAACCAAGCGCAATCATTTGGTCAATCTGTGCGCGGATTTCAGTTTCCACTTCTTTGGCAGAGGCATGCTCAACCACCAGAGGTACTTCGTGCCAGAATTTTCCGTCGGGATCAACCAGTCCCGGGACTTTCGATGCCTTGGTAACCGGGCCCCAGCGGTAGGTTTTCCATTCGCTGGTTAAAGTTAAATGTGCACCAACATCTTTTTTTGGGTTCTTTTTGGCCCATTCTACAAAAGCTTTAGCCGAAGGGCAGGGCATCATGATGGCTCCTGAATTGACAAAGCCGTTTTGCATGTAAAACTCGCCCGATTGATTGGCTTCGTCGCACATTCCCAAATCGTCCATGTGGAACAGAATGACCTTTTGATCTTTGCTAAAACCCAGTTTTTCAGCATTCGATTTGGTGGCTATTTTTTCGGGATCGATAACGACATGTTTGATCGATTTTTTCCCTTCGCCCAGCGAGTAGGAATACGAAATATTCAACAGTCCATCCGCCGTTTGAATCAGGCAGGGATAGGAAAAACTACCTTTTTTGTCGGGCATGTATTCAATCAGTTCTTTCCAGCGCCAGCTTGCCCCTTCGTCGTCGGAAAGATAAAGCGACAACTGGTAACGGCCATCGTTAATATCGTTGCCGAAAAACGCCCATTTGCCATCTTTCAAAACGCAGATTTCAACGCTGGCTTCATTCGGGATATCGGTCTTTTTTGATGCGCTCCAGGTTTCGCCGTTATCGGTTGAAATACTCGTGTGTACAAGGGCCGGTGCATCGCCGCTGTCGCGCATGTAGACAACAATATTTCCATTTTTCTTTATTGCAAGAGCAGGTTGAATGGGGCCGCGGCCAACGATTGGCAGGCTCGGTCTCCACGTTGTTCCGTCGTCGTCGGAAATGGCGACCATCGAAAAATTAAATCCATCGGAATAAAGCGGCAACAGAATTCTTCCGTTTTCGAGCGTGATGGGATGAATGCGGGTCATCCATCCCAAACTTCTTTTGAGCAGGTCTTTGCTGGCTGTTTTAATCATGTCGTCGTATTTGGGAGCATAAGCGGCCCAGCCAGCTTCGTTTTCGGGCAATTCCTTAAAGCGTTTTTCCACTTCTTTCACAAAGCTTTCGTCGGGTTTAAGCAGAATATTGTCCTGCCATTCCCACACCGGAGCTTCGGCGCCGCTGTAGTTGGTCGATGTTCTGAACCTTAAAAGGGCATCTTCCCATTGGTTGGCCTGAACCGCGACCCAGAAAAGAAACAATTTTCCCTTGCGGTTGAGGAACAATACCGGATTACAGTCGGGAATTCCTTTGGTATCAGCCATTAGAAAGGGTGTAGTCCAGGTTTTTGAGCCTTTTTTTAAACGTGCTCCCATTACCCGAACATCGTCGGCCGTGCGTTCGCCACTTCCCTGAAACCAGCAAGCCAGCAAATCGCCATTGGGAAGCGAAACAATGCTGCTGCCGTGAACATGTTCGTTCTGATAAGGGAAAATAAGCTCTTCACTTACAATGGCATTCTTGGCGTTTCTCACCTGTGCAACTCCACTGAGTGCCAACAAAAGAAACATCAGTAAAAATAATCTTGGCTTGCTCATAATCAGTTTGGTTTAGGTTTATTCTTCGGGCCATTCGCTGTTTAGAATGGGTTTCGATTTAATTTTTGAAGGATCGATTACTGCATATTTCACCAGTTCTCTTTTCCAGGTGTACGTTACATGAATCAATCCATCGTTGGATTGAATGATGGCCGGATATGAATATTCTCCCCGTGAGTTTGGGTCATCTTCGAGTAAAACCGCGGCTTCCCAGTTCTTTCCGTCCTTCGAGATGGCAATTCCCAGTTTGTTTCGTCCATTGGTAATCGGGTTAAAAATCAGGGCCTGTTGTCCGTTTTTTAAAGTCACGGCATCAATTCCGGAGTTATTATTGGGCAGGTTTGTTGGCATCAGAGCCGACCAGGTACGCCCGTTGTCGTTCGACCACGATTCGATGATGGTTTTGTTTTTACTACGGAAAAGCAGTTGCAGTGTCTTGTTCTGATAGAACAAAACGGTCGGCTGAATCGTCTGGTATTTACCGTTTTCGAGGTTGATTCGCTGCCAGTTATTTAGATTTTGATCGGAAGTTTCGAGGTAAGAGTTCCATGTTTCAGCCGTTTCAAAACTGGTTGGATAAAGAATTTTACCATCGGGCAGCCTGACTGGTTTGTTTTTGATTGGGCCAAGCAAATCATTCGGAATACGCGTTGCTGCCGACCAGGTTTTTCCGTTGTCGGTCGATGTTTTGTACAGTCCCCACCAATCGCGAGGAGTTGGGCCAACTTTGTAGTAAAGCACCACGTCGCCATTATCTTTTCGGAATAAAACCGGGTTCCAGCAGGGATATTGCTTGCTTTCGTGAATACCGTCGGCTACCATTACCGGTTTGCTCCATTTCCCTTTAATATTGATTGATGTGTAGATGCAAACATCGGGAGCACGTTCTTCGGTTCCGCCGAACCATGCAGCGATCATCCCTTCCGGAGTTTCGACAATAGTTGAGGCGTGGCAGCTCGGGAAGCTGACTTCATTGGCCTGGTAAATAAATTCTGATTTAACAACAGCATTGGATCCTTTGTAGGGGTTGCCCGCAAAACTGCTGACAGTTAGCAGCATTCCGGCAATAATATTCAGGTTTTTCATATTGAACAGATATTTTTGATAGTTTTTGATTGACTTGCAATTTACATCAATTTGTGAAACGCTAGCGATTGAACCGATGGCCAGTGAACACAAACGGAGACACCGATTTGATCAATGTCCCCGTAAGTTTTATTTTCTTATGAAAGTAGCAGAAAAATTCTTCAAACAACTAATAAATATAGGCCAGTTGTTCCTGAATTTCTTCAACGTATTGTTTCATTTTGGCGCATTTTTCAGCATCAAATTTGCGTAGCGGCTGAGCTGCATAATCATTGCAAATACCCATCACCGAAAGTGCACACTTAATTCCGAGTGTATATTTCGAACTGGTTTTGCCCACACTGTAAATGGTGTTGTATATTTTCATCATGATTTTGTGCAGGTGCTGAATCCGTTCAATATTTCCGGCCACCGAAGCCTCGTACATGTCGACAAACAAGCGCGGGAACAAATTAGCGCCTCCGGGAACAACACCGTGTCCACCCTGAATAATGGTTCCGGGAAGGAAAATCTCGGTTCCGGCGAAAATGGAGAAATCTGGTGAGTTTCTGAATTTATCGATCAGCGAGTAAAGATAAACCATGTCTCCTGAACTGTCTTTCACACCAATGCTGCCAAGGTCTTTGGCCAGTTGCACTGTTTCGAGCGACATGTGCAATTTAGTGTAACCCGGCATATTGTACAGGAAAAATGGTAACGGAAGCTTGGGAACCAGATCTTCGAGGTATTGCATCATTTCTGCCTGCGAAATCGGGATGTAATACGGAGGTGCAATCACCACCGCATCGGCGCCGGCCATTTTAAACCGTTCTGCCATGTTAATCGAATCCTCGAACGAAGTATCTGTTATTCCGACAAGAACCGGAATTCTGCCAGCATTAATTTCGCACGCCTTACGAACAAATTTTTCGCGGAGCTTATAATTCAGGCTTGTGGCCTCTCCAGTTGTACCCAGTAAAAACATTCCATGAACTCCACCTGAAATCAGATGCTCAATCAATTTGTTCAGTCCTTCTTCATCGATTTCGTTGTTACTCAGCAACGGAGTAACAAGCGGCGGTATCACTCCGCGCAATGGTAATTTCATATTCGGCATTTCCATAAGTTATTAAATGTATGGGGTTAAAAGCGGGATCGCGTCAGGAGCAGAAAACCGCCTTACTTTCATACAAAGGAACACCAACCGTGGTCATAATTCTTGTTGTATATTGTTCTGTTTGCATTGAAATTTGACTGAAATATTAAAATAAACATCTATATTTACGTTTTTCGGTTAAAAAAACTCAATATGGAATTTGTTTACGAAAAAATTTACGTACCACAGAAACATTCGTTTATCACACGAAGGCTGAAGATGGACCCCAAATCGGAGAAAATACATTCTCACAAGAATTTTGAGCTGAATCTGATTACATGCGGCTCAGGACGCCGAATTGTAGGCAACAATATTTCGAGTTATACCAAAGGCGACCTGGTTTTGCTTGGGCCAAATATTATGCATTGCTGGCAAGTGCTCGAAATGGAAAATGAAGCAGAGCCCGAATGCATTGTAACGCATTTCTACGAAAGCCTGATTTCGTCGGATTTCTTTAAAATTCCTGAGCTTGAACCAGTGGTTGATTTGATGAATAAAGCGGGTGGTGGTATTTTGTTTCGCGGTCCGTTAACCGAAAAAGTAGCCGCAACGCTGAAACGGATGGTTAACCTGAAAGGGCTTGATCAGTACGTCGAATTGTTGAAAGTATTCAGCTATCTTCTGCAAATCGACGACCGGGAACACCTGGCGCTTCCGTCATCGCTACCGCATTCGTACGACAAGGATCAGGAAAATATCAATAAAATTTACGAATACGTTTTCCAGAATATTCAGGAAGGAATAAACCTCCGCGACGCGTCGTCGCTGGTATGCATGGAGCCGAGTTCGTTTTGCCGTTATTTCAAAAAGAAAACCAATCAGACATTCATGGACTATGTGAAAAGTGTCAGGATTGGTATTGCCGCTAAACTTTTGGCCGAAACCGATAAGCAAATTACCCAGATTTGTTACGAATGCGGCTATAACAACCTGGCCAATTTCAATCATTATTTTAAAGTTATCATGGGCAAAACCCCATCGGATTATCGAAAGGATTTCAGATAAAGCATCTTTTTCTTTTCTTGGGCAAGGTTAATATTTGTTATGCATTGGGTAACAAAATGGTAGATTAAAGCTTGCATACGGTTTTACTTTGAACAAATATTGTCCGTTCGTTCCAGACAGTCTCTAATCAAACTAAACCGTGAGAAATGAAAGGTAATTCTTTTAAAAACCTTGCATTCGTTGTTGCTGTTGTTCTGTTTTCAGTGCAGAACGGATTCTCGGCCGGAACGTTTGTTCGGTTAATGGTAGAGTACGCCGAAAACCCGACTAACATTTCCGAAAAGCACCCCCGGTTTTCATGGATTTTTCAGTCTTCGGAACGAAACCGGCAACAGTCATCGTTCCGGATTTTAGTAGCCAGCCAAAGAGATTTATTATCGCAAAACAGAGGAAACTGCTGGGATTCAGGTGTCGTTAACTCGCGGGAGACCACTCAGCACGAATACGCCGGAGCTGAGCTTCAGCCGGATCATACTTATTTCTGGAAAGTGATTCTCAGCGATAACAAAGGTCAGGTGTACGAAAGCCCTATTGCCCGGTTTGAAACTGCTTTATTCAATCAGGGCGAATGGAAAGCGCAGTGGATTGGAAAACCTTCGGGCAGCGAAATGCTTCCTGAAAAAGGCTTTTATGAAAGTATAAAGGAACAATCCGCTTTTAGGGATACGATTGTTCATGATGGTCGTTCGCTGCTTCTGCGAAAAGAAATCAGGTTAAATAAAAAGATAAGTTCGGCCAAAGCATTTGTTTCAGGTGTAGGTTTTTATGAGTTTTATGTGAATGGTAATCGGGTAGGTGATTTTGTACTGAATCCGGCTAAAACTCCTTATCACAAACACATTTTGTACGACACTTATGATGTTACGAAGTTTTTAAAACAAGGCGAAAATGTTGTTGGTTTTCATTTGGGAAACGGCTGGTACAATCCCTATAAAAAGTGGTGGAAACAATACCGGATGCAGTGGTTTGGTCATAAAAAAGCTATCGCTCAGATTCGGATTACGTTCGACGATGGTACGTCAACCGTCATTTATTCAGATCAAACCTGGAAACAATCGGATGGACCTGTTTTGTACAACTGCGTTTACGACGGCGAAATTTACGATGCCAATCAGCAACAACCCGGATGGAATCAGCCCGGATTCGACGATTCGGCCTGGAAACCTGTCTCCGTTTTTTCTTCAGTAAAAGCACAGTTGATCGCGCAGCAAATTCCTCCGATTCGGATTATTCAAACAATTCGACCAACCGAATTGAAGCCGGTTGAACCCAATCAACGAGTTTTCGACATGGGGCAAAACTTTACCGGTTGGGCTCAAATTGAGGTCAAAGGTGCTCCCCAAACCAGGATCAAAATTCGATATGCCGAAGACATCTTTCCCGATGGAAGAATTGATGCAACCAGCAATGAAAATGCCCGTGCTACCGCCGAATATATTTTAAAAGGATCAGGATTCGAATCATACGAGCCTTCGTTTACTTATTTTGGATTCAGGTATGTTGAAATAACATCCAGCCAGCCCTTCGAACTTCGGCAGGTAACCGGAAAGGTTATTCACTCGGACAACCGACAAATCGGGGCGTTTGAATGCGGCAACGATCTGGTCAATAAGATTCACCGGGCAACTGTATGGTCGCAAAAAAGCAATATGCTCGGATATCCGATGGATTGTCCTCAGCGCGACGAGCGACTGGGTTGGTTGGGCGATGCACAGGTTTCGGCTGAACAGGCAAGCTTTAACTTCGACATGGCTTTGTTTTATCGGAACTGGTTTGCGGGAATCACAGCCAACCAAAACGAGAAAACTGGCGATCTGCCTATTATTTCGCCACAGCCGTATATGCCCGACGAGGGGATCGAATGGAGCAGTACTTACCTGATCATGTTGTGGCAATATTACCTGAATTACGGCGACAAGCGAATTTTGCACGAGCACTATCCGGCGATGAAGCGCTATATGGACTTTCTGGCTGGATTGGCCAAAGGACATATTCTGCCGATGGGTTGGATTGGCGATTGGGGAAGCCTGGTGAAAGGCTGGAAAGAAGGTCAGCCCGAGTCGGTTCCAACCGCTTTTTATATCTGGAATTCACGGATTATGGCTGCTGTTGCCAGAGTGTTGGGGAATGCGGCCGATGCAGAACGATTCGGAAAACTGGAAAAGGAAATTACCGCTACTTACAACCAAAAATATTTTAACCCGGCAACCGGCAATTATCTCTCCGGAACGCAAATGGACAACGCATTTCCGCTTTTCCTGAATATAGTTCCTGAAGCTCAAAAAAGTAAAGTTCTCAAAAATCTGGTCGATGATATCGAGGTGGCCAACCAGACTCATTTAACCACCGGTGTACTCGGAACCAAATATATGCCCGAAGCGCTCGCCCGATTGGGGAAAGCCGATCTGGTTTGGCAGCTGATCAATCAGAAAACTTATCCGGGCTGGAGCCAGATGATGGACAAGTACACAACCGTTTGCGAATTCTGGACACTGAAACAATCGAAAAATCATGTCATGATGGGCAGTATCGATGCCTGGTTTTACAAATATCTCGCCGGAATTCAGATGGATGAAAACCATCCGGGATGGTCGCAATTTTGGATCCGACCTGAGTTTCCGGAGGGATTAGACTTTGCAGACGCCCAAACAGAAACCATCAAAGGAACCATTTCATCAGGCTGGAAAAGATCGTCAGGCGAATTGGTCCTGACTGTGGAAATACCTTTCAATTGCACGGCGATTCTCGAATTTAGAGGAGGAAAAAGCGACAGGATCACCGAAGGCGGAAAGCCTGTCTCCAGTCAGGAAGGAGTTGATTATTTGGGATATACCGGAGGAAAACATCAAATCAGCGTCAAATCGGGAAAATATCAATTTAAAATACAATAGCTCTTCTGTTGTTCATCACCTAAAAAAATTTAGCAATAAAGCACTCGAATTTGAAGTGACACCAACTAAAATCAAACGATATGAAACTTTTACTGACGAAATATGTGCTTTTCTCTCTGGGGATATCCATCCTGATGGTTGGATGCGAGTTTGGAGTGAAAAAATCTCCTGAAACATTGTCAGTGCAGGATACACCCTTTATTCAGGAAACACACGATGCTTATCCGGTTGGAACAGGCAGCGACGAAAATGAGGTCAGGAGCATCGCACTGGATAAAGAATCGAATGTATGGATCGCTACTGCTGCCGGGGTCTTTCGGATGAGATCAGGTTCGCGCCAATGGGAACCGGTTACGACGGATGAAAACCGCGGTCCAGCCTACTCTGTTGCAATGAAAAGCGACGGAACAATTTTGATAGGCACGTGGAACGGGTTGTATTCGTGGTCGCAAAACCAGTTGCACAAAGAAGAAAACATCGAACCGCCCATTTCGGTGATTTGTACCTCGGGAAAAGAAGCCTATGCACTTGGCCCGAACGGTATTTGGCAACAATCGGAACAAGGGTGGATATTGCTCAACTATTCCGTTGCCCGGTCGGTACGGTGTGCTGCAACCGATGGAAAAGGCAGTTTATGGGTTGGTACCGACGCCGGAATTTACCTGTGCAAAAACGGAAAGCAGGAACTTTATCAAAGCACGCAGGAACTGATCAGTGCGTATGTCCGCGCTGTCAATTTCTCGCCGGAAGGCTTGTGCTGGGTTGGAACAATGGGCGGTATTTCAATCCGGAAAGATGAAAAGCTACAGAAGAAAATTACACCTGCTGACGGACTTTCGAATTCGTTCGTTAACTGTGTCGAACCGGCTGGAGATGGAACCATGTGGGTTGGCACCGAGTTAGGAGTTGTCAGATTCGGGACAAACGACAAACCTTCGCTGCGTTTCAGCCGACGTTGGCTTTTGAACGACCGTGTGAACGATATCGCATTCGATACTTCAGGAAATGCCTGGATTGCAACCAACGGAGGGGTGAGTTGCATTCGCCGGAACCACATGACGTTGGCTGAAAAGGAACAGAATTTCTATGGACAACTGATGCGACGACACATTCGCGAACCCTGGACCTGCGGTAGTGTTTATTTGGTTAATGCCGGCGATACTGCGTCCTGGGTGCACGAAGACGACGACAATGACGGCGAATACACCGGTGGTTATCTCGCCATGGAAAGTTTCAGGTATGCAGTAACTAAATCGGAAGACGCGCACACCAAAGCCCGCAAAGCGTTCGACTTTTTGTGCCAGTTGCAAACGGTTACCGGTACAGCCGGGTTTTTCGCCCGCTCCATTGTGCCTCCCGACTGGACAAGAGTTCATGATTCAAACAGAAGCTACACACCGCAACAGATTGCCGAAGAATTGGTGAAAGATCCGCGATATAAGCCTGTTGAGCAGCGCTGGCGCCCTTCTGTCGACGGCAAATGGCTGTGGAAAGGCGATACCAGCAGCGACGAAATGGATGGTCATTTCATGGCTTACTTCTATTTTTACGAGTATGCTGCCAACGACGCGGAAAAGCAGTTGGTTCGAAATCACGTCAAAAAGATCGTTGATGAGTTGATTCGGAACAATTATAACCTGATCGACATCGATGGAACTCACAGCCGGTGGGGAGTGTGGTCGCCGAAACAACTCAACGATGATCCCGACTGGGCGTCGGAACGCAGTTTGAATTCGATGGAACTTTTGGGCTACCTGAAGTTTGCTTACGGAATAACAGGCGACGAAAAATATCAGCAGGAATATTTGCGATTGATTAATGAAGAAGGTTATTTGGAAAACGCCAGAAAGGTGAATGACAAAAATCCGGCGTGGCAAATTTACTTCGATCGCACTCTCGAAGGGTACACTTTCCCATTGCTGTTTCGTTACGAAACCGATCTCAAAATTAAAGCTGTTTACGAGGAAATGCTTGAAAAATGGATGAATGATCAGGAGTTTGGTGAAAATCTGATCAATAATCTGGCTTACACACTTTGCACCGGTCAGAAAATTAACGTTCAACAAACAATCGATTTTTTGAGGGACACACCTTTGGATTTGGTGGAATGGCCTATAAATCATACCTTTCGGGAGGATGTGCGAATTGTCCGCAGCCCGATTCTGGAAGAAATACAAATCGACCAGCTGCCACCAGCGAGTATGCGCGCTACGGTTCGATGGGACAAAAATCCGTGGTCGGCCATTCAAGGTAACTTACACGCAATGCGCGAACCTGTTTTCTGGTTGTGGCCTTATTGGGAAGCGAAGTTTTTAGGAATCATTCAGTAAAAACTAACGATATGAAAAGAATTCTTGTGATCTTGGGACTTGCAGTCTGGACTTTTTCTTTTGCTCCTTCGGGTAATGCTCAGGAAAGCATGCTTTGTCAGGGCGCTTACTGGACGGAAGATGAAGCAAATGTCGTGATGAAGAAATGGGCTTCGGAATGGAAAACCAAAGCCGATTGGGAAAAAAGAGCCGCAACGATCAGGCAGGGCATGATCAAGGGAATGAAATTTGACCAAATGCCGAAAGTTGGCAGCGATTTTAAGCCCATCGTCCACAGTTCACGAACGATGGATGGCTATATTGTGGAAAATATCGCCATTGAAAGCTTTCCGGGGTTTTACATTACCGGCAATCTCTACCGGCCAGCGAAATCGGATAAAAAATGTCCGGCGATTTTAACTCCTCACGGACATTGGGACGATCGCCGCTTCAGCGCCGATGTGCAAACCCGATCTGCTTGTTTTGCCCGGATGGGTGCGGTTGTTTTTGCGTACGACATGGTTGGCTACGGCGATTCCAAACAAGTCGATCATAAAATACCGATTGCGCTTCTTTTGCAGACTTTCAATGG
>Ga0172367_10008102_pt1 | contig 11822 bp, 11 predicted proteins | sample Lak10m_FD_114542 | JGI IMG/M metagenome (GOLD analysis project Ga0172367, IMG submission 114542) | Freshwater microbial communities from Kabuno Bay, South-Kivu, Congo - kab_022012_10m | ecosystem: Environmental > Aquatic > Freshwater > Lake | place: Democratic Republic of the Congo: South-Kivu...
AAACCGGGGGGACAATTATTTAATTGCCCCCGGTAATGTCTACTTTTGAGTTACTACACAAAAAAGAAAGACATGGGTAAAAATATGAATTTTAGCGGACAGCCGATATTTAATCAGCTGTTAAATTTTAGCGGTATGTTAAAAAATTTACAACATATCATCATTTAATAAATAATTTAAGGAGTTTGGCATTTAAAACATCTGAATCATATTTAGAACTATTTTCTGATTGATTAGTCGTACGTACCAAAGTGACGTCAATGGAGGGGCATCGAATCATTTCCGTACCAAAAAAGCCATAACCAGCATAGCAAACATTTCCAGCAATGGTAGTACGATTAATTCCCATTCCACCATCAAGACCTTCAAATCCTCCAATGGACACTTGAGGTATGTTGATCATAATATCAAGGGTTGATTTATTTTTGAATATCTTACCGGAAAATAAGGCATCCATAAATTTAACCAGATCCTGCGTTGAACTCACCAAGCCACCTGCGCCGAACAAATCCCAGGAAGGATCCCAGTTTCTTGTATCAACCGTTCCATACATCGGGTGGGACAAACGTGCAAATCCACCTGACGGCTCATTTTCCAGCGTTTCCATCCAGGAATCTTTGAGCCCCAGTGCGTCGAAACGAAGAACGGTACGCAAAGCTTTGGCAAGATCCATATTGGTTTGCAGTTCAAGAATTTCACCAAGCAATATATATTGAGTGTCACCATATTCATACAATGAACCTGGAGGACCTAAAACTTTACCTTCGGTCATTGCCAGTTTTAATTGTTCCTCACGTGTCCATCTATACGTTGGCTGATTAAATATGATTTTATTAAATTTAGCAGATTGTGTATAGTCGTACATACCCGCAGTATGTTCAAGAAGATGTCTTACCAGAATAATATTTGGTTTATAACCTCCATCTTTTAAAATTTGGACTGTGCCAGGTTTCAGCACCTTATCAATTGGGGTATCAAGCGTGAACTTCCCTTGTTCCATTAACAAAAGAATTGCAGCCGCTGTAAATGTTTTTGTGATACTGGCCGATCGAAAAACATCTGTTGGAACTAATTTTCTATTTCCCTCCCCGAATTTACCTGCTGCTCCTGACCAAAGAAAATTTCCTGCCCGTATGGTTAACAATGAACCTGGAAGTTCAGGAAAATCCTTAAGTTCTTCTTCCAATAATTGTTGAATCATCTTTGCTTTATCCTCATCATTTAGATCAACATTGGGCTCAGAACCGGATATATCAGACATGCATCCAAAACTGGAAAATCCAATCAGAAGGAATAATCCAAAAAAGTATACATTTTTAAGCATGTTTGAAAGTATTTAATTTAACCAGAAAGAAACAGCAACTATAAAAGTAAACAGAATAAAAAAGAAAGTAATGAATTCGTCCATGATTCATGAAATCAATCTTTCCATCTGCGAAGTGGCATTGAAACGGTAAAAAGAGTCGAAAAAACATTTATACTACTGATTCTACCTTTTGTTCCCTCAAGCCACAAATCATTAAAACTTGCATTTTTTACAAGTTTTAATGATTTATGGGTTATATTTGTTCTATGGCAAATTTGATCTTTAGGAAACAATACATTAAAAAACTATTGACTTACAAAGACATAGACCTCATAAAAGTGGTTACAGGCTTACGTAGGTCAGGAAAAAGTACGCTACTGGAATTGTATCGTACCGGGTTAAAAAAATTAGGTGTTCAGCCAGGCCAGATGGTTTCCTTAAACTTTGAGGAGTTTGAATTACGTAGATTTCTAAACGATTTAGACGGATTGTATTCACATATTATTGGGAAAATAGATTTGTCGAAACCTTGCTATGTGTTTTTAGACGAAGTGCAAAACGTAAAAGAGTTTGAACGCTTAGTGGATGGTTTATTCGTAAAAAATAATATAGACGTTTATATAACAGGTTCAAACGCCCATTTACTAAGTGGAGAATTGGCAACTTTGTTGAGTGGACGATACATTGAGCTTTCCATTCTTCCGTTTTCATTCAACGAATATCTAACCGCACGACACATTGATATAACTAATAAATATCTCAATTACGAGCTACTTTTTTTTGATTTTGTAAATGAAACCTCGCTGCCAAAAGGTACAACTTTGCGGGAACTTGGCTATGTCAAAATTGTCGAATACCTGGAAGTTATATACAACACCATAATTGAAAAAGACATAACACAACGGCATCAAATAAATGACAAACGTGCTTTTGAAAATATTATAAAATTTGTAGCCTCAAACATTGGTAGCTCGCTCTCTCCGGGTAATATTGCCATAGCTTTAAAAAAAGAAGGACAAATAATCCATAACACTACGGTGGAAAAATACCTGGAGTACCTGGTCACAAGTTTTGTTTTTTATAAAGTAAATCGTTTTGATCTGAAAGGTAGAAAACAACTGGCTACTCAAGAAAAATACTATTTGGTTGATGTAGGATTACTCAACGTTTTAGTCGGCAAAGAACGAACAACCGAAAGAGGACATATTTTAGAAAACGTCGTTTTCTTAGAACTCTTACGACGAGGAAATAAAATATGGACAGGCTCAGACAGGAACAGTGAAGTTGATTTTGTATGTAAAACCCCTACAGGCGATATGGAATATTACCAGGTTGCGTGGCAAATGACCGATGAAAAAACCATAGAAAGGGAATTTAGTGCCCTAGAAAAAATAAAAGACAACTATCCTAAATATCTACTCACAACCGATGGATTTACCCAAGACCGCAACGGTATTCGACATTTGAACGTGTTCCAATGGCTTCTTAACAACAAAGAGAGCCAGGAATAATCAAATCCTCTCAATCGTAGCAATAAATACCTGTATTAGAATTACTTATAAATGACCCCGTCTTTCATCACAAATTTTACCTCGCGAATCTGGGAAATATTTTCCAGTGGATTTCCCTTCACGACCACCAAATCAGCTAAAAATCCTTCTTTAATATGGCCCAGTTTATCCTGCCAGTTCATAGCACGGGCATTTACCGAAGTAGCTGCCTTTAAAATATCAAGATTAGGCATACCATACTCAGCCATTAATTCCATTTCCATGACATTGTCTCCGTGTGGAAAAACGCCCACATCGCCACCCATACCTATGGTAACGCCCGAGGTCAGAGCTGCTTTGAAACTTAATTTCTTACGAACTACATTTTCCGGATCGGGATCAATGCCTTTTTTCCAGCCCCTGTACTGGGTTATTTTATCTACCGCTGCAATGGTGGGCATAAAAATGACCTGATGTTCTTTCATCAGCTTCCCAATTTCTTCATCAAGAAAATCACCATGTTCAATGGTTACAGCACCGGCCAAGACGGCTCTGAGGATGGCTTCTTTCGATTTTGCATGACAAACCATGACTCGACCACTGCTTGTTGTAACCTCATTAATCAGTTTTAACTCATCGAGCGTAAAGGTTGGCCTGTCTTCGCCCATCAGACCCCAGCGATAATCGGCATATATTTTAATAAAATCGGCCCCTTGCCAAATCTGATCACGCACCACCCGAACTAACTCATTTCCGTCGGCAGGTTCAGCGCCCAGCATTATTTTCTGGTCATTATCATATCCTTTGGGGCCATAAGAACCTGTCGAGACAATGGCTCTTCCAGCAACCAACATACGTGGACCCTCGATAATCTTGTCAAGAATCGCTTTTTTTAGGGAAACATCGGCGTAACCTGCTCCCTCCGTACCCAGGTCCCGGACAGAGGTAAATCCGGCCATGAGTGTATTTTTAGCATGTACCGACGCCCGGATGGTTCTCAATGCATCGGTTTCTTTTAGCACCTGGGTATCCCAATCGGTAATATTATATGGATATAAAAACAGGTGCGCATGACCTTCAATCAACCCTGGCAAAAGGGTTGCATTCTTAAAATCGAGCACTTTTGCACCTGATGGAACAGGGCTTGATTTTTCTACAATGCTCATTATTTTATTTCCCTTCACAAGAACTGCCTTTCCTGTCCACATTTTTTCCCCGTCAAAAAGACGATCTGCTGTGAGGTAATAAATATCTTGTGCCGATGAAATATTTGGGCTAAGGAAGCTTACATTTAAAAACAAGCAAAAAGCAAACTTATACAGATTTTTCATTTTAACAGGGTATGCGATGAGAGAAAAGAATTTCCACTCTAAAATTAATTAATTTTGTCAATTTAATTAGCATAACCCGATGATTCAATTCTGCCTTCTTAGTTGGTTTACCCTTTTTTCTTTTACTTCTGACGATCCGAAAGAAATACTTCAACCTTTTTTAGACAAACTGGGACAACCGGAAGAACAAGTCCGGATTGCCTGGTTTGGAGACTCTGGGATAGAAGCTGATCTGATTACTCAAACAATTCGGGATAGTTTACAAAAATGGCATGGAGGAAAGGGCGTAGGTTATATGCCTGTTCTTTCCAGAGCGCCTGGATACAGAAAAACCATAACGCATAAATTTTCGACCAACTGGCTTTGGGAATCACTCGAGCCAGCGGCTGCCTATAAAAGGAATCCAGGCATTTCCGGACATGGTTTTTACAGTTACAGGTTCTCTACCAACAAACAAGAGGCACCCTGGGCCTTATTTCGGGCAAATAACACCTCACCCCGCATTGATTCCTTCCCTCAGGTACGCCTTTTTTATGGCAAAAACAGATATGGCAGCCTGAATGCTAAGGTGAATTTTTCAACAGATAGTGTTTCAGGAGAGGTTGGATTACGCGATACTTCCCTGGTTAATGACCTTTTATTGTATGAAAATCCAACCAAACAAATCAGAATAAGTGCTCAGATTCCACCAGAAATTCCCTTGTATGGCCTGAGTATGGAAAGCAAAGAGGGCGTTTTACTCGATAATTTTAGTTTACGAGGGTTAGATGGACCCCGACTGACCAAAATCCCGGTGAATATACTGGCCGGGTTTCAGGAAAAGCTAAAATACGACTTAATCGTTTTTCAATTTGGACTGAATGTTTTAGGACCCACTCAAACCGATTACCGATACTTTGAGGTTAAAATGTTAAAATTAATCCAGCATTTTCAACAAGCATTCCCCGGTGTACCCATCCTTATCATTGGGCCACCAGACAAATGTAACGGACCGGCTGGCGGGAAATATTCGAATCCGGGATTACCCTATCTGACTGCCAGTATGCAAAAAGCGGCAAAACAAGGAAATGCTGCTTTTTTTAGTCTGGCAGAGGCTATGGGCGGTCCAGGCAGTATGAAACGTTGGGTTGAAAAGGAAAGACCCGCTTTGGCAGCGACTGATTATACCCATTTTACATTTGCCGGTGCAGAAAAAGCCGCCCATTTTATACTGCCCTTATTTCAAAAATAAGGGTAGGAAATTTTTCCTAAGATACCCGTTGTTGGGAGTGTTTTTTCATTTCTACCAGCATTGAATCGATAAAATCATTGATATTTAATTCCTTTAATTGAGCATATATTTTTTTATCCTGATTAGCTTTTTCGGCTAATTCATATTTTATCTCTTGATACTTTAATCTTGCCCAATCATTATTTCTCAAAAAATTTCGAGATAAAATATGTCTTTCCAATGCTTTGCTATCTGCTGGACAAACATACAGATGATGTTTAATTTTGTCTAAAATTTGATTTGTCCATCCCATATTTCTTTTAAAAACATCCCGATGTTCTATTCCCTGATTTCCATTATGGTAATATCCAATGGTCAAAAGGCCTGCTTTTATTTTTTCAAAATCACCTTGATGGTAATAAATGATATCAATGTCAATGATAGGTTTCGAATCTAAATCTGGCACGGAAGTACTTCCAATATGTTCCATCGTAAGATTTAATCCATGAAGTCCCTTTTCAATTTCACATTTTATGGACGAATAATTATTAATCCATTGTGGTGTATATTTTTCAATAAGCATATTCATCCATTTCGTCCCTTCATTTGACAAAAAAATCAAAAAGCTGATCTAAGAACTTTACATTTACAATCTATCATATATTTGACCTGGTATTCCTTTTAAAATTATAGCTATTAATTTCCATCTTTTCGTGATATAAACCATTTTTTTTCTCTGTTTTATCGCGTTAAAAATTTGTCGTGTTGCTTTTTCAACAGAGGCAACCCAAAATTGTCCTTCGCCTTTTGCCATATCAGTGTCAACAAATCCTGGTCTAACATCTGTCACAAAAATTTGACCTTCAAGTTTCGATGCTTTTTGTCTTAAACCTTCTAAATAATTTATTTGATATGCTTTTGTAGCGTTATAAGCAGGAGCGATTCCACTTCCGCGAAGACCCCCTACTGATGTTATAACAACCAAATGACCTGACTTCTGACGCTCAAAGAAATTGAAAGCCCAATTTGAAATACAAGTAAATCCAGTTACATTAGTATCTATGGTACGTTTTTCAATGTCAAGGTCTAGTTTTTCATTTAAGTCCCCTGTTCCCGAGCTAATAATCAACAGGTCAAGTCCACCGAGTTCATTTTTTAATGCTTCCAAATGCTCACTAATTACTTCTGTGTTAGTCACATCAAAAGTTTTTGTAATGAAAGCGTTTGGTTTTTGTGCTTTCAAATCTTCAAGTAATTCTGTTCGTCGGCCAGTAATTCCAATGTTGTAACCATTTTCAGATAGAAGTTTTGCCAGTCCTTTACCTATTCCGGAAGTTGCACCAATAACTATTGCGTTTTTCATTTCAATTTCTTTTTTTCCATCTATGCTTCGCTTGGAGCGTTATTCATTGCTATTTCATCCCTTCATTACTCCATCAACACCTTTACCTCTTTAAATAAAAACGGGTTGTCACTCAGTCTCAATGCCATTCCGCTCGCAGTGCTTACATTTCGGAGAATGACTTCTTTGGTTCTTATAAAAGGAAAAGTTTCCTGGTAAGAAGCATCTTTCATAGCTGGATTGAAATTTGAAAAAATGGCGGGACCCTGATAAGATTCCGGATGATTGGCATCGTTGATTTGTAGATTTTCAATCGTTATCCGTTCCGGCATATAACAGGTGTAACCGAAATCATGCTGACTGGAATTAGACCCTCCAATCAGACTTGAATTCACAGGCTTTCCACCGGAAGGCACGAAAACGCAGTTGCGGATTAAAACATCTCCCTGCCAGGTACTACCATAGTCAGAGCGCAAATTTATCAAAGCATAGCCATTAATGGTCGAATTCTCCACGGTCAGCAACCCGCTGCCAATGGCATTTATCCCCATGTGCCCGAGGGTGGAGTTGCGAATGGTAGCGTTTGCCACGCCCATGTGGGCATCAAAACGAGAAAAGATGCATGAGTCGTACAATAAATTTTTACTGAAGTTAGATCCCATGATTCCCCAGTACGTTTTGTCATTGATATCATTGGTCTGCCTGCACTGAACGAACGACACATTGATGGCACGATTTACAGAAATATCATAAGTGCCCATAGAAACGGGTTTTTCTGCCGCACCAATAGTTATATATGTTTTGTGTCCTGTGAGTATGGTGTTCTGCACTGTTACATAAGCACAATCGCCAATATTAATGAAGCCGCCATAGGGCGCGCCATGTTCTCCTTCACCAGTGACGCGATGTTCAAGCCCCTGCACCATTACATGGGAGCGCCTGATAGCGATATTCCTGCTATAATAATTGTATTTTGATTCCTCTTTGTTAGCTATTGTCCTAAAACGCCCACCAGAAATAGTTAGCGTATTTTCATCCATCGGAATAGCTGTGATATCCGTAATCTGATCGAAGTCCCAGACAATTGGGGAATTCATATCCACGTTACCGTTTTTATCAACAACAAAAATATCCGTTTGTGACGAACCATTATTTTGATTGAGTCCAAAACGTATAAAGCGTTTTACCTTTGCATTGGTAACCGTTATGAGGCAGGCTCCAGGCAAAGAATGATCGATTTTCTGCTGATTTCTCTTCAGGGAAGAAATCTTTTCCAGTTTAAACGGTTTCAAATCGGAGTTGACCATAAAAACCGATGCATTACGATTTTGCACCCTGGTATCATCGATGATAAAAGTGGCCTTCACGAAATCTGTGTTGGTTCGAATAAATGCGGTTCGTTCTTTCCCACTAATATAATAAATGGCGTCATCATTGGCTTTCACTGACAGGCCGTATTGATTGGCAACGGCATGCGTCGCAGCAATATTATCAATATCGTCCGTTTTTCCATCTCCCCTGGCACCGAAATCGCTGTAACGAACCCATCCCCTTTTTTTAAATGTAATCAAATTTTTTGGAGAAACATTTACTTGTAATTCCCCCTTTTCACCGGTGTTGACGACCGTTTTCCTTTTTTCAGCACTTATTAAAATATTATCAACGAGGATATTAGTCTGCCCCCATCCCATTGTCATGCAGATGGTCATCAAGAAAATTATTAGCGCATATTTCATCTGAGCCTATTTTATTTGAAATCGGTTCTTAAAACTACTTAAATTTCTTTTAACTACTGATAATTATTTAAGGTCAAGATTTTTAATCAGATTTCCAATGGTAATTTCTTTCATTTCTTGTTCTAAGTCTTTAAATCCTGTTTTATTCACTGATTTGATTTGCTCCCCTTTTCGTAAAAGATGTATTTCGTCACAAGTATCGCTTAGTGTTGAAAAAATATGCGATGAAATGATTACTATTTTATTTAGTTCTTTTAGTTTTAAAATAATCTCTGTCAAAATGATATTACTTTGAATATCAATGCCATTAAAAGGTTCGTCTAATATGAAATATTCATTTTCCTGCAGAAGAATGGCGGTTATGGCTAACTTCTTCTTCATTCCGGTGGAGTATGTTGAAGCGTACTGATCGAGTGGCAAGTCAAAAATATTTTTATTGTCAATATCCACATTCGTCTTTCCACGTGCATTGCACAGTAATCTTATATACTCTCTACCTGTTATCATTGAGAAAAAGAAGGGTTCAGTCAAGAGTAAACCTAAGTGATTTTTTAGCGGCTTAACATCAGAAATTATTTCTCCACTATAGCTTTCCAGACCTGCGATACATCTGAATAGGGTGGTTTTTCCCGCTCCATTCTCACCAACAATTCCATAGATATTTCCTTTTGAAAATTCCATAGAAAGGTTTTTCAACACCTCCTTATTACCGAATAATTTACTTAGTTCCTTAATTTTTATCATTCAACAGAAATTTTAGTTTATTGACAGATTTTAGGTAGAAAAATGGAATGACAGTCAGCAACAAGGGTGGAAAAAATAGGCTAAATGCCACTATCATTCCTTCTGGCAGGTTCATTTCTCCCGGATAGGCAGAATATTTCCCAAGAATAATAGTCCAAAGAAACAAAAGTCCAACCAAGAAAAAGCCTGAAATTAATGCAACCTCCGATGGATAAAAAATCAACATACTTATTAGTATTGGGGCTGTTAAAAAAGTGGCGTTTTTTGAAGCATGAAGTATTTTATTTTTCAGAAACATCCTGGGCGTTTCTGCATGAACCCAAACATAATATTCTTGCTCAGGCTTAGAATAAAACCCCAAAGTGGTTAAAAAAACCAATAAAAATGAGAAAACACCCAAATTAAAATTATCCACATTTATGGCAATGAATGCCAAAGCATAAGCCACTGGAAATAGGTAAAAGGTCCTTCTGAAACCCGTTGAAAATTCAAATGGCCTCTTCGAAAATGGCGTTGGGATGGATAGATTGAAATGAGCATGAAAAGTGACTAATGCAAAAGAAATTGAACACAATACCAAAATACCCGCTTCAATAATCAAGCTTTTGTATAAAAGGATAGATACAAAAGGAATGCTAACCATTAAATTTTCCAATATCCTGATTTTATTTTTTGTTTTATCTCCAAAAGTTGACTGTAAGAAATCCGTTCTATTTTTTTCAGAAAGTTGGAATTGAAAACTAAGGCAAGATAAGATAACTAAGTATTTGGCAAATGATGTCTTTTGAAACAGGTATTCCCCCAATAGAATAAATACGGCAAGACCCAAAAGATAACCCAAACCAGGATATAATCCCGCTTTTTTAATCTTTCGGTTTGTCAATACCAACAACAAGTTAAAATAATTTTTCATTTTATGCAGGACCGTATTTTATCAAAATTTTCTCTTAAAAATTATCCTTTTGGATAGAAAAGCCTGTTGTAAATGTACTCATTTGAGTGAAAAATTATTGTTAAAAAGAAATCTCCATCATGTTGGCTGCTCAACTTAATAATTTGGGAAAAATGCATAAAAATAGGAAGAGAGATATGTGCCAGTTGTTTAAAGTAAGGGGGGGCAGGCTTATCTATCAAAATGGACAAAGCACCCAATTTCACCGGAATATGAAAGTAAGCAATAAAAGCATGTTTATTTGTTTTAATTGCTATATTTGTAATATAATTTCAAAAAAAGGACTAAAATGATAATAGAAATTCATTTAAGCAATTTTTACTCCATAAAAGAGGAAGTTGTTTTAGATCTGAAAGCGGGAAATAGTAAAACTCAAAAATCACAATATTTGAGTCATAATGTCTTTGATTTTAAAGATACTCAACTATTAAAATCAGTGGCATTGTATGGTGCCAACGCCTCGGGCAAAAGTAATATCATCAAAGCCATACAGTTTTGCGTGAGAATGATTTTAAATTCGCACAACCATAACGAGAATGTAATTTTTAATTTCAAACCTTTTAAATTTCAGGGCTTTGAAAAAAAACCAAGTACTTTTAAAATACTTTTTGCAATCAAAAAAATAGAATATGAATACCGTTTTTCGCTGAATCAAACAGAAATCATTACTGAGGAATTGTATTATTACCCGAACGGACGAAGAGCTAAAGTATTTACAAGGAATGAAACCTTGAGCAATGAAAAAAGTAAAATCTATTCTTTTTCTTCAGCAATAAAAAAGCCCTTGGATGTGGCCGAAAACACCTCTAAGAAAACACTTTATATTTCACGTGCCAGCCAAATGGACAGAGAATTAGCAAAAGATATTTTCCGCTTTTTCAGTGAATCGTTTTTATTAGGGTATATTGGCTTTGATAACCTTGCCGTAGAAAAATTGTTTGATGAAAACAAAAATCAAGTTTTAAAAGCATTGCAAATTGCAGATAGCGACATTATTGATATTAAAATCAAAAATGAACTAAAACCGGCAAAAAATCTCAATGCTGATTTTGTCAACAATACTGCATCCATAAAAGATGAAATGCAGCCCCATTTAATAATTACCTCTTTTCACAAATCAAACCCCAATGTAGCATTTGATTTTACGGCCGAAGAATCAGCTGGTACAAAGGCGCTATTTGTGTTTATGCTCACAATTTTAGATGTAATCAAAAACAATAAAATGCTGTTAGTTGATGAAATTGAAATGAGCCTGCACACAAAAATTGTCGAATACATTATCGAGTTGTTCAATGCCAGCCAATCTGCACAACTGATTTACGCTACACACAACACCAATCTTTTGAATTTGGATAAATTACGAAAGGATCAAATCTATTTCGTAAACAAAAAAGAAGATGGTGCTACTGACCTTTATTCTCTATTTGATTACAAAGACTTTAGAGACACTATGGATGTTGAAAAAGCCTATTTACAGGGCCGTTTCGATGCCATCCCGTATATAAACGACTCCTTTGAGAATTTAAAAAGTTTATTGAATGAGCCGAAATAAGAGAATACCAAAAGGTAAGGTCATAAATCCTACATTTTATGTTTTTTGCGAGGGCGAAACAGAAGAAGCGTACATTAATTATTTGCGTTCAAAATACAGGCTTCCTATTTTGATTGATGCAAAAATAGCAGGCAACCGAATAACCGGGAAATACATTCA
>Ga0172367_10008103_pt1 | contig 11822 bp, 12 predicted proteins | sample Lak10m_FD_114542 | JGI IMG/M metagenome (GOLD analysis project Ga0172367, IMG submission 114542) | Freshwater microbial communities from Kabuno Bay, South-Kivu, Congo - kab_022012_10m | ecosystem: Environmental > Aquatic > Freshwater > Lake | place: Democratic Republic of the Congo: South-Kivu...
AATCAGCGAGGGCGTCCCCCATTGCTTGCGATAAAGTCCACGACGCAAGACCTCGTCCCAGCGGCGGAGCTTCTCGCGGATGGTCTCGTAATCTTCGGAAGCGCGATCGGCCTCAAGGACAAAGAACTTGATGTTGTCGGAGTAGGTGATCCTGAAGAGCTGGTCGGGGATGATCGTGCGCGGGCTCCGGCGCGCCGTGCCGACTGCGTGTTGCTCGCCAACCGGAAGCGCAAGCGGCATGGCAAGCTTCCGCGTCTCCTCGGGACAGCGACGATGGACGAGAATCTCTTCCTGGTCGCCATAGGCGAGGCCGTGCTTGATCGCCGCGAGTTCGAGCGAGGCGGTGATCGCGCTCGTCATCTGCTGGTGGAGATACCATCCCTGATCGGCGGGCTTGGCGTACTGGTAGCGCTTTCCTTGTGCTTCGAGCGCGCGATAGCCAGCCTTGTCGAGGGAGTAAGAGAGGTTCTGCCAGCCGGCGTTCGGTGTGCACTGCTGCCGAGCGGGGCGATCGAGATACGGCCCGCCATGGCTCGTACGATCCTCGTTGTAGAGATGCTTGAGGCGGTGCTGGAAGTCGTTCCGGTCGCGGCACAGATGCCGCGTGAACTCGAACAGGTAGTGACTGGGCAGGATGCCGTGACGCTGGAGCTTCTCAAAAATGAGAAGGTCGCGTGCCGTATGCTTCACGAATCTGCCTGTGGGCTGGCGGCCCGCGTACCGACGCCGACGCCCAAGCGTGTCTCTGAGCCGTATGGCCTGCTCATCGATCTCCATGCGTAAGAGCTAGTGAATTGCGCTGACGTGGTCACCGTTTGGTATGAGCGACGCCAAGCACCAGTAGTCAACTATCGCCCGCTATGTGTATTCGTCCGGATCGGTCGATAGTTTTGAGTTCTGCGCTCCGGGCTCGCCCGTTCCTGGCTGATCAGGTTCTGACACAGGCGGAGGTGCGGCGAGGCGCTGACGGTTCCTCGCGCGGAAGGCGTTATATGCCTCATCCGTCACCTGCTGTTCCTTCCCGAGTATGCCGATGCGTGCCTGCACCGTCGTCGGCGTCTTGGTGACATTGCGGATGTAGCAGGCGAAGGAAAGGCGCTCTTGTGCAAGGAGGAAGTCAGCGGAGGTGCGCATGTCCTGCGCGGCCGAGCGCGCGTCCTGTGCGGAGAGGCCGCCCGCGTACTTGGTCGCCGTATTCGCAGCAACGGAAGCGCGCAGTTCGGCTGTCATTTGGGCGAAGTGCTGGTGCGCGAGCGTGATCCCCGCGCGCTGCTTGCGGGCCTCAGTGAGGAACTTGTCGATCGAGCGGTCGAAATATTCCCCCGCTTCGTCGACGTACATGAACACCTCGCGCTCTGGCCGCGCCGACGCATCACGTTCTAGGATGGCCTGGAGTAGGAGGGTGATAGCGATGCGGCCAAGATACGCGGAGTTCTTGGCGCCCAAGAAACCCTTGTCGGTGTCGATGAGGATGACGGCACCCTGGTTCAGTTCCTCGAAGAAATCGACGCGGTTCTCGGTGGCGAGGAAAAGCCGTGCGATGGTCGTGTTGCCCAAGATGGCGTGGAGCCGGTAGCGGACCTGCTCCTTGGTCTCGTTGTACCGCGTGCGCATGAAATCGGTGGCGAAGAACGTCTTCGCCATTGCATCGAGGGAATCGATGGCACGTGCGTACGCATCGGGTGTTTCGGTGAAGTGGATGATGTCGGCCAGGGTGGCGTTGCGGCCCATAGTCGAAGGCATCGCGAGCATGACTTGGATCAGATAGTTGAAGAGGGCGAACTGCCTCACCGTGAGGTCGGCGCCCAAGAGGTTGTCGAAGAGGTAGCTGAAGAGGTCGATAGTGTGATTGCGCACGCGCTCGCGATCATCCTGGCCGTACGTCAGATGGCGCTTGGCGTTGATCGAGAAGACGTTGAGGGCGGGCGCGTCCTTGGGGTCGATAATGATGAGCGGCCGCTCGTGTGCGACGGCGAGCCTTGCGACTTTCGCGATCAGCGTGCGCTGGCTGTCGACGACGACCACAGAGGGCTTCGCCGGATCCTTCAAATCCCGGAGTATAAGATTTTCGAGGAGTGTGGTTTTGCCATGGCCGCTACCACCGGTAATGACCGCGTGCTCCCATCTGGTTGAGCGGGGCACATCAATTGGGACGGGTGCATTAAGGACACTGGAGAGCGGCGTGTCCTTCAAGTAGTCGTAGATGGGATCGTCGCCCTTGTACTCCGCTGGCATGACGCCCTTCTGCGCGGCGAGATTGCGGTCGAGCCGTTGTCTAAGTCTACCGAAGTAGCGACCAACGTCCGCATCAAAGTACGGCAGCACCATACGCTCGACGGTTGCCGGAAGGTTGGGCGCGAACTGGTGAAGCGGTTGGGTAATCCAGGGCTCGCCGGACGTGGGCTTCGGCGCGATGGCAAGCGCGACGTTCATGCTGTCGGCGATGGTACGCTGAATGGCGAGGATGTCTTGAGGCGCGAGGGAAGATACTTTGAGGACGTGGTCGCGGTACCGCGCACCCTCCACTGAATTGGCGACGGCGGGCGGGGGAGGAACGGTGAAGCCCCAGCCTTCGACGTCGTACATGTCCAATCCTGCCTCGATGGCAGCGTTTAAGACCTCCTCAGGCACGTTGCGCGTGAGTTCGGCCGCGAAGCCCTTCCCGAACTCGATCTTGTCCGGCGGCTGGTGGAGCTTCGCCTGCTCATACAGTGCGACGGTGCGCTCGCGCGTCTTGCGCTCCGCGACGGCGTCGCTGTCCTGGTACGTGCGGTAGATTCGATACGCGCCGTAGGCGCCCACGGCCAAGGCAATAGGGACGGCCAGGATCGTCGTGAGGATCGCAAACAGGACGGCAATAATACCGAGCGCACCTGCCGCGATGGCAAGGTCTTCGAATTTCACAGCTCGAAGGACTTGTTCTCCACCTTCACGTCGCGGTGCGCGTCGATGGCTTGCTTCACGATCTGCATCGCCTCCTTGAGCTCTTCCTCGTACGCCTGCGCTTCGCCAGTCGTCTTGAGGACGTAGAGGTTCTTCTTGGGATCGGGGAGGTGTTTTAGGCGGAGATGCCAGTGGTTCGGGTCACCAATATCAACCCGGTTTGCGGGAAGTTCCCGCTCCATGACGATGTGGTCGCCAAGCTCCGCTTTGTTGAGGATCGCAGCTTCTTCTTCCGTGAAGTCTACTTTGACCGCGACCGTGTAGTAGGTCGTCTTTTTGAACATGCCCGAGGTTTCGGTGCCGTGCTCGATGCTGACGCGCATGGCGTTGCCCCCTTATTTTGATTGCTCGCAATGCGAGTGTAACGCGAAGTTGTGTTCTGAAGGACTCGTTTTCGTGGTGCCAAAGGCCGCTTGGCGGCGGGGGACGAGCGGTGGGGATAACCTGCGTGGAGGTAGAGTAAGTCGTTCAGGTGATGGTTCTCGCCATTTCGAGCGTGATCGCCCTGCGAAGAGCGCGGCAATGATGCCGAGCGCACCTGCTGCGATGGCAAGGTCTTCGAATTTCACAGCTCGAAGGATTTGCTCTCCACTAGCAGAGCTCGGGCCAAGCAGGTTCGCTCTTTGCTTTTGAGACTAAGCGCTAGTTAGATATCATACCTTTGAGAGCGAGCTTGGACACGGATTGCAAACGCGAGCTTAGCTGACGAGGCTGCATGAAGTTAAATCGACTTCGAATCGGTCATCACACTTGGATAGAATGCCCGTGGTTGGGGGTCGTGTTTGGCTTTCTTCTGTTGCTATTCGGTGGAACTGTTGCGGTGCTTGTATCAGATGCAAGTACTCGCGAGATGCTCTTAGGCGGCGTCACGATCTCACTCATTGCTCTCTGTGGCATCGCTTGCCGCGGTTCCTATCGGCTTTTGCATTCATTCACCACTCTTGGGGCTCTAGGAATGGTTGTTGAATACCGATCGCACATCCGGCCGCGAAGTAGCTTCCGAGAATTGCGCCTAGATGGAGTGCCGGGTGCCTATAGTCGCGTTAGCTTGGATGAAAGTGTCAAAAAACTATCCTGCTATACTTATGTGGAAGAGATCGCTCAATTGCTCTCGGCTCGTTGGCATTCGGCTCTGATAATAGGGGCTGGTGGTGGTGCGGTTCCGCGCTTCCTTAGTCGACTAGGAAATCCTCTTAGTGTCGACGTAATAGAGATATGTCCTTCGGTGGTCGACGTTGCGCGCTCCTATTTCCTCGCCGGCAAGCACATTCGGTTTGTCGTGGGGGATGGCCGGGATCTAGTAGCGCTGAAGGAATGCTATTCTCTGGGTAACTATGATTTCATTTTCGTCAACGCGTTTAGAGGCGAGCAAGTATGTGAGTTCGTGCTGACCGATTCATACCAGCGTGATGTTCTCGGCCTCACGGCAAACGGTGGATTGGTTCTTCTGAATTTAGGGCATGTCCGCCCCGCTGCGGAAAAGCATCCCGCTACCAAGTCGGCGGTCGTCTCGTTGCCTGCCCATTGTCTGGATTTCAAAGATGGAAACGAGACGGTCCGGGCGCTTTCGCGTAGTGACTCTGTGTTGGCCCAAGTGGCATCGACCCGTAAACGCCGACCATGGCTGCGGTGAATCTGCAACTAGGGTAACGCAGGTCCCTTGCAGGCCGTGCGCTTAAAGCCGGCGTCGCCTATACCTCGTGCTCGCGCAGAAGCGCTGTGACCAGAAGTGCACAAACCTCATCCACGTCACTAAAATACGACTCCCATGAGGCGTGGAGAGAAGGGGCAAATTCAAGATCAATTACCTCCCACACGATAGACGGCTTCTTTAGAGACCAAAGGCGCGATCGAAGCACACTCAACTCGACAGTTCGTGACGTGCTCCGCCTTTGTACGTCACTGACTGCGCGAAGCAGGAAGGGCACCAAGGCAGACCACTCTTCTGAATTCCGAGGCAGCAATCCAACACGCCGAACGGCCGGCGCAACGCCCAATTCCAAAGGATAGAGATGCCCTTCACAGCTATCGTAGGTGACGGCACCAATCCTCTCCGTTAACGCCACCACAAGCGGGCGAATTCCAGCCTCCACGATTATCGGCCACGTTGAGTCGCCCGGACCAGCATCTGGCGCGAAAGAAGTGTGAACTCCACCCGTCGCGTTGATATTTCCCCATTCACTAGTTCGGTACTCCGAGCCTCGACTCATAGGAAGACGATTGTCCCAGCTCTTCAAGAAGCGGGACACGTCTGGCATCGAATTTGGCTCACGTGACGAGTACGGCAGTTGATACATGGAGTGTCGTCAAGTCTCAAGTTGTGGACATCGCCCTCGTCATCGTCTTCCTGACATGCTCGATCAAGCGGATGCGATAACCACAATATGCATCATCAAGATTTGTTCCCTCGTAGCGGAGACGCGTGGCGAAGCAGCCCCCACCACAGATTTTCAAGTATGAACACTTTTGGCACTTGGCGATTAGCGACTCAAATCGCCGAAACAACGGCAAACGCGTTTCTGCCTCTGAAAGCGTGTCTACATCGACTTGGAACCCTTTGTCGCTGGACGCAAGCAAGCCCGCGGGCATCGGAAGCTCATCGCAGACACCAACTCTTCCATCAGGATAGAGCGTCAGGACATGGGCGCACTTAAGAGAGGTGAAATGACAGGACGTCGTATGGCGGCCCTCAATTTTTCTGACAACGCTCATGACGGGCTCAAGCAAGTACTGCCCATAATGGTGCGAGCTTAACCAATGATCGCAAGCTTGGATGACGAATGCTCCGTACTCTTCGGGAGTTACTGCCCACCCTGGCGCGCCTTCGGCCGCTGAAGCCGCAAGCGCTTCCACTGCTGCGCGTTGTGCTTTTGGGATCTGTTTCGGCAGCGTTTGGAAGTCGAAACACGGGACAAGACTCACTGTTTTTATCACGGTCCACCGGCTTAAGAAGTCCAGCACTTCACTCGCGCCTGAACAGTTTGCCTTGTTGACCACGACGATCACACCGCATGGCTGTCGACGCGCTTCGCAGAGATCCAATGCGGAAATCACCGCATCGATCGTCGATCTGCCTTTGTAGTCCAGCCGAAATGCATTCCCTTTGTGGTCGCCGTCCACACTGAGACCGAGCTGAAGTCGCGGTCTTGCCGATCGGAAGATGCCGAGCCATTCATCATCTAGCAGAGTGGCGTTGGTCTGAAGTGACAAGCGGACGACGTTCGGGAAATCAGCGATCACCTTGAGGAGTTCGGTGAGGCGGTCCTTTCCTATGAGCAGCGGTTCTCCGCCGTGGAGTTCTAAGGCGATAGGTCGAGGCCCGATACTGTTCAAGAAAGTTCGTAGATTTTCTGCCGCCAGGAAGTTCTTTTGCGGATAAGGCTTCCGCTTTTCATAGCAATAGAAACAGTTGATGTTGCACGTTTCTCCAGTAATTTTGACAATTACTGATACGGCAGTGTCCGCGTCGCCTGGACCAAGCTCATCAAATACTGAAGAGGGTCGCAGCCCGCTCATTTCGCTAACCGCCACAGAAGCGAACTCTGGCCCGCTTGAAGCACATGGGCGGCTTCAAGAGGTACCCAAAAGCATTCCAGTCTGGTAGGCGGTTGATTGCCATCATGATCTTCCGCGCTTTGCCACCGGTCAGGGAGGGCGGCGGTTGGGCGCGCTCGATAAAAGTAGCGGAGCTGAACTTCGTGACGGTAAGGAGAGATGTCGTAGTACGTGCTGCCTAGGAACTCCTCTACAACAAATTCCGTACGGCCCGTTTCTTCGCAAAGCTCCCTAAAGGCCGCTTCCTCTGGCGTTTCATTAGGCCGAATGCTTCCGGCCGGCACCTGCAACCCGACTTCTTCGGACGAAAAATCTACGTGGCGAAAAACGAGCAACTTTCCATCGCTCACGCAGTAAACGAGAACCTTGCTCTTCAGGGCCTTTTCCATAGCTTTCCCATTTTATTACAAACTACGAAATCTAGCGAATCGCCAACAGAGCTTTTGCAACTTCGCCGGCGCGAGGTCTGGTCCCTGCGTCAGGTGACAGACAAGCCAGTACAACTTCCCGCAGCATTGCCTCCGTAGTAGCTGCAAGCAATTCGGAAGAGTGAGCGCGCGGTATGTCGCCCGTCAGCGTTCTATGCAGCATTACGCCAAGCCCAAAAATGTCTGCTGCCGCAGTGGCCGACGCATAGTCCGCCATATACTCGGGGGGCCAATGAATCTCCGGCCCACGGGTTGCCGGACCACAGGGTACCCCGCGGAACTGTGCGCAGCCTAGGTCGATGATCGTGGCGCTACCCTCACTTACCAATATGTTCTCATGGTAAACGTCCCGATGAACGATGCCCTTTTCGTGTAGCAAGTGTAGCGCCGCAGCGACCTGGCCCAGCCAATTGAGCCGATCAGAGATGCCCTTGCGCTCTGTCACGTACGGGAGCGACAGCTTCTGGCCAATGACGCGCTTGAGGCACATGTATTTGAGATTGCCTAGCTCGCCGGCGTCTAAGACCGTGGGCCATCCCGGCAATCCGGAAACTAGCTGTGTTATTTCCAACTCTGTTGCGACGGCCTCAACCTCAAATCGGCGCTCCGCATCTGTTTTCGAAGCGTACCAATAGAAACCATAGGCCTGCTGGCGTGTTACAGGATCCATCGCGTCCAGGACATGGTCTGATCCGAAGAAGACCTTAATGATGTCGAGGTCCTGGTTGCCGCGATCTACCAATAGGATCGTGCTGCGTCGTGTGAACGCGAGGAGTTCCCTCACTACTAACCCCTTTGACTCAAGGTGCCGAATGATATCGGCTGCGGGGTGGAGGGCGCTTAACTTTGGGACAGATTCGGCGACCGATTTCACGTGGTACCTCCGATAAATACGGGACTGCGTGGATGATCAATATGCCACCCTAGGCTGCATTGATGCATTGTTGCTGTAAATGGGCTTGACCCCGTGGCACGATAGAGTGACGATTATTGTCCGCTGTTTAGTGGGAGGCTGGGATGGATAAGCAGTCACAAAAGGCCGTCGAATCCGCCGAGGAGGCAACGCGTCTTGCCAATTTCCTCAAAAAAGTGCGAGAGGCCGAACTCGAAGCCGGTGGTCCGAAGACGACTGCTCATACTTCGGCGGTCGGCGTTCCTGTCGAGGATACGGCCAAGCCAAAGGGCTGAGTGCCCCTGCCGCTATCTTTGGCGGAGGGACACAACGTTTTGCGGTATCCCGTCTTTTCAACTGCGCCCCGAATATTGGGACGGCAGCTTGAAGAGGTGCGTCTAAAGAGGCTTCGGACCGCTCGTGCCGTCTTAGAGGATGGCCAATGTCCATCAGACAACGCTAGTCAGGGCAATTGGCCTGAGTTGGAGTTTGGCTGCCGCGTTGGCAGCGCTGTCTTGGAGCACCGGATTAAGAGCGCGGTGCTTTATGCCGACTTGAAGGACACTGAAAAGTTTGACCGAGTCCGCTCGCCCGCAAATGCGTTGCCTGGATACGTCGTGTTGGGCGAGATGTTTCCAATTGCCATAGCAGCCGCAAACCCGAACTATCTCGCCGCAAACATCGGGGACTCTCCTGCCTATCTGATAGGGACTGAAGGTGTGCAAGAGCCGACAGCCAGACAAGCGGATTGTGCCCGTCAAGCGCTTCACCTGCTAACAAATCTCGTCAATCCGGACCTTCTACAATCAATGGGCACATTGGTCGTTGTGCAAGAGCGACAGCTCTGGGATGTCGCCAACAGCTGGACGACAACGTCACTTAAGGGAACTGTCTACTCGGACTGGAGTGTCGAGCCAGCCGCCTTGGGTATGCGCATTGTCCACGAAGCGGCTCACCTTTGGCTCAACGATGCATTCCGAGCTACGTACTTTCCAGGCGACATCCACTTTCCGTCCCCATGGAAGGGTACACTGCGACCTGCTTACGGCTTTCTTCATGCACTTTTCGCGTTTTCGCTGATCTCCCAATACTGTGCTGCGATGCTGACCTCCAAGCTTGCACGCGGGACCGCCGAGAGATTTTTGCAGGCGACTCTTAGCGAGGAGATTGGAAAAATTCGGAATGCCCAGCAATATGCCCACGAAGCGCTTTCTCACATAGACAGCATGGTTTCAGCCACAATTGCCGGCGTCGTTGAAGTTGCTTTGGCTGGCGCCCATCCCATTACCTGAGGCCAGAGCGTAGATAAACGGAGCCGCTCCTTTGGTCGCCAAAAACGAGGTAGCTGGTGCCACAACACGTCCGCAAAGACTGGCTTCCGCAAATCGACGGCAGGCTTATCTATCTACACACTATTCTGGTGGAGCCCGAGCTGATCGCTCTCCACTACGAAAACATGGCCAAGCTTTGCCGCCGAGCAGCTCTTTCTGGAGCGCTTAGAAGGCGGCTAGCGAATGCGGATGTTACAGCTCGTGCCGGCGTTTTCTTGCTTGAGGGATTGCTCTTACAGAAGGTCGCACGCCCAATATGCGAGTCCATTGCGTCAGCCTTCGCCAATCGTGATCGCAGGATCCTGCTTCAGCTTGATGGTGAGACTCTACGCCTCTGCACTCCAGATTTCGAGTTGACGCTGGGTGCTTTGTTCAATGAGTTGAACGATGTTGGCCTTTCATTCGTAGAGACGCTCTCAACTGGGGTCTATGTGTTCGGCCCGGAGTCGCAGGGCTCACATTGGTATACATTCCTGAGATCCAGCGCTGCTGCCTGTGCGGGAATTACCTATCTTGACCGCACCGCCGACACCGCTGCCCTGCTTCGTGCTTGTGGGACAACGCTAATGCGTGTCTGGAACGCGATTGAATTGAGAGCGTTTGAAGTCGTTGGCAAGAAGCAAACGAACCCGCCGGAGTTTCCCAATCACTTCGGCAAATTCCTAGTTGCTGAATACTGCAGACGTTCCGGACGGCCCGAGCCGCCAACTTTCACTGACGAAGTGCCACAGACACCGCTTTGCCGCGACGCTTTTTTAGGATGGCGTCCAGGAACAGACAGAGAGCGAGTCGCAGTCGGCTCACCAATAAATCACTGCACTAGCTTGTCGGACGTAGCGGCGCTCTTGTAGTCCTTACCCATGCAACTTCTTACCTGTCAGACACTCTTGATCGGGAGTGTTGAGAATTTCCTCTTACCTCATGAGATGCGCGAGCTAATAAATATTTTCGATCAGCAGATCGAGGCTGTCGGGCCACACAAATTTGACGATGATCGGCAGCACTCGATCCACGAGATTCCGGGCATGGATGCTGTCGCCGTCCGCAGTCTATACGAACCTCAGGGTCGCATTGAAATCGTGGACGTGCCTTCCGAGGTGCTCGCCCTAATGGATGTCGCGATGCAGAGATCCATGAAGCAAATCAGGCGTTTTGCGCCCAGCGTTAAGAGCGTTCGCCCATGGGTTTACGTTGAGTACGTGTCGGGACAATGCATCACTTCTCATATCGACCGTATAGGCCCCCTAGAAGAAAACCAGCAAAGACAGATTTTGGGCGTCAGCGTGACCTTAGATGACGCCTATCAAGGCGGTGAATTTTTTGTGGAGACAATGGGCGCAAACAATATTTGGTCCAACGCCGGATCGCCCGAGCTTGAAATCGTGCGGGAGGGTGCTGACGCGTCATCAAGTTGGTTCGTGTCGGCACCAAAAACTCGTTGGACAACGAGGGCTGCTCCTGGGACCGCGCTATTCTATGGTAGCCAACTCGCTCATGGCACATCGCCGGTCACGGCAGGACGCGCTCGCAAACTCATTAGCTGGCTAATCGATTAGCGCCAGGAATTTTCCATGAGGAAGCCTTTTATTGGAATTGATGGAATACCAGGTTCTGGCAAGACGACCTTTCGCGATCGCCTGATTGCAAAGCTCGGTGAGGCTAGCTGCAAAGTACACCACGTTGGTCAGCATTCTTGGCTGAGCCCTTGGGCAACTGAGGCAATCTCGGAAGCTCGGCGAGGCGCGATCGGAATCGACAAGCAGCACTTGGTTGACGCTCTCATTGAAGATAAGAAGCTCCACTTAGCAAGCAACGTTTGGCCCTACATCGAAGAGGCCGTCGTGATTGCTGATCGATTTTGTATTAGCGATCTGCTGTTAATCGCGGCCGTTTGCCCTGGCGCAGAACCGCTATATGTCGAGCGGGTCGTATCCTTGGATCTGTTGCCCGATGTGAATATCGTTCTCGAGGTATCCAGGGAAACTGCCCTACAGCGGATTGTCGAAGGTCGGAAAACTGGTCGATTTCTTGACGATCCTGCTTCCTTATCTGCCGGCGTTGCGACAATTGCGTCTACGGCTCTGGAAAACTTGGGCACTCGTGTGGAGCGGATATCTAGTGCAGGTATTCCTCCGCTGTTTCGGGAAGTGGAAAGAATCGTCCACTCGGTACTTAAGCACTATCATTGACGAACCAACGCCGAGGACCGGTAGACCAGCCGAGCCGTCGGGCTATCGCCAAGCTACTACGCTCTCGTTAACTGGGAGCGCGCCGGAGTTTCTTGCGCCTACCCAGCACCTCGGCATGGCTCGCCACACCCATGGCCTTGACCATCTCGAAGATGCGCTTGCGTACGCGGTCTTCGCGGATCTTGTAGTAGGCGCGCACCAGCTCAAGCGTCTCGCGCTTGATCAGCGGATCCTTCTCCTGCTCGAACGGCGTGCCGGCCTCGCCGAAGCCCTTGCGGCCGCGGCCCGACATCGGCCGGCCCGACAGCGCGTTGGACGGCATCTCGTCGAAGAAATACGACCCCGGCACGTCGAGCACCTTGGCGAACTCATAGAGCCGACTCGAGCCCATGCGATTGGCGCCACGCTCGTACTTCTGGATTTGCTGGAAGGTCAGGCCGACGGCATCGCCAAGCTTCGTCTGGCTCATGGCAAGCAGCGTCCG
>Ga0172367_10008106_pt1 | contig 11818 bp, 9 predicted proteins | sample Lak10m_FD_114542 | JGI IMG/M metagenome (GOLD analysis project Ga0172367, IMG submission 114542) | Freshwater microbial communities from Kabuno Bay, South-Kivu, Congo - kab_022012_10m | ecosystem: Environmental > Aquatic > Freshwater > Lake | place: Democratic Republic of the Congo: South-Kivu...
CGAACGAGCAATACTTCATACTCGGCGTCGATTAGCTTTATTCGGTCTTTCTTCCCACTTAACAGTTGGTGATGCGGAGCATCTTGACTTCGCTGATAATAGTTTCGATATGGTATATTCTTGGGGTGTACTACACCATAGCCCGGATACCATGAAGGCGGTCAATGAAGTCTACCGCGTTCTTAGACCCGGTGGAAAGGCAAGAATTATGATCTATCATAAATGGAGTATGGTAGGTCTAATGCTCTGGTTGCGTTATGCTTTAATGATTGGTCAACCTTGGCGTAGCCTCGATACCATATATGCGAATTATTTAGAAAGCCCGGGTACTAAAGCCTATTCTTATGCTGAGGGACAACAACTATTTTCAAAATTTTCAACCGTTTTTATCAAAACACTTCTCAGTCAGGGTGATTTGTTAGGGTCAGATGTGGGGCAACGTCACCGGGGTTTTGTACTGGCTTTGATGAAAGGGCTTTGGCCACGATGGTTTATTAGACAATTTTTTCCACGGAAAGGTCTTTTTATGTTGATCGAAGCACAAAAGTAACCCATGGATAATTGTTGTAAAAATCTTAGTGTAACATCCCTAATTAACTTGAGTTCGGGAAATCAGGTTAATTAGGATTAGACAAAAGATTTTGCCATGGTAAAGCTTTCACCAGTTTCCCCGAAACTGCATACCCCCCATAGCGGTTAAGGTGACTGGGGTCTGAAAAATACCCATTCATGGATAATTCAGATTGGCTGAAGTCTAAAAAAGTAAAGCCCATCCCTTGAGCCGATTGTGCCATGAATGCTTTGAACTCTTGCTCATACTTCAGCCGGGTTGGATCAAGGTATTCCCTGGTTAATGGAAGATTAACAAATATCAAACCAATTTTTCGCTCCCTGGTAAATTCAGCCAAACGCTGTAGAGCTTCAGTTTGTTGTCCTGTTAGTCGAAAAGAGTCATAATCAGCATCAAAGTCACCAGGGACTTTTGCATAGTTTTCATAGTAACGATCCGGTTGAAACTGGATGGGGAGTGATAAAAATCCATCAAAGTCAACCTGTTTCCCATCTTGGGGTAAAACCAATTGGGAGGACGGTGGGTCAATTGCTCGTGGAACGAGGGAATCGCGAATGAATTCCTTGGTCGCATTACGCTTAGAGTAAGCACTGTAGACCTGCTCTAGTAAATGATTCAGTTGGGTGTCCCAGCCTTGTACTCTATCATTGATGACCCGTTGAACCGTATATTGTAAAAAACTATTTAGGGTATTCATTACCTTTTCCAAAGATTTGAGGTCGGGTTGACTCACTAACCGCATCAAAGCAGGTAAAAAATCACCATTGGGTAATAGCTCTGGTAAGGTACCTTGACCGATCTGGGCATACCCCTCGGAACTTTCAATGGCACTATGGGTGTGGTCAACCCGCCCGCCGTTAAATGCCCGTGCCCCATCTGCCCAAATAATAAGACGAGGGAGTTGACTAGGTTTTAAGATTTCCCGAATCATCATGTCTACCGTCTTACCCGTTGCACCATTGATACCAAAGTTAAACACACGCACCTTCAGACCTTCTTCTGCCGCTAATTTATTTCTCAAGGCAGAAGGATCCACACCACGCATTGCTCTGGAACTGCCAACAATGAGAATATCTGGGGGACCGGACAATAGGTGTTGACGATAAAGATTTAATTTTTCATCTAATAGAAGATTATTAAAACTAGGATAATTGGGTGCATTACGCAATAGGGCTTGTTGCGATGAGGTGAGTTTAGGGGGGAGACTGGAGGAAGAATAGGGAAAGGGTGCTGGAACCGATGGGGTTGGTTGGGAAATAATTGGGGATTGGCTGGCTGAGGAATGGGCAGGAATCCATTGATTGGACATCCAATCCATGGACAGGGTGAGTAGTAAACCCATTAGTCCGGATCCAGTGGCAATCATTGTGTGGATGGATTTTCGACGAACCCTTGGTTTGAATGGTTGGACGGGGGGGGTGACGGTAGTCTGTGGACTGAGGTTGTCATTGAAGGGAACGAATAAATAAGTCTGGAGTAATGCTTGTTGAATGTGTTGTAGTACAAACTGCCAATGATTGGTTTTCGGAAGATGTTGAGTGACTGAAGTGGGGGTAAGGGATTCGGTCAGTGGAGGGATGGTGTTTACTTTGATGATGGGTTTAACTGAGTTGTGGGGTAGGAATTCTTCCCCGTAGGGTTGGGAAGTTACACATTCAGGGAACGTTTCTGGTGATCGATGGTGCCGATTGATAAAATCTAACCCAACACTCCAAAGGGGACGTTGCTGCCCCGCCCTCCGTCCAAAAATACGAACCCCGGCAATTTTTGGCAACCGAAGTTGTCGCAGGAATTGAGCAGTTGGTTCTGCCACCAGACGCCGAATGGGACAAAGGGGTCCATCTAACATCACCAGTAATAAGTCGTGTTTGCGGAGAAGTTGTACCCTGATACCTCCGGTGGCCAACTGCCAATCTAAATCTGGATTGAGTTGCCGGTTGAGTAAAAAGGCGATCGCCCTCAGATCCCCCTCTTCAGCTAACTCCCTAGTTGAAATGGCTAACTCTGGATGCTGGACAGTGGGTAGGGTAACCCAATGAACCCATTGGGGAGTTATGTCATCCCCATCCATTCCATTGATGAATGGCATCCCCCATATCAATGCTCCATGAATTCCTTGAGGAGATAATTCCCGGAGTAAAGGGGCAATAGCTAGGATTAACTGGGAACGAAGGGGGGTGGATTTAGCTTGGGGGTGCAGTGCTACCCCCCATCCCAGATGGGGGGTAGTTGTCTTTAGATTACGTACTTGGGGGTTAGCAATGAACCCTTTGTTGTCCACCAGTTGGCAATAGCAGTACAAAGTGGTGTGATGACGCTCAACCCTTACTTCAACCCCATCCCCCTGCACAACTTCGTTAATTAAGCGACATATTGCATCCACATCCCCCCAACGAGCCAGATTCCGTAGCATTTCATTGGCGGGGGTTAGGTCTATGCGTAATACCCAATCTGGACCTGGTTCACCAATGACTTGGCTATGAACCACAGCATCCCGATATCCTTGTAACTCCAGTTGTCTCAACTGTTGGGCAAGGGGCTCGGCAACCACAGTTGCATCTGGACTATAAAGGGATGTACAAAAAATGCGCAAACGTTGGGTATGGTCTGGATTGAGGGTGGGATCCTGAATGGGTGGGGTAGTGGGATTGGGGACATCTACAGTTTTAACAGTAACCTGTACCCCTACATTGAATTGACTTAAAGTTTCACTCAGGTACCGGGCGATCCCGTTGGGGTTTCCCTGTTTAGCCAAACTTAAGTTGGACACCACCAATGCGGAACTATTGAACGGACGATTGTCCAAATCTGTCCAATTGGGGGGCAATTGGATGTCTAGGGCACGATGGGGTGATATTTGAGGAGGATCTACCATGGGAACAAGATTAAGTTCCTCTAAATAACGTTCCAGTTGATGAAGTTCAATGGTCTCAGTCCAATTCGGTGAGGCTTGTCCTCGCTCCCGTCCATAGATAATAATGCGATGTAAGTCAGGCTGATTCACCGGAAGTAAGGATTGGATTGGTTTTTTTAGTAACTGGTTGATCAGTTTGCGCAGGGTGGCTCGACAGGGGGGGCAGGAAGTTGCTTCACAAAGAACATGGAGGGTATTCCCCTTTAGCCGAGTTTCAATTCGCCCTTCGGCAAGGGCAATGGACTGGCGAACCCACTGGGCAAGGTGTAAGTGTTGATTCGTTGAGTATTGAATGGGTGGGATCATGGGAGACTTAATTTTCAAAACACCAAGAAATGGTATACAAATCTAGGAATCAACCTCCAACCATTGAAGGACCATCCATGGGTATACATTTAAATCTAGTATGGGGCATATTTCCTCCCTTCGTGAAGGGGGTGGGTTTCCCCAGTTTTCCCACCTTTGGCGGTCTACTAACTGGTACGGTTATCCTAAAAAACCAATAACAGTTAAATTAAACTGGGATTCAAATACATTTTTCTTAAAGTTCAGACTCCATAATTCTAAAGCACAATCATCATCAACCTGTCGCGGAGTTAAACATAGGTGTAATTCCCGTTGAGTGGGGAAGTAACTACAATTGACCTGTTCAATTGCTCCAATTTGTCGCCGATCCAACGCCACTGCCAATCTTAGGATAGCACTGAGTTGTTCTACAATCTGGCGATGTTGTTTTGTGATCAAACAACGGTAGTTGAGATGCTTTTTACGGGGAGGGCTTTTTCGATGATAACGGGCTAAATTAGCAATCACTTCTATTTCTAATTCCGTAAATCCTAATAAATCTCCATACCGAACTAAATAATAAGAATGTTTGTGATGGGCAGAGTGACTGACATGATGCCCACAATTATGTAAAATAGCAGCAGCCCATAACAACTGTCGTTCTTCTCCTCCCCACGGATGAAGTTTGCCCTGTAATTGATCAAAAAGACTCAGGGCTATTTGGGCAACTTGTTTGCCATAGTTGAGATTGACCCGATACTTGTGGGCAATTTTAATCACACTCCGCTGCCGAACAGAACTTTGATAACGGAGACGATCGTCAATCAGTCCATGGGTGAGCATCCAATCTACAATTACCCCTTCCCGTAATGCCCGTTCACAAACTGTGAGGGAAGGTAACCCCAATAGGGTCATTGCCTCTTGAAGAATTAATGCTCCGGCTAAAATAATTTCAGACCGTCGGTCAGACAGTCCAGATATGGCGGCTCGTTCAGCATTGGTCATCCTTCGTAAACGCCCCACCAGTTCCTTTAAATCTTTGAGGCTAAATTGATACCCATTGAGGGGACTGGGGGAAACTCCAAACTTATCCCTGGCATGGAGCATGGCTAATGTTTCAATTGTCCCTGAAGTGCCAACAAGTCTGGGTTTTTCCCCTGGTTGCAAATGGTTCAATAATTCATCGGTGGATCGTTCCAGCATCCCCCGTATATAGGCTTGTAAGTATTGAAATTCAGGCGTACTAATGGGGTCAGTCGTCACTAATTCACTGGTGAGGCGCACTGCCCCTACTTTTGTACTACTCAAAGTTTGGGGATCATGACCATCCCCTAAAATCAACTCCGTAGAGCCTCCACCAATATCAATGATCACATGGGGGGATTGACCAAATTCCATGGCAGATAGTACACCCAGATAAATCCGTCGGGCCTCTTCCTGTCCAGAAATTAAATCCACACGAAGACCCAGTTCAGTCTGAACCCGTTGTAAAAAGCTCAGCCCATTTGGTGCTTCTCGAACAGCACTAGTGGCAACAGCAATAATTTGTACCGCATTGAGGCTATGGGCAATGTTTTGACATCGATGGAGGGCAGCAATGGCTCGTTCCATGGCGATCAGGGTTAGTTCACCTGTTTCAGGACAACGATCCCCAAGTCGAACCGTGTCCTTTTCTCGAGAAATAATCGTAAATGCCGGCAGTTCAGGTTGGATGCGTACCACTGCCATATGAATGGAATTGGTTCCCACATCAATGGCAGCGAGGATAGAATCTGCCCGATTTTGATAGGAACCCTGTTGAAGCTGCTGCATTCCTTGGGATTCCAAGATTAAATTTCCCATGTCCCCTTACCCGATAAGACTGGTTTATAAATAGGTTTTCCCGACTTTAGGGGTTACAGAGACTTTTAATCCAGCCCATGCTGACCCATGATGGAACCAGAAGTTGTGCTAATGACTCAAACAAAGCCTAAAAACACCTTCAATTATTTTAAATTAAAGACGATCACATTGGATGACCATAAAAAATAAGAATTAGAGCAGTCATCAAATGGGCATGATGGGAAAACGGCAAAAAAGAGTACCCCTCACCATCAAAGTCAGATTATTGATGGACAGGTGGTAAATTTCACCGAAGTGTCCCGATTAAGAGGATAGGGATCCCTATTCCACCCACTAGACGGTAGATGTTTTCAATAAAATATCAAGTTGTGCCGAGTTTAATCGACCCGCCTCATAAAGCGTTTGGGCAATTTCAGAAAACTTCAATACGGCATAGGCTTGATAGCCCAGAAGTTCTAGTTTATGACTCGCTTCCCCTTCGTGATCAATCAAAACAACCACATCGTTCACCACTAAACCCACCGATTGCAGTTTCTCGATGCCTTCTAACACACTTTTACCGGTGATCAAAACGTCATCAATTAACACAACCGTTTCACCCTCCTGAAATTGCCCCTCCACTAATCGTCGAGTTCCATGGGCTTTGACTTCTTTGCGGGGAAAAATCATGGGGTAGTTGAGGCGGAGCCCCAAGCCGGTTGCTGTGGGCAGAGAACCATAGGGAATGCCAGCAATGCGTTCAAAGGTTAAGGTTTGGAGAACATTGGCATAGGCGTTGAGAACCTGTTCAAATACTTGAGGATGGGAAATGATGGTGCGTAGGTCAATGTAATAAGGAAATGTTGCACCAGATGCCTGGACAAATTCCCCAAATTGGATACAGCCAATGTCATAAAGCTGCAGAATCAAATCTTTTTGGGGATGTTCTTGGAGCAGGCACACATTGGGGAACCAAACTGAGCAGCTTGGATTTCCCTCAGTCATGGTAGCTCTTACTTGGTTAATGCTAGTCCGTAGTAATTGGATCCCATTTCTGGGAGATTTCTGGATTAACAACTCCTCAGGAGTAGAAATTATCAGTCCGTCCCCATTGGATGTGAGTCCTGCCCTCAGAGAAGCTTCTAATTCTGTTGGTTCTAACGAAAGGTCTTTAGCTAGGATTAAATGTTTCGGTGCCGCCATCCGGATGCGGGCGAAAACATCACCACTCCCCCCCACTTCCAACCCCAGTTGCTCGGCAATTCCCCAAGTTTTGGCATGTTCTACCAAATGCAGATAAAACGGAGACTGAGGGTTTGGATAGTCATGCAACAACATTGTGGAGGGGTTGACCGTCCCACACAAAATAAATACAGCCTTCTCTGGGTAGAGGAGAAAGGGGGTCACTCCATCTTGACCTACATATGGATTAAGGGTAACTGCATCCACCTGCCAGATGGCAAAACTCATCTGGGCAAAAATGCTGCTAGTATAACTGTCACCATGTTGGGCATCCAAAATAACTGGAATGGAAGGTGGAATGTCTGCTAAAATCTGGTGCAGTAATTCCAGCCCTAAAGACCCCAAAGTGCGATAAAATTCTAACTTAAGTGTGTAAGCACACACTAAATCCATCGTTTCTGCAATCATAAATCGCAGCCATTCCTGCAATCCCTGGATATGACCACTGACATCTTCCCATCTACCAAAGTGTTTGGGCCAGATTTGAGGATTTGGAGCCAGTTCCACAGAAAGCAAACTCTGATTGCAAGACATTGCCACGTTCAACTTATCGCAAAACTTCATGACAAATAAGGGGGAAAGGGTTTAATCGTCATAAATTGGGAGGAGAGTTCCTTGCCTGCTCCTTTGTCCGCTGATGGGAAGCTTCAGCCTGGAGCTCTTCAAGGGCATCCCAAGCCGCAGCACACTCCGGTGATGTTTCACCCTTGGTTGTACAAATCATCCGCGCCTCCTCCCGGGCAACTTCAATTTCATCTTCGATGAATAACCGCTTGGGTTTTTCTACAAAATCACTCTTGAAGAGAATATCACTGATAGAAATAATACCCAATAAGGTTTTTCCCTGAATTACAGGTGCTCGTCGGATGTGGGTTTGTGCAAATAATCGAGCAACATATTCAACCCCCAATTCGGGATTAACGACTACACAGGGCTTGACCATGATTTCGTAGACCCGCATGGTTTTGGGATCGTGACCAAAGGCTGCCACTTTGTAAATAATGTCCGTTTCAGTGATAATCCCATAGGGGTCTTGTTTATGACGTGGTTCCACAATCAATCCCCGTAGTTGTCTATCTTTCATCAATTGCACAGCATCCGCAACCGTTGCCGAGCCATGAATGGTGACAACGTTTCGGGTCATGATTTCTTCGGCTTGCATCATAGGAATTTAATGGTTTTGTTAGATGGGAGAACTGAAAGACATTGGAACGGCGGGCACCCATACTCCGTAGGTAGACGATCGCTCAAGAGTTGTTGGGTAAGTTGCCACCGTTGGGACATTGAAAGCCTATAATTGCCGATCCACCGCAGCTTTAAATTCCTCATAGGGCTTAACCCCAATCAACGTTTCCATCACTTCTCCCTGCTTAAACACCATGACTGCCGGAATACTTCTAATTCCAAAGCGTTTAGCTACGGATTTATTACTATCCAAGTCAAGCTTGAAGACTTTGATGCGATCGCCATAGTCTTCAGCTAGTTTATCCATTAACGGTGCAACTAGTTTGCAAGGTCCGCACCAGGTTGCCGTACAGTCTACAACCAATAGGGATTCACTGCTTAAGAGGGAATCAAATTCAGTTTCATCTTGAATAAAGGCAGCCTTTACCATGTTCATCTCTCCAAATAGGTTGTGGGACTTAATACAAATTTTCTTATTGGTGGGTTTTAATCGTGCAATTGGATTGAGGATAAGCAACCAGTGATATCGAGGCCCTCCCCATTGATGAGATGTACTTTATAAGTTGACATAAAATACTCCAAATTGAAACAACTGTATGGATGTTATTGACTGTAGTATACTTTTAAAAAGTCATTGAATTGCCCCCATGACAGCGACCCCTTCCTACGATTTATCTCCCTGGGAGCGTTTAGAACAAGGCAGACAAGCAAAAGCAAGCAATGGTGGCTATGCGGGCTTTGGTTCCCCTGCTTTCGGACAACGCTCGGTAGATGGGGAATTAGTAGATGATCCGGAAGAATGCCAGGTCATTGAACTGATTCGTCGTCATCATAAATGTGGAAAATCGTTACAAAAGATTGCCAATTGGCTTAATGACCAAGGGTACACCACCAAGCGAGGTCAGTCGTGGCAGCGTATTTCCGTAAAACGGGTTCTCGATCGCCTTTATGGAAGAATGTCCAGAATTTCTGGACTAACCCCCCAGTCCCACCAACATCCAGACGGAGTTCCCTCTGATCCTGACGATTGAATAACGAGAAACCATTTAGGATTAAACAGTTTGTTCTAGTTTGAGTTTAACGGTCGATCTGTTACATCCCTCAATGATATACCAAAACAAGCCTAAACGATTGGTGCTATTCCCTTAGATTGAAATAAAATGTTACATCTCTCCAGAGGGAGTCTAATGACCTTGTATTCTGAGATGGTTCCGGGAAGGGGTGGGGTTGATGGATGCAGAGTAGATCCCCAGCCTATCTTTGTTTTTCGGGTTGTACCATGGTGCTGATGCCATTCCATACGCCCCTAAATTGGGCACCCGATCTGGAAGGAGCCATCGACCGGCAACCATTGAGGGTGCCACCAACTGCGTCCCTGGCAGAGGCGATCGCCTTAATTAGTCAGTCCCATCGTCATCTATGTATGCTCACAGATGACTTATGCCATATCACTCCTCCAGCCAGAGAAGTGCGTGCTAGTTGTGTACTGGTGATGCAGGAGGAAGAGTTATTGGGAATTGTGACAGAACGGGATGTGGTACGTCTTACCGCCCAATCGATCAATTTGATGGAGACAACCGTTGCTGACGTAATGGTGCACCCCTTGATCACACTACCCCACCAATCGGCTCAGGACATTTTTGCTGCCCTATTTTTGTTTCGTCGCTCATTCCACCAGGTTGATTAAGATTTTAACCTTGATACCAGAAAAATCCAACCCCGGAGGGTCTTAGACATCAAATTGTTACGAACCCACAGCCCCAATTATTAACGAAACATACTGCTTACAGATGTATCTTCATGAATACGCCAGATGGTTTCACCAATAATATTAGCGACCGAAAGAATGGTTAACTGTTTAAATTGTTTATCCAGAGGGATAGGGATTGTGTTGGTAACAATTACTTCCTCAAAGAGTCCATTGGAGAGGCGTTCCAAGGCTGGTCCAGAGAATACAGCATGGGTGGCACACGCATAAACTTGTCTTGCCCCCTCCATGCGGAGTAGTCTTGCTCCTTCAGTAATAGTACTTGCAGTATCAATCATATCGTCAACTAAAACTGCCGTTTTATCCCGTACATCCCCAATAATATTCAACACTTCAGCCACATTATGGGCCTGACGACGCTTATCAATAATGGCTAAGGGTGCATCATTCAGCTTCTTAGCAAAGGCGCGAGCCCGCACCACTCCCCCCACATCCGGAGAAACCACCACTATGTCGGGTAGTTGTTTATTAGATAAATAATCAATTAAAACAGGAGAACTATAGACGTGATCTAAGGGAATATCAAAATAGCCTTGAATTTGGGCGGAGTGTAAATCCATGGCTAACACGCGGTTGGCTCCAGCTTTTGTTACCACATTCGCTACTAATTTTGCTGTAATTGACTCCCTTCCTGCCGTTTTGCGGTCAGCACGGGCATACCCATAGTAGGGTAAAACCGCAGTAATTTGTCTGGCTGAAGCTCGCCTACACGCATCGACCATAATCAAGAGTTCCATCAAATGGTCGTTAACAGGATTACATGTAGGTTGAATTAAATAAACATCGCAGCCACGAATAGATTCTTGAATTTGGACATATAATTCTCCATCCGCAAACTGTTTACGCACCATTGGTCCCAAATCAAGCCCCAGATAAGAAGCAATTTCTTGAGCCAAGGAGACATTTGCAGATCCGGAAAACAAGCGGAGTCGGTTATTATCAGGAACTGAAACCAAATCAGCTTGAAGTAGGGCAGTGGCAGAACGGATCACGGCAAAACCTCAAAGTGCATTCTACGACGAAATATTACCATTACAACTGTGTCATGTGCAACTGAGAACAGAGTTTGCCCTTCATTTAACTAATCAATTACCTATACTCCATCTGTTACCCCAATTCTACCGAGAATTGAAAATTTAAATTTAATCATTATTCCAAGTTTCTCTTCCAATTAAATCTCCAATGCAATCCCTGGGGAGGAAGTTGTTTTCTTCCAGTTCGTATTCAATGCCAACCCAATCCCGTGCCGGAATATACTGACATAGACAATAAATGGGTTGATGTCGATGAATAACACCTTTTTCTACAAGATGCCGTGCCTCTTGTTTAATGAGATCCATTGGATAGGGTATTGACTGAATCATAGTAACCTCCAACAATGATGAATGCAAGTAATAAAAAAACGGGACAGATGAACAATGGACAATATAAAATGATTGAACAAAAGATTTTTTGTAGCTTTAGATACAGAAACCATTTCTATTATCTCTTTTAAATTATTGATTTATCAACAATAACCATGGGAAACGTCATGATTCCATGACCAAATTGAGTGCCTTAACTAACCAAGTTTTCACAAGTCTTTTGCCCACTTTTACGCCGAAAAGCATCTCGAGAAAAAGTGCGGGGCTTTAGACCCATTTCTTTGGTAAGATAGGGAACACTCTTTTCACGGTTTAAGAATCGCGTGAAACCATTTTCTAGCCTTAAAGTTCCGATTCATTTCCGTCATCAGCACCTACCCTGTCGGGTAATTTTACCCAATGGCATCACAATTGTAGTGGTTGAAAACCATTCAGCTGATATCATTGCAGCTCGGTTTTTTTTTAGAGGTGGAACCCGTTGGGAGCCGCGGTATCAAGCTGGTTTGTTTTATTTATTATCGGCTGTTCTCACCAAGGGAAGTGATAGACTTTCATCCATGGAGATTGCAGAACAAATAGAGTCTTGTGGAGCTAGCCTGAGTGCCCATACCACCTCTGATTATTTTTTAGTCAGTTTGAAGACCATCGCTGCCGATTTTGCCGAACTA
>Ga0172367_10008108_pt1 | contig 11812 bp, 11 predicted proteins | sample Lak10m_FD_114542 | JGI IMG/M metagenome (GOLD analysis project Ga0172367, IMG submission 114542) | Freshwater microbial communities from Kabuno Bay, South-Kivu, Congo - kab_022012_10m | ecosystem: Environmental > Aquatic > Freshwater > Lake | place: Democratic Republic of the Congo: South-Kivu...
AAGGCAGTTTGATAAATCAGGTAAACCAGCGAGGTGCTGGAGTTGAACGGACCTCCGCCCGTGACCATAAAAATCACCTCCCAAAGTTGGAAGACCTGAATGGTCTGGGTTGCCAGCACAAAAAGTAGAACAGGTCTGAGCATTGGAAGCCGAATGTAAAATGTTCTTTGCAGGTCGCTTGCCCCGTCCACGGTGGCGGCGTCGAGCATGTCCTGCGAAATCCCCGCCAGCCCTGCAAGGAAAAGGATGATGGGCTGTCCGATGGTGAAGGTCAGCACCACCAGGCAGACCGCCCAAAAACTGTAGGGGGCTGTCGCCAGCCAGAGGATGGGTTTAATCCCAAACAAACCCAACAGGTAATTCATTAACCCGTAGGTCGGGTTGAAAATCCACAGGTAGACGACCGAGAGGACGACTCCGCCCGCCACGCCAGGCAGGTAGAACGCGCCGCGAAAGAAGGATTGTGAGCGGGGTCCGAGCGGGTCAATGAGCAGGGCGACAACAAGGGAAATAAAAATGGTGGCAGGGACAATGACCAGCGTGTAATTGACGGTGTTGAGGAGAGCCTGCTTGAAGATGGGGTCTTTGAACAAAATGGCGTACTGCCCGAACCCCGCGAACTGTCGGGCTTCGAGGTTAAAAGAGACTTTATAAAATGAGAGGCTGATGGCAAAAAGAATGGGGAGCAGCATGAAGGCGATAAAGGCAAGATAGCCTGGCGCAATGAACAGGTAGCCTGTCCAGCCTTTTCGGATTTCTTTGGCAAGAGTCTTGATGTTTGTCACAAGTCCGAACCTCCAGCTTGCAAATTTTTGAGCCCAAACTGCCGCGAGCAGTCTCGAACAGTCTGGGCTCATCGGTCAAATCACATGTTTTGTGGCAAATGAGTTGCGAGAAACCCATGTGGCATGCTGCGTGTTCCGTTTTGAAGGTTTATTCCACGCAACACGCCACACGTTACATTCTACGGGCAACTGGTGACGATGCCGTTGGCGCGTTCCACGAAGCCATCGAGGATTGCCTGAACGTCGGCGTCATCCTGCCAGAAAGCCTGGCGGGCTTCCGCCCAAGCCTGACGGACATCATTGTAGTTGCAGGGGACGCCGTTCACAAAGTACGGGTCGTAGGCGCCGAACTTGCGGGCGGCGGCAAGCGGTTCCGCCACAGCGGGGTCATCGCTTTCGAATGCCGCGTCGGTGCGGACGGGGATTTTGCCCCAGCCAGCGGCAATTGCAGAAACCATTTCAGGCTGCTGCATGTAATTGATCAACTCGTAAACGGCTTGCAGTTTGTCGGGGTCGCTCTGCTTGAAGACGCCCCACACGTCCGGGTTGGACATGCCCGCCGGTGTGACAGGTTCACCGGGCTTGTTCGGGAACTGGACGAAGATGTAATCGAAGGCTTCGATGGCTCCCTCTCCAGCCGACTTCTTGGTAATGCTGTCGTACCAGTTGCCCTGACCCAAAACCGCAACCTGCTGACTGAGCCAGTACGGGTCGGTAGTGTCGTCAATCAAGCCAGCCGCGCCGGGAACCATGTAGCCGTTCTCGTAGATGGTGTGCATGAAGGTGAATGCTTCCACACAAGCCGGGCTGTTGACCGTGTACTGGGTGGATGCCGCGTCGAAGAACTTACATTCGGGGAAGCCCGCCAGCCATTGATTGGTGGCTGAGTCCATCGAAGTGCTGCCAGCGAAGAAAGCTGTGCAGTACACGCCATTCGCGGGGTCGTTGATCGCGTCACAAGCCGCCATGAATTCTTCGGTTGTCCAACTGTAATCGGGGGCTTGGGGAAGCAGGTCAGCCTTGCCAGCCTTCTCGAACAGGGACTTGTTGACGATCATGTTCCAGTAGCCGCCGTCGGCGGGGATGCTCCACATCATGTCGCCGCTCTTCGAGCCTTCGATGGAAACAGGGTCATAAGTGGCGATGTCATCCGCAGTCAGGACGGGGGTCAGGTCTTCGAGCAACTTGGTGTCCTGATACTTCTTGACGCGGAACTTGGTGTCGAAATAAACATCGGGCGGAGTCCCAGCCGCGACAGCGGTATCAACTACCAGCGTGCTGCCGCTGGCGTCGTAACCCTTGAGCGCGAAGTCAATCGTGATGCCGGGGTGGGCGGCTTCGTATTCGTCGAAAATCTTTCCGTACCAATCCGTCCAGAGCGTGCCGTCTGCCATGGCGGAGCCTTCACTGCCGAACGCCCAGTAGGTGATGGTGATTTCCTTGACTGGGGCTTCAGTTGGCGCTTCAGTGGCGGCGGGCGCCTCAACCGCGGCGGGTTCTTCCACGACGGCGGGCGCTTCGGTAGCCTGCGGGGCGCAGGATGCCAGCAGAATGCTCAAAATCGCGAGTGTTGCGAATAGAAACGTAAGCTTTTTCATCTTTTCTCCTTGGGAAAATTTGGTGAGTGACACGAAACCCAAAAGGCGGGAAAGAGCGGATTTACTTTCGCTTGCTGGCAACCTCCTTTCTGAAGACTGGACATGCTTTTACATATCAGACATCAGACATCTGATATATTGTACAAAATAGTCCCTCGTTTGTCAATAACCCCCTGAAAATTGCCAAAAGACGGCTGGGACAATCCAAACGGGCTTGTGGTAACATTGTCCAGAAGAGAGTTTTCCCCAAAATACTGGCATGGAGTTCAGCATGAAGCAACCGTTACGCGGTCCCGCGTTGTACAAAGCCATTCGCGATTACATCAAACAGTACATCCTCGAACACAATTTGAAGCCGGGCGATCCCCTTCCCCCCGAAGGTCAGTTGGTGGAAGATTTGGGGGTGGGGCGCAGTTCCGTCCGCGAGGCGGTCAAGTCCCTGCAATCGGTGGGGATTGTGGATGTGCGCCAGGGCGACGGGCTTTACGTGCGGGAACTGAACTTCGACCCAATGCTGGAAGCCTTTATCTTCGGGATGCAGTTCGACCCGAACACGCTTGCCGAGTTACTGCAGATCCGTATCTGGATTGAAGTCTCAGTCATCGGCGATGCGGTGGAACACCTGACCGATGCGGACGTTGCCAAGCTCGAATCCATTCTCAATGAGTGGGGAAGGCGAGTGCAGGCTGGCGAGGAATATTCCGACCTCGACGAATCATTCCACCAGACTATCTACGGCGTCCTGCACAACCAGACCTTGATGAATCTTTTCTCCGCGTTTTGGACAGCCTTCACCAACCTCGATACCCAAATTACCCAGGACGCCGAACCTGCCAGCGTGCTTCAATTCCATCGTTCGATTGTGGACGCCATCCGCAGCCGTGATTCAGAGTCCACTCGCAAGCGGCTTGAGGAACACTTCCAGCATATCAAGGGGCGCATTCATCAATACTTGGCGGCACCTGAAAACGGGGCGTAGGATTTACTGCTTCGCCCCGCGCTTTTCCTCTAGCCATTGACACCACTCGCTAAAACCTGATCCCGTTTTGCAGGAGACTTCAAACACCCGTATGCGCGGATTAAGTTCATGCGCCCTGCGCCGCAGGAGTTCCAGGTTGAAATCCGAGCCGTCGAGATAATCAATTTTGTTGACCAGCAAAACGTCGCAGACCGAGAACATCAGCGGGTACTTGAGAATTTTGTCATCGCCCTCAGGCACACTGAGAATCATGGCTTGCAGGTCGGAACCGATGTCAAATTCAGCGGGGCAGATCAGGTTGCCGATATTTTCTACGAAGACCAAATCGAGTTCGTCGAGATTGAGGCTGTCGAGCGCAGCCGTGACCATCGGCGCGTCGAGGTGACAGGCTCTGCCCGTGCGGATTTGCACCGCAGGCACGCCCTCCGCCTGAATCTTTTCCGAATCCACAATTGACTCCACATCCCCTTCGATGACCGCCATCCGAAGTTTTTCTTTCAACCTGCGGATGGTCTGGATGATGACGCTGGTCTTGCCCGCACCAGGCGACGCCATCAGATTCAGCATGAAGACATTCTTGCCGCCCAAACTTTGACGAATCACCTGCGCCTGATTTTCGTTTTCCGCGAGAATGCTCTGGCGGACATCAATCAATCGAATCTCATCCATCACTTCACCTCCAATTGCTCGACCGTCAACTCCCTGCCTGTCACAAGGTCGTATTCAAAACTGCCGCAATGTGTGCAGAGCATTTTCTTGTCCTCTTTTAAGTTTGGCGTGAATTGTCCGCCGCACTCCTTGCACAGGAAGACGACGGGAATCTTCCGCACTTTGATGACCGCCTTCTCTGCAATTGTCCCCTTGCTGATATGGTCGAAGTAGCGCTGAATCCAGTCTTCTTCCAAATTGCGCATTTCACCGATTGCCAGATGGATGGAGAGAATCTCCGTCCCGCCGTTTTGGGCGGCATGGTCAAGCGCCAACTTCAGGATACTTTTTGTAACAGCGAGTTCGTGCATGATGTAAGAAGTCCTTACCACAAAGGAACGAAGGGGCACAAAGGAAACCAAAAAAAACCAAAAAAACTTCGTGACCCTTTGTGACCCTTCGTGGTTAAAAAGATCTAAATCTTCAAATCCAACTGCCCATCCACCATGAAATATTCCTGCACGCTGCCGAGCATGGGCTTGGTCTGCTTGATTTTGACGGCGTCTACTTTGCAATGTGATTTACAGATGGCGCAACCAACGCAATATTCCTGATTGACTTCCGCCTTCCCCTCCGCGTTCATGGTGATTGCCGCCTGCGGACACGGCTCGACGCAGTCTTCACAGCCGCTGCACAGTTCAGGGGCGATGATGGATGTCCAGCCTGAGGGAGTAAATCTCCGCTTCACTTCACGCGAGGCGTTCTTCGAGAGGTTGAGTCCCACGCAACAGCACGGACAGCAGAAACACATCTCGATGAAATGTCCCATCTCTTCGTTGGAAAAGCCCCAGATGAATTGCTCCACTTCCACAAAAAGCGCCTGACCAATCAAGCCGAGTTTGGCGGCTTTGTCCACGCGGGCAAGCGCGTCTTCGAGTGAGATTTCGTAGCCCACGCCGTGGTCTACAACCGCCTTGCCACTCTTGCTCATGAAGAGACAGCAGACATCTTTTGGGTAATCGGCGCAGTTATTGGCGTCGCGGCAAATGCAGGCATACGTGGACGCGATGTAACTGGACTTGCGCAGCATGTCCTTGACCAAATCCATCGGCACGACCACGCTCTCGCCTTTGTCACTGACATCCACATTCAAGTTGTAGATGGTGCCGTGCGAGTAGCGCTTCTCGTCGGGCGTGAACATCATCGCGGCTTTGTAGATGGGACCGAAGATGGGACTTTCCATATATTTACTGCCCGCCACGATGGCTTTGAAGACCTTGAGAATCGGTTTCCATGTTGCGGGGCGGACACCGATTTTGTCGATGAGCCAATCCGAGATTCCCAGCCAACTTTTCTTGGGAGCGTAGGTGGGACGTAGTTCCTTGATTTCATCCAACGATTTCATTTTTGCCTCCAGTTATTTTCTGCCTTCCGCGCAGGATTTGATGGTGAGTAACATTGCCTTGCACATCACAAAGGATGGAATGCCCAAAAAGAAAGCGACAAGCCCACGGCGGAGTCCGTCGAACGGCTCGAAGACCGCGTCGCAGCGGGTGAAAAAGCGCGTCCTGCCATCGCCCAAATCTTCCAGAATGAAGTTCCAACTCCAGGCGAAGTATTTCACCCCAAGCGGTGGGACGAAGGCAAAGGCTCCCTGAAAACTCGACGGGTTGCGCGAATCCGAAAGCGTGGCAACAAACTCATCCTTCTTGAATGCCCTGACCTCCGAGCCGATTCCATTCTGGTGATAAAAAATATATTCGCCGACGTACATTTTCTGCCACTCATCGATCACTTTGTAGGTATTGTAGATGTGAAAACCGAACAGCCGCTCCAGCCAGTCGAAGGCGTAGAATCCCGCGCGGCGTTGACCGAGTTGTGCGAGGTAGCCCCAAATTTTTTCGCGCGGCGCATTGACTGTGACTGCGAGACTGCCCCTCATGCGATTCGACTCCGCGCCCAACAACTCGTCGCCAGGCAGACGCTTCTTTTTCTCCTCCGCTGTGGGCGGGTTGCTGAACCCGTAGTAGACCAGCGCCGCCAGTGTGAGAATCCCCAACAGCGCAAGGCAAATCAATCCGAACCAGACGGGATGAGCGGCAATAAAGCTATTCATGAATTCACCTTCTTTTTGATAATTTGATTCGCGGCGAAGATTCCCGAAATGGCGGCAGGCTCCAGCCCCAAGCCATTGTGGTCACCCGCCACATAAAGCCCGTCACCATATTCCTGCTCCATAAAAGCCGCGCCCTGCACGTACATGGCTTTCTCCCAATCCAGCGTCGAAAGCGTCTCGAAGCGTTCGCAAATCTGATTCAGGTCGGCGTCTTTTTCGCGCGCATAAATCAGGTAACTGCCGTCGTACTGTTTGACGGTCAGCATAAACTTTGACGTAGTCGGGAACAGGTTCATGCTTGCGCCGCGATACATCGGTTTCAACTCCGCTTTGATGTGGAAGACGTAAATGCTGCTCGCCTTGCGGATTTTTTCCAGCCCCAGCAGTCTTTGTGTGACGAAGGCAGGCGTGGCGATGACGACCTTTTCAGAACGATAGGTTTGACCTGACTCCATGCTGACGACGTGCCCGCCGCTCCATTTTCCTACGCTGACAACTGATTCGCGGACGAGATGTTTTCCCAACCTTTGAGCGACGTTCTCAGGCTCGAAGATTAAGCAGTGAATGGGCGTCACCATTCCCATGCTCACGTTCAAAAAATCCAGCGCAGAAATCTGCTCCAAGCTTGCGCCCGTACAGGCATAGGCAAACTTGGAGACATAGTCTGCGACCACCTGCTCGATGTTCTTCTCCTTCGCAAACTGCGCGGCTGGCATTGAAAATATCTTTTCCAGATAGGGGTCTGCCCTCAACGCGTCCTTTTGCGGAATGGTCAAACAACTTTGCTTGAAAATCTCGTAGTGTTTGGAAAACTCGCGCAACGCGAAGTAAAACCGAATCAGCCCTGACAACTGAGTCAGCGTATGCCAACTAACCGCCTTGAACCGTTCGTCCGCAGAATTGTGAAAACACGAATCCAGCGGATTAATCCACTGTCCCTTCGAGACCAATTTCTTCGCGTTGACGTAACTTGCCATCACGAAGTACGCGCCAAAGTTGACCTTCGCCTCCGCCGCGTACTTAATCCGCCCGCCGAGGTCATCCGTCACCAGCAGGAAATCCTCTCCCGCTTCAAAAAGTTTCATGGCACAGGACATCCCCGCCATCCCCCCGCCGACAATGATTGTTTTTGCTTCTTGCATTCTTCACCTCATGTTAATTCTCATGTCATTGCGAGGGAGCGCCAGCGACCGAAGCAATCCCCAATGTAGCGGACAAGATTGCTTCGCGAAGAACGCTCGCAATGACATATCGTGATTTATTCCAATATCCAATACTGTTATAGAACAGGCAAAAAAAATTCCCTGATTTCAGGGAATTTTTTCGAGAGTGTATTTGGCGATCATGCGCAAGTCTCCCTGTCGGGACACGCGTCGCATTTATATTCGTAGCGACATGGAAGAAAGCCTTTGACAAAAGCCAATTCGAGCAGTTGGTGATATTCGTCAATCATCTTCAAGTTGAGCGAGTAATAGACCGCCGTTCCAATTCGCTTGCGGTCAACCAAATCTGCCGCGAAGAGAATCTTCAAGTGTTTGGTCGCTGAAGGCTGGGAGATCCCCAAAATCTTTGCGAAGTCGCTCACCGTCACAGAATCCGCCGCGCTGGAACCCATGATTTTCATCATCTTCACCCGCTGAGGTTCCGAGAGCGCGCCGTTGTATTCGCAAACGCGGTCAACCAATCCACGACTTTTTGACATACCTTATTACCTTATAGTTATAGTACTATAATTCACAAAGACTGTCAATTCCGTCGAAAGCTGGAATTTGATATACTTGCGCGCATGATTCGATCTCAAAATTTTCATTGCAAAGATCGTAATCGCATCAAGGTCTTCCAACGAATATTGAGTGAGGTAAAAACATGAAACGACGTTTTTTCAATTCGAGTATCTTTCTCCTGAGTATGGTTTTAGTATCAGCCTGTGCGCCCAAGACTGTACCCACGCCCACTGTGGATGTGGTCGCGACAAGATCGGTAGAACTGGCATCCCAGATGATGACGCAAACTGTGGCGGCATATTCGCCCACACCATTGCCATCCCCGACTTTTACGGCTACCCCCGCATTTACAGAAACGCCAACTCTTGAACCAACCCCCGCTACCACCGCCATGCCCAAGGTTACAGGTTATGCGCCGTGTTATAAGGGACCTGGACAGACTTATGCCTTGATTAGCAATATCGCCGATACCAAGAATGTCGAGATGATCGGTGTCGGCAGTGTGCCAGGTTGGTACGTGATCAAGAATCCATATTTTTACGTGCAGTGCTGGATCGCGGCAGAAAACCTGATCCTCGATCCAAGTTTCGATATTTCAGCGTATCCAACGGTAACGCCGTAGAATCCCGAAATTCATCGGGAAGGGAAATCAAAAAGTTCCTGTTGTCTTGACAGGAACTTTTTGTATCCAGAATAAAACTGTTTACAACGGCATGGTGAAAAAGAACGAACTTCCCTTTCCGGGCTTGCTTTCGAACCAGGTTTCGCCGTCGTGCAGGTCGATGATGTGCTCGACAATTTTCAAGCCAATGCCAAAGCCGAGGCGCGGATCGTCCTTGTCTTCGAGAATCGTTTCGAAAGGCTCGAAGACCAATTCCTGATTTTCCTCGGCGATGCCCACTCCAGTATCGCGGATTTCAAATAAAAGGTTCCCCGGTTCCCGCGCAACCCGCACCGTTACATATCCATCATCTGTAAACTTGAAGGCATTGTGAATCAGGTTCAGCAGCGCCTGGGTCAGGCGGGTCGGGTCCCCTTCGACGGTCGGTAGATTCTCTTCGATTTCCTCTTCGAACGCGACTGCAGGCTTCAATTCCGCAAGTTGACTGGAAATGGTTCGCACGCCATCGAGCAGGGCATAAACGTCCACTTCCTGCAAGTCGAGTTGCATTCTGTTTGTGACCGTCTCGGCGTAGTCCTGAAAATCATTCACTTGCCCAATCAACGGAGCCAGCGCCGCCTGAATATACTCGATGGGAGAATCCTTGACGCCGATGTATTCCTCCAGTTCCTCGACATGGTACAGGTTGTTTACATTTTTCTGCACTTCGAGAAGTCCCTTGCGCAAATGGCTGGACATCTTGTAGAGAAATTCATTTTGATTGTTATTGTTCGTCATATTCATCACCTTGTGGTTTCGCTTTTATAAGCATTGAAAATACGGAAAACAAACCTCACTCCCAGCGACATCCCCAACAGCAGGAGCCAATCCATCAAGAAAATACTGCGCGGATAATTTTCGAAGCTCCCGAGGGCATATCCGACGAAAACAATGGCGGCAATGAGCAGCGAACCAATGGTAGTGGAGAGCAGCACGGGGCGCGTGAATTGAATGAATGAGCCATGCAGAATGGCAGGGTTGAGCGAATTGAGCCAGGTGGAAAAAACGGTTCGCAGGACAAACGCCGCCCAGAACATCAACAATGCAGTGGCGCGATAGGACTCGAACTCACGCTTTGCATCGAAGCGCAGGCGGAAGGAAAGGTAAATGGATAGCGCAATCAATCCCAGGTCGAGCAAGAGAAGTGGAAGGCTTACTCGCTGCAAGATTTTCTTTAGCCAGTCGCGGATCGGGGTATCTATGTAGTAATGAATCAACAGCCCAAAGATGACGATCAAAGGCAAAAACGAGTAGTCGAAAATCAATCGGGGATTTGCCAGGGACGAGTTTTCCAGCGCGCGTTTGTAAATCCACATAAAAGGCACGTGCAGGATGTATAACCCATACGAGGTGTCGCCCAGGGCAATCAACGGCGGATTATTAAGCAGTGTCGAGACGCGGGACTTGTCCATGGCGAGAGCAACCACGATCACAGTCAGCAGTGGAGATAAAAGCCCAGCCATCAGTTGCAAGCCTCTGGGGAATCGCAAGTCGTTTCCGCTTGTCACTACATAGATCGACACAAGCAGCAGACCCAATCCGAAAATCGACAGGCTGGTAAGCGGTTTGATTGCCCTTTGGCGTCCCTCGCGCAGAAACCAAATTCCGCCTACCGCGCCGAGAATAAACGACCCCAGGTGAAAAGGGGGGAAATAGATAAGAAGGTTTTCGTTCCCTTCGAGAAAACCGATCCAAAGGATGTGGTGCAGTGTCTGGCTGAAAGCCCAAAGTCCCAGCGAAAGCGCAACCAGTTTTTTTGTGGACTGGCGGTATGCCCACATGGTAAAGAATGGAAACAGGGCATAAAAAAAGAATTCGACCGTCATCGACCATGCCGCGTAATTGAAGGATTGGGCATAGGGGGGCCACCAGGCTTGGACTACAAATACGTTGGCGAGTATTTTCTGCGGCTTGATACGGGCGATGTAATCGATGTAATAATAGCAGACCAGCAAAAAGGAAATCAAGTAAAGCGGGTAAAGGCGTAAAATGCGCGATGTCCAATATTTTCCTACAGCAAATTTTTGCTCGGGACGGTGATAAACCAGCGACATCACAAAGCCTGAAAGCACATATAGATAGGAAACGCTTGATGTTGCGGTGGTCAACAATGAAAAGGGCAGGAATTCGCTCAAGGCTCGAAGATAGACCCCTCCGCCGTCATGGAAAAACAGCACAACTACAATGGCAATAAAGCGGGTAAAAGTTAATTGATCGATTCTTTTCATCAAATCCTCATAAGTATGTTCCGTCTATTTTACTAGAAATAAACATGGGCTGGCATTTGCCGATCCATGAAAACGCCTTTTATCTTGCGGAACCGCTCAACCGCCTCCTTGGTTTCGCCGCGCCCAATCCCTGGTCTCTTGCCAGCGCAAAAAAAAGAGCATCCTTTTTCAGTGACATTAATAACTTCCCAAAACCCCTACTCGTAGGTATGATTATATATTATATATAATCACGAGGAGACTCCCCATGCCCGTCTTCACCCCTGGTCGCCGCTGGCAACCCCCTTTTATTCCGTTTAAAAAAGAGCCGTTTAATAGGCGCGCGCTTGCCGCCATCGAAATCATTTTCAAGGGACCGATGTTTGGCTGTCGTATGTGCGGCAACTGTTTGCTGCAAGAGACAGCCTTCATCTGCCCGATGGAGTGTCCGAAAGGATTAAGAAACGGTCCCTGCGGTGGTTCCACCCCCGAAAAATGTTATGTGGATGAAACCCGACCCTGCATCTGGTACAAGATTTATGAACGCTCCTTCAAAATGGGACGACAGGAAATGCTCCTCGAAGTTTTGCCCCCGCTTGACTGGGAGAAGACGGGGACCGAGACCTGGGGTGACGTGATCGATCAGGCGAAAAAAGTCGGCGTGAAAAATGTTATTGGCGGCTTGACCAGCCGTGAGAAAGAGACGGCGGCGGCGGCTTGGGATTCCATTTTCAAGCCTGTCCGTCAGCCCGCCTGGTGGCAGGGCGACTCGGAATATCATGCGCCAAAATATACTGAGCCGGTCTCCGAGTTGGAGCGCAGGCTGAAGGCGGGTGAATTTGTGGTCGCCGCAGAAATTGCTCCGCCGATTTCGATCAAGGTCGACAAGTTGAAGCAGAATATCGAGTTGATCAAACCGCACGTGACGGCTATCAATTTCACAGATAGCCCCTCGGCGACTCCCCGCATGTCTTCGTGGGCATGCAGCAAGGTGGCGGTGGAGATGGGAGGGGAACCCGTGATGCAGATTGCTGCGCGTGACCGTACTCGCGTGGGACTCCAATCCGAGGTGATTGGGGCGGCGGCTTTGGGAA
>Ga0172367_10008109_pt1 | contig 11812 bp, 8 predicted proteins | sample Lak10m_FD_114542 | JGI IMG/M metagenome (GOLD analysis project Ga0172367, IMG submission 114542) | Freshwater microbial communities from Kabuno Bay, South-Kivu, Congo - kab_022012_10m | ecosystem: Environmental > Aquatic > Freshwater > Lake | place: Democratic Republic of the Congo: South-Kivu...
ACCTCGGTGACATTGTAGATCTTGACAAACCAGATGCTGGTGGCCCCCAACATAAACCACAGACTGTAGAGGGTGAGGGCCCCCAACAGTAAGGGGGGGAGGGCCAGCAGGTAGGCCGACCAACCCAGGCCCAGTTGCCGACCGGCGTAGGCCAGCAGGATCAGGCCAAAGATCAGGTCCGGCAGCCCCCAGGGGGAAACCGCCCGGGTGGACAGCCAAAACTGGGAGCTAATCGGCTTGAGCAAAACAAAATCCAGGGTGCCCTGCTGCACCTGGGTAACAATCCGACTCAGGTTGGGGCTCAGCAGGGTGGCGGCAAACCCCTGCAGTAGGGTAAAAAACCCCAACACCAACAGGGCCTGGGGCCAGCTCCAGCCCGGAAACTGGTAGCCGGTGCGGTAGAACAAAAACAGGCCAAACACACTGCCCGCCAGCCCCCCCAGGCTGGTCAGGGCCGCCAGTAGGAAATTCAGCCGGTACTCTAGCTCGGCGGCGATCGCCGTGCTCCAAAACAACCCCAACACCCGCAGATAGCGCCCCATCAGGCCCCCATACCAGAATACTGGCGCAGCCCCCGCCGCCACAGCCAGCGGTTAATCACCAGGAAACCCAGCCCCCACAGGGCCATGGCGGCAAACCCCTGGGCCACCCGGTCGGGGCGATTTACCAATAAACTAGCGGGGAAATAGAGCAGGTAGGGGAAGGGGGTCCACCGCACCACCGCCTGCACCGCCTCAGGAAACAGCTCCAGGGGGGCCACCATCCCCGACAGAAAGGTGTAAAGCAGAAACCAGAACTGCTCCAGGGCGTTGGCCCGCTCCGTCCAAAAGGAGGCCAGGGCAAAGGTGTATTGGATTAAAAACCGCAGGGCAAAGCTAAGGGCAATGGCCAACCCCGCCAGCAAGCCATTCACCGGCGTCGGCAACCAGGCCGCCTCGGGGTAGAGCCCCAGGAACAGCACCACCAGCACCAGAATAAAGGGAAAGCGGGCAAAGCGCTCCGCCAGGTGGCTAAAGAAATGTCGCCACACCGGGTCGATGGGCTGCAGCAGGTAGGGGGAAAGTCGCCCCTCCACCAACTCCCGCTCAAACTCCCACACCACCCACACCACCGTCAGTTGCCGCACCAGGAAGACCGCCAGGAAGTACTGCACCAGTTCCCGGGGGGTGAGGCTAAACTGACCACCCTGGGCCGCCTCCGCCCACACCCCCATGAAGATCAGCGGGAAGGTGCCCGACAGCACCCAAAACAACAGTTCCGCCCGGTACTCCACCATGTAGGCGTAATAGACCGATAGCATCACCCGGACAATTTTCCAGGCCTGGCCATAGGGTTTGAATAGGGAAGGCATGGGTAGGGGGCTCTGGGGGTGAACTGGCTACTCCATTGTCTAGGATTATTCCGCTATTAAACCAGGTCCATGATCAGAACCCTAGTTCTGCCCCCTCACCTCCTGGGGGGCCAGTCGTTCATGGATTGACCATGCCACAATGGATTAGCTCGGTCGAGGAGAGACCCCACCATGGCCCCATCCCACCTGTCGCCACCCCTGGCGTCGGACTGCCGCTTTGGCCAGCTACAGCGCCAACTCGCCGATCGCTGGCGCTCCACCGATGAGTTTGACACCGAGGAGCGACACATTTTGGTGGTGCCCTCCCTCAGCCTGGATCAGGAGGAGTTACAAAAGGTAGAGGGGGTCACCCACTACGAAGAACGGCTGTTGTTTAGCCTGATTCGGCTGCGTAACCCCAACACCCGGCTGATCTATATCACCTCCCAACCCCTCCACCCCAGCATTGTCGACTACTACCTGGAGCTGCTGCCGGGGATTCCCAGCTCCCACGCCCGCGATCGCCTCACCCTGCTGGCCACCTACGACGGCTCCACCAAACCCCTCAGCCAAAAGATCCTGGAGCGGCCCCGCCTGCTGGCCCGCATCCGACGCCTGATGGACCCGCAACGGGGCTACATGACCTGCTACAACGCCACCCCCCTGGAACGCCAGCTCTCCCTGCGCCTCGACCTGCCCCTGCTGGCGGTGGACCCCGACCTGCTCCACTGGGGCACCAAGAGCGGCAGCCGGGAGATTTTTCAACGCTGTGGCATTCCCCACCCGCCGGGTACGGATCTGACCTTCAGCGCCAGTGACCTGGCCAGCGCCATCGCCGACCTGTGGGAGCAGCGGCCTGACCTAGAGCGGCTGGTGGTGAAACTCAACCAGGGGTTTTCCGGGGAGGGCAATGCCCTGCTGGACCTGCGCCCCTGGGGGGACATTGCCCCCGGGGTAGCCAGCCATCGACGGCGGATGGAGGGGCTGCAGCAGGCCCTACCCCAGCTGCGCTTTCAGTGCCAGAGCGAAACCTGGCCCCACTTCGCCGAGAAGATCGATAGCCTGGGGGCGATCGCCGAGGGGTTTATCGAGGGTAGCCTAAAGGCCTCCCCCAGCGTGCAGGGCCAGATTACCCCCCTGGGGCAGGTGGAAATCCTCTCCACCCACGATCAGGAACTGGGGGGGCCCGACGGCCAGATTTTCCTGGGTTGCGCCTTTCCGGCCCAGCCCGCCTACCGGCTAGCCCTGCAGGCCATGGGCCAGCGGGTGGGAGAGGAGCTAGCCCGCCAGGGCGCCCTGGAACGCTACGGGGTGGATTTTGTGGCAGTGGCCAGGGATGGCCAGGCCCAGCAAGACTGGGACCTCCACGCCATTGAGATTAACCTGCGCAAGGGCGGCACTACCCACCCCCTGATGGCGATGAAGATGCTGACGGAGGGCCGCTTTAACCCGGGGGACGGGCTGTTTTACACCAAGCAAAACCAGGTGCGCTACTACCGCGCCTCCGACAACCTGCAACGGCCCCACTACCGGGGGCTACTGCCCAGTGACCTGATCGATATCATCGTCAGCCGGCGGTTGCACTTCAACTCCATCAGCGGCACCGGCGCCGCCTTCCACCTGATCGGCTGTCTGTCGGAGTACGGCAAGCTGGGCCTCACCTGCATTGGCACTAGCCACCACCACGCCAACCAGATCTACGATGCCGTGGTGGCCGCCCTGGATGACTCTACCCTGGGGGCGGATAGAGAAGTCAGGGGTCAGGGGTCAGAAGTCAGTAGCCTGGCTAACCCCTGACCCTGTTACCCAGACAACTAGCTTTTTCCAGGCCCGCCCCATTACACTTGGCTATGCTTAAGCCACCATTGGAGAACGTTCTATGGATACACCATCATTGACCCCATCAGAGGCTCAAGCCTTGTCAGAAAAGCATTTCGATCGGAAGGGTAAGCTGCCATCCTCCCTTACGATCGCATCCCAGAAAGATGCCTTTGAGCAGCCCCAGCCCGCCGATACCGCGGGTGGTTAACCCTCTTATCCCACGAGCCAGCACCATGGACCCCAGCCTACTCAAGTTTGTCCTGCAAATAATTATTTCCATTTTGATGTTATCCCTGGGGGTCAACCAGTCCCTGGTGGGTCTGGTGGCGTTCTGGCGGCGTCAGGGTGCCCTGCTGCGATCGCTGTTGGCGGTGGTGGTCCTGTTTCCAGTGGTGGTGTTTATCCTCCTCAAGCTGTTCCCGATGCCCGGTGGGGTGGTGTCGGGGCTGGCGATTTTAGCCGCGGTGCCTGGGGCGCCGGTGACCTACAAGCGATCGGCCCTGGCTGGTGGTGACTCGGTTTATACCAGCAACTTACACCTCACCCTGGCCCTCCTGACCCTGATCGTCACGCCGTTGATCCTATCCATCTTCTATGGTCAGTTTGATCTAGAGCTGGAGGGGAAGATCACGGTGCTGCAGATCGCTCGCCAGGTGGCGGTGGTGCAGTTCCTGCCGATCGGTATCGGGCTCTTGCTGCAACGGGTCGGCCCTCGCTTCCTAGAGAGAATCCGCAAACCCCTGGAACAACTGGCCCACCTGGCTTTTTTGGCGATAGTGGGGATTTTCTTTTTTCCCCTGGTGCTGTGGAGTATTGTGCAACTGGTGTGGCCCCTGGGCCTGGTGTCCATCGCCGTGTTTACCATGGTAGCCATCCTTACCCTAGCCATCGGCTATGGGCTGGGGGGGGAGAGCCGACTGCCCACCAACCTGGCCAACTCCAGACAGCAGCGGGCCTCCCTGGCGATCGCCACCATCGCCCGTAACCTGGGGCTGGCCCTACTGCTGGCGGAACTGAGTGGCGCCGCCAGCCGCATTGTACCGACCATTTTGGGCTATGCCCTGGTCAGTTTAGTGATGGCCATACCCTTTTCCCTGTGGAGTAAGGGGCAGATCGCCGCGGCCACCGACTCTACAGCCTGACCCCAGCCCTGGTAGATTCCTAGGATCAGCCCATGCCACGGAAATCGGTATTTAGTGAAGTTTACGCCCTGGATCAATCGACCCATCGCTACATGATTGAGATTGCCCTCGATCAGTACGAAGACATTTTTAACGAGTGGGACCCGGCCCCCTTTAAACGCCAGGAGATTGATGCCGATCTAGAGCTCTACCTAGAGGGCAGTGTGGAGGAAATTCCCCCACGCTATCCAATCGAGTTATTTTTCATACTGCCCCAGGGCAAACGCAATCCAACCCTGGAGGAGGAGACCCGCAAGGGGATCAGGCGGTTTTTTGGCTTTAAAATCCATTTTCTCAGCCTAGAGCTGAGGAGAATTACCCTTCGCATCCTCAACTACCTGGTTTTTGGCTTCCTCCTGCTTTGGGTCGGTAACACCTAGAACATTAGGCTAAAAGTATAGACAAGACTGACGTAAACCAGTAGAAACTCCAATAGAAATTAAGGGGGTAGATCCAACCCATTCAGGCTTAAGGTCTAATCTGGACCGGCATCACCAGATAGGTGATTTTCGTTTCCCCCAGGGGTATCAACACCGCTGGGCTGGTGGCGGTATTACACTGCATTTGCACCGACTGAGTGTCAAAGGCCTTCAACCCATCCAACAGATAACGCACATTAAAGGCAATGTCCAGGTCTTCGCCACTAATTTGGGCCGGCAGGTCTTCCCTGCCACTGCCCACCTCCTGGGCTTCCACCGACAAAGAGAGGGTCTGATCCACCGCGTTTAGGGTGAGCTTGATAATGTCATTTTTCTGACTGGCCAGCACCCCAATTCGCTCCAGACTCTCCATCAGGGGGCGACGATCCACCGTTACCTGGCGAACAAACTGCTTAGGCAACAGTTGGCGGTATTGGGGATACTGCCCCTCCAACAGGCGGGTAGTCAAGCGTTGCCGCCCCAGATCAAACAGCACCTGGGTGTCGTCCAGACGTACCTGCACCGGATCAGTGGCGGTGTAGGCCTGGATCATGCGCTCCAATTCCCGCAGGGCCTTAGCGGGCAGGGTGACATCCATAGCCAGGGCGGCCCCCGATCCATCTTCGGTTTGTACCACCGCCAGCCGGTGGCCATCGGTGGCGGCAAATTCCAGGCTATCGCCATCGGCCAGCAGGTGGACCCCGGTCAGCACTTGCTTGCTTTCATCACTACTGGTGGCAAATAGGGAGGCCTTCAGCCCCGCCAGCAGAGACTCCGCCGGTAGGGCGATCGCCTCCCCCGACTCGATCGTCGGTAGGGCGGGATAGTCCTCAGCACTCAAGCCCCGCACTTCGTAATGGCCGGAGGAACTAATCAAGGTAATAGCGGTATTGTCGGGGTTAGCCTCCACGGTAATATCTCCGCTGGTGAGGCGGGAGACAATATCACTGAAGAGTTTAGCCGGCAGGGTCAGGGCCCCTCCCTGTTCCACCTGGGCCGGAAAACTAGATTCAATCCCCAGGACCTCATCAAAGCCAATTAGGGTGATGGACTGGGTAGCCACATCAGCGGTTAGCAAGACATTGGCCAGGATCGGTCGATTGGGGCGAGAGGGCACAGCCCGATTGACGGAGGATAGCTGACTATTCAGCTCACCTTGAGCACAGGTAAACTTCATGGCGAAGGGCAATGGAGAAAAGCTCTAATCCTGGAGGCCAATCCTAACACTGTTCCTTAAGGGTATCAATTGGGGTTTTACCCAGGCTTGGATCGATCTGATCTAGAAAAATTTAAAAATATAGTCATAGTAGTAGGCTTTGGGGAATCTGTGGAAAACCCCTGGAAAGGCTATCCCCCCAGGTTAAGGCTCTCCCTAGGCCTGGGGAAAGTCCGTGGACAGGCCTACTGAGTTTCCACAACCGTGGACACCAGGCCGGCATACTCCCCAACCATGACCCCAATTTCCCCCTTTCTACCCCGGGTTTTCCACCGGAAATTCATGGTTTTCCCCAGGATCTGATCGGTAAAAAATTTATTTTTCTTTACCTGCCGGGCTCCGAGAGCTATTCTGGTCAAGCCCTCTTTCCCTGATTACCCCCATGAAGGTTGCCACCTGGAATGTCAACTCGATTCGCTCCCGTCTGGATCATGTGATCGAGTGGTTGCGGGCTAATCCGGTGGAGGTGCTGTGCTTGCAGGAAACGAAGGTGGTGGACGATGGTTTTCCCAAACAGCCTTTTGAGGCTCTGGGTTACAGCCTTCAGGTCTATGGTCAGAAGACCTACAACGGGGTGGCGTTGATCAGTCGCACTCCCCTGGAGGCGGTGCAGTGCGGCTTCACTCCGGTGTTGGGGGCCGCCAGGGTAGGGGACTTGGATGCACAGCGCCGGGTGATTGCCGGGCGCTGCGGAGAGGTATACGTGGTAAATCTCTACGTTCCCAACGGTAACTCCCTGGGCAGTGAGAAGTACGACTATAAGCTAACCTGGCTGGATTGTCTGAAGGATTATTTGGCGGCCCTGCTGCCCCAGTATCCCCTGATCAATATCTGTGGCGATTTTAATATCGCCCTGGAGGACCGGGATATCTACAATGCTGCTGATAAGGCCACCCACATCATGGCCTCTGGGCCGGAGCGGCAGGCCTTGAAGGCGGTGCTATCGGTTGGCTTCAGGGATGGTTTTCGTAAATTTAACCAGGCCGGCGGTCACTTTACCTGGTGGGACTACCGCGCCGCCTCCTTCCGGCGCAACCTGGGCTGGCGCATCGATCACCATTACCTCTCCCCGCAGCTTTACGATCGCGCCACCGCCTGTACCATCGACCTCGACCCCCGCGGTTGGGATAAGCCCAGCGACCATACCCCGGTGATTGTGGAGTATGGCGAGTAGCCTGGGCCTTCTCGCCAAAGCCATGGGAACGGGGTAAGATAGGCAAGTTGGGCACCCTAATCTGCCAAGCCGCCTTGCTTGTCTGGTGGCGATGGTTTTGCCTGGAAACCAGACACTCCTGACCAGGCAGGATAAGGCGAGTTGTAGATCCGGATGAATGGCCATACTACATATCAATTGGTTTCCCCAGGAACAGCGGTTTTTACTGTGGGGAGAAGCCTGGAAACCCCTACCCCCTGAGGGGTTTTCCCCATGGCAGGAGGTGTATCTCCATCCCTATAGTCTGGCCCAGGAGGATCTGGCCGCTGTACTCAGTAGTTTTCAACACCAGCTTCAGGGACGGGGGGGAGACGCTGCCCTCTTTGCCCCAGCCCTGGTGCTATCCAGCCAACCCTCCAGTCAACGGGGAGCCAGGACTGTAGCCAGTCAGACGGGGGGGCGATCGCAGCCCAGGGATCGGCGATCGTCGGGGCGCCGCCCCCAAACGGCGGTTGATCCAACCTGGGGAGGGGCTCTGGTGCAGTTGCCCAGCCGTCTCCAGGGGGATGCCCTCCAGCCCCTCCACTCCGCTACCCCCCTGCTGCAGGAGTTAGATGGGGATGGGCTGGCCACGGTGGTTTATCACCCCTGGCAATTGCAAGGCTGGTGGCTAACCCCCGGTCATGTGTTTCCCCTGCTGATGGCCCTACCCCTGGGGCAACAGCCCGCCGCCGCTGACTCGATTGGGGCCGACCTGCGTTTTTGGGGTCATAGCTACCGCTGGGGCTTGAACCTGCTGGCCCGGGGTAAGTTTTTGCCCTGCCTGGAGCTCACCAGCCAGACCCTGGCGGCGGGCTGGCGTCCCCTGATTGACAGCGCCCTTGATCAACAACGCCTACGGCACTTTGCCCTGGCCATGCCCCTGCTGTGCCGTAGCTATGGCCCTCTGGGCAAGACTCCTCCCAGCCTCAGTTGCAGCACCGCCCTGATCGACCCCCAGGGGGTGTTGATTTCCTTTTTGACCGCCCTGGTGGAGTACCAGGTGAGCAAAACCGCCCAGACCCATCCCCTTAGCAATCTGGCTCCCTTAACTCAAGATCTGCCCCTGCAACCCTGGTTGCAGGCCCTCAGTCAGGGCCATCGACCCCTGCAGGCTAGTTTGGCGGCGGCGGCACGGTTGCAGGAGGCCCTCACCACCTGGACGGCACCCCTGCAACGCCTGGCGGAGGACCCGGCGGTGCAATTCCGCTTGCGGTTGGTATTGCAGCCCCCACCCCAGCCCGATCAACCCTGGACCCTGGCCTACTCCCTGCAATCCGTCGCCAACCCGGATTGGCGGCCTACGGCGGAGTGGATCTGGCAACACCCGGTGGCGGAGGTGCGGCATCAGGGGGCGATTTTGCTCGCTCCCCAGGAAACCTTCCTGGCCGCCCTGGGCCGGTCGGCACGGCTCTATGAGCCACTGCGGGCTAGTCTGCACCAGGCCCACCCCATTGCCTGTAGTCTCGACCCGATTCAGGCCTATCAGTTCATTAAGGCCTCCGCCTGGCAACTCCAGGATAATGGGGTGGCGGTGGAGCTGCCGCCGGGGCTGGCCACCGCCACCGGTCAGGAGGGACAAAGCCGCCTTGGCTTAAGGGTGCGGGCGGAGGTGCCCCCAACCCAGGCCCGCCAGCGCCTGGGGCTGAAGAGCTTATTAAATTTCCAGTGGGAGTTATCTCTGGCGGGGGAAACCCTGACTGCTCGAGAGTTTGAAGCCTTGATTAACCAGGGCTCTCCCCTCGTGCAGATCAATGGCCGTTGGGTAGAACTCCAACCCCAGGAGGTGAAGGCGGCTCAACGTTTCCTGCAGGGCCAGAAAACCCCTACCCCCCTCTCTGTAGAGGATGCCCTGCGCATGAGCACCGGTGATACCCAGGTGATTGAAAAACTCCCGGTGGTCAGCTTTGAAGCCTCCGGGGTGTTGCAGCAGTTGATTGATACCCTCACCCGTGGGAACCAAACCCTGGCGGTGATGGCTGAGCCACCGGGGTTTAAGGGTCAGCTACGGACCTACCAGGGCCGGGGGGTGTCCTGGTTAGCCTTTCTCGATCAGTGGGGTCTGGGGGCTTGCCTGGCGGATGACATGGGCCTGGGCAAAACCATTCAACTGATTGCCTTTCTGCTGCACCTGCAGCACCAGGGTTGGCTGCAGGCCCCCAGTTTGCTGGTTTGCCCCACCTCGGTGATGGGCAACTGGGAGAAGGAGATGCGGCGCTTTGCCCCAGGGCTGAAAACCCTGGTCTACCATGGCGATAAACGTCCCCGGGGTAAGGATCTGGCCCGGGCGATCGCCGGTCAGGCCCTGGTAATTACCAGCTACACCCTGGTTTACCGCGACCTGGCCTCCCTGCAGGGGGTGTCCTGGCAGTGCCTGGTGTTGGATGAGGCCCAAAACATTAAAAACGCCGAGGCTAAGCAATCCAGGGCGGTGCGGCAGATCGAGGCCCAGTTTCGCATCGCCCTCACCGGCACCCCGGTGGAGAACCGGCTGACGGAACTGTGGTCCATCATGGATTTTCTCAACCCTGGTTACCTGGGGCCGAAAAACTTTTTCCAACGTCGGTTTGCCGCCCCGATCGAGCGCTACGGTGACACCGCCTCCCTAAAAACCCTCAAATCCCTGGTGCAGCCCTTTATTTTGAGGCGTCTCAAAACCGATCGCAGCATCATCCAGGACCTGCCCGAAAAGCAAGAAATGACGGTGTTTTGTAGCTTATCGGCGGAGCAGGCCCGCCTTTATCAGCAGGCGGTGGAGGCGGCCCTGGCTAGCCTGGAGGAGGCTAGCGGGGTGCAGCGCCGTGGCCAAATCCTGGCCCTGTTGACCCGTCTGAAGCAGATCTGCAACCATCCGGCCCTGTTTTTGCAGGAGTCTAGCCTGGGGTTGAAGGGGCGATCGGCCAAGCTGCAGCGCCTGGATGAAATGGTGGAGGAGTTGGTGGCGGAGGGCGATCGGGCCCTGATTTTTACCCAATTTGCTGAGTGGGGGAAACTGCTACAGCGCCACCTGGGCTACGAAGCCCTCTTTCTCTACGGGGGGTCCACTAAGGCCCAGCGGGAAGCCATGGTGGACCGGTTCCAAAACGACCCCGCCGCCCCCCGACTGTTTATTTTGTCCCTCAAGGCTGGTGGGGTGGGGTTAAACCTCACCCGGGCCAGCCATGTGTTTCACTTCGATCGCTGGTGGAACCCAGCGGTGGAAAATCAGGCCACCGACCGGGCCTTTCGCATTGGCCAAACCCGTAACGTCCAGGTGCACAAATTTGTCTGTAGTGGCACCCTGGAGGAGCGTATCCACGACATGATTGAAAGCAAGAAAAGTCTTTCTGAGCAGGTGGTCAGTGACGGTGAAGCCTGGTTAACGGAGCTTGACACCGATCAGTTGCGCAGCTTACTGCTGCTGGATCGGCAGGCGATCATTGATGAAGAGGATTAGGTGATCTGGACAAGGACCGGACCGGGAAAACTTGCTCATCAAAGAAAAAAAACCAATGTTAGGATACCTAACTGCCCTGGGGCTGTTAGGGCCCGGTTACCCTAGTGTCACAGCCTGGACTCTCAACCAGGGATCAAAGAGGTTAAGGTTTTTCTGGCGGAGTAGCCCTCGCCTGGCGAAGGCCAGCCAGAAGCCGAACTAGCCTGCATTTTTAGGTCTTATAACGGTCAGCCTTTCTGTTATGAGCCATAAAAGTGAGCGATTTGCCCCGTCCTAAGTGTTCTGGCCCCAGCCATCAGACCAACTGTTTCGATTGGAAAAACCCCATGATATTCCTGACCCGTGGTTTCAAATTAGCCGTGCTAGGACTGGTCACCACCGCTATCACCGCCGGCCTGGGGGTGGTGCTGCCCCCCCAGGTCAGTCAGGCCCAGACCGGCTTGACCATTTTTGGTGGGGTAGATCCTGCCTATCGTTTAGCCTACTTTATTGACTCCAATAAGCCCCGTAGTAACAATGCTCGCTACTACCTGCAGGTGAGCAGAAATCGGCTGCCCCGGGATGTGATTTCTTTGCAGATTGAATACCCCGAGAGTTTTACTGAACAGCAGGGGAGCTTTAATCCCGATCGGATTGAGTTGCGCCTGGGGGATTGGCGCGGTGGGGAGGTGATTCCGGTCAAGTCCGTTACCTGGCAGGAGGAGAGTAGGCGGATTGAGATTATTCCTGAAGCTCCCATTACCGCCAACACCAGCTTTGTCATTGTCATGCAGGATGTGCGTAATCCTCGCCGTTATGGCTACCATTACTTCAATCTGCGGATGATGTACCAGGGGGATGTGATTGATCAGTACGCAGGGACCTGGCCCCTGGAGTTAGGGGCGGGCGACTAAGGCCAGGGGCGGTTAAGTACACCTTTTCAGTAGGGTTCCTGCTCCTGCCGGTCTCTCCAGGGATGGCGCACCATAGAACTATAGCGGTTGAGCTGAGGGAAACCCTGGCCCTACCCCTATAGCCCTAGCCCCAACTAAGGGGGCGAAGGCGAGTCAGAACGCCAGCCCAGTATTCCCCTTGACTGATGAGCTGGGTCCTAACCTGGATAATTCACGAAGGATAAATAGATCACAGAAAAAAGAGCCTGAAACGCTTTAGAATCAGACTCTTCAACAAAATAAGTGCTTCTATTTTGCCATGACAGTGTGTAAAACGGATCTGCC
>Ga0172367_10008110_pt1 | contig 11811 bp, 6 predicted proteins | sample Lak10m_FD_114542 | JGI IMG/M metagenome (GOLD analysis project Ga0172367, IMG submission 114542) | Freshwater microbial communities from Kabuno Bay, South-Kivu, Congo - kab_022012_10m | ecosystem: Environmental > Aquatic > Freshwater > Lake | place: Democratic Republic of the Congo: South-Kivu...
GACGGTTTGCCGTCTTGCGTGTCGGGTCCGGCGATAGCGAGTTCTCCATCATCATCGTCATCTTCCGGGTTAGGCACTTCGCTTTGCCCTTTGGGCGCGAGTAGACCGACCACATAGCGCGAGCGGACGGTGGATTCATCGACCTCTTCGTTTTCGCCGCCCGCCGGACCTAGCAGGTCGGCTACGACCATTTTGTGCAGTTCGGTGCGCAATTCGAGCGGGGTTTTCGTATTTTCAAGTTGGCTCATATAAACCTTTCGATGCAATTCAGAATTCTGAATTCTGAATTTAGAACATTCCCATCTGCCCATCATCCGCAGACTTGGTCTTCTTCCGCTCTTCCACTTTTTACCATGCTAAAGTAGAAAAAAAATTATTTTGGAAGGATATACTTCACAGATGATGTTTTTCCCTCCCGTATCAATTCTCCAGAATCCACCATACTATTAAATAGCCTTATTACTTGATCGTAACCTAAATCAAGTAATTCACGACATTGACGGTTAGTCACATAACCATTCTTTTTTACATACTTAACAACTTTGTGCCGCATTTCTTTTGAGATTTCTAAAGTCGTTTTTATTCTCATTTTTTCTGTCTACCTAACGTAACAATCTCTTTTGCAAAATAAGACAATACTAGTATATTGTCAAAACAATCCTATCTGTCTATTACTAGTAGACTCAGATTTCTTAACTTTTTTGGCTTTCTTCCCCTGTCCTTCAACTTTATTCGGAACAGATTGCTCCTCTTCATATCTTTCGTGATTCAATTTTAGTAGCCGAGATAAAACCTCACGTCGCGCGAACTCGCTCACTGTAAACCTAACCCCTTGGGCGGTCTTATAGAAATCATGTCCCAGTGACAAATCATCCCATCCATAAGCGGACATAACCGCATTATCCATCTCGACATGCAGATCGCGCAAGCGGATAATATCTTCCGCATCCTCTTCAGGATTGTGGAAGTGATTGTATGTCATGGTCAGTCCCTCTTCCCGTGCCTTCATGATTTTACGACGATGTTCGTGATATTTATCACCCACCGCGTCTAAACCATCAAATCTCTTAGGCAATGGAAATGTTTCAAAACAATCTGTCGGAATATAGCGTAAGCGGGTTTCTAATGTAGATGCATATTTTCTAACCCAAAGGTCGTGGAGCGTTGAGCACAAGACACTAAAATAGCGTCCCTGTTCAAATGCAAACACTATTGTCGCATGTGAATAAATTATTCCGGTTGGCTGGAAACTAATGGAAAGATACTTTGAAGTTTGAGCTGCCACAAGCACCCTATTTAATCCATTTAAAAGTGCGTATCCGTCAAGACGCTTATCCCAAAATTTCCAGTAATCGTATTCATGAATCTGTTTACCTTTTGCAACAACCGAGTCCCTATATGGCTTTACTCTTTCTTCCAATATTTTCAAACATTCAGGATATCGTTGTGCTTTTTCTAGTTCCCATGTTTGAAAATTTATTACCCACCTGCTAGGTGTTTGATCTGGGCGGGAATTCAAGTCTTCACCGTTAAGATACGGGGACAATACTTCCTGATTTTTAGTATTTTTTACAAGATTTTTATACTCATCCTGATTAATAATAAAACCGTCACCCATAACAAATGTGCCAACAAAACATTTTTTCTTATTAGAACGTAACTTAAAGATATTTTCTGAGCCAGCATCTGTTCCAGGCGACAAATATGATGTTATAGAAGATGTCTCAATCTCGTCAAGATAAGATTTTCCATGCCACGCTCCCTTGAATATCCAAATAATAGAGACTTCTAAGTTAGCAGTTCCTGGCCATTTACAACTTTGAATTGCCCGGAATATGGTATTTTTTGCCGTTACTCTCTCAAGACTTACTTCACGAGTTCCGCCTTGGGCTATTGTATTTGTAGCAATAAGCCCAAAGGTTCCATTTTTCAACAACAAATATTCTGCTCTTATGAAAAAGAATGCACAGAAATCTGCGCTACCTTTTGCATTATTAGCAATATATTGATGTATGTAATTCCAATAGTTTTCACCAAATGTAGTGCTAATTCGTTTTCCACCTAAAAACGGTGGATTTCCCACAAATGCGCTAAACCCGCCATGCTCGAACACCTCAGGAAATTCAAACTCCCAATGAAAGACACGTTCCCTTTTGGCGGCGGCTAGGGCATCGGCAATGCTTGGGTGTTTGTCAGGGTCGATTACGCCATCCAACTGCCCCGCCAGGAAGGCATCCACCATCAGCAACTGCAAATCTTCCGCTTCGTGTGCGTTCAGACCCAGCAGCTTCACGCCCGCCAGCAAGTCCGCGCCGCGCTTCACATGCGCCATCGCCGCGTCTGCTTGCACGAGCAATGCCGCCTTGCGCTCCGCATCACGCACATCGTTCACCACAAAAGACTCCAACTGCTTGCGCAGTCCGCGCGCGCGTTCCAACTCCTCGCGCAGCACTTCCATGTCCAAAGACATCTCCGCCGTCTTCTTGCGGTTCGCCCAACGCAGAAAATCGTCCGCGCTCGTGCCCACCAGCGCATCGCCGCACTTCAAGGCATGGTCCAAAAACGTAAACGGACGCTCCTTCGCCAGCGTCACCAGCCACAACGAAAGCTTCGCGATCTCCACCGCCAGCGGGTTCTTGTCCACGCCGTAGATGCAGCGTTCGGCAACAAGTCTTCTGGCAATATTCAAACGGTCTTCATCACTTAATGCAGAATGAAGAATGATGAATGAAGAATTCAATTCAGCATCCGCCCCATTCTGCATTCCGCCTTCTGCCTTCTGAATTGCCTCTAAAAGTCTCTCCGCCAAATACCGCACCACCTGCACCAAAAAGCCCGCCGACCCCATCGCCATATCGCAGACCTTCAAATCCAGCAGATCCGCAGGCGAACGCAGCGTCCACTGCTCGCGCGGCAGCCCCTCCGCCACACCGGCATACACCAACGGCTCCAACGTATGCTCCACGATCGGCTCCGTCAAACTGCGCGGCGTATAATGCGTCCCCGTCGCGCGGCGCGTCGTCCCCGCCGTCACATACACACTGCCCGGTAATATCACCGCCGGGTTGCCAAAATCATCATCACGGATCAACCCCGCAAACGGCAAAACTCGTCCCAGCAAGGCATCATCGTTCCCGCACGCACTCCGCAGGCGACCCAGCTTCAAAGCATCTTTCTGCGCGTTTTTTTGCGGGTCCACTTCGAGCGACCGCTTCAACGCCGCCGCGCTTCTCTGCGTCACATCCTTCAACCACGCCGCAAAAGACGCCTCTCCCTTCGCCCGTTCCTGCTCCAGCGCTGCCAGCCGAACCTCCGGCTCAAGCCGCTTCGCCCCACCCAAACCCAGCATCACCTCGTCTGCCCGCACCGCCTTATGGTCCAGCAGACCTTCATACACATGCCCGATCTGCTCCACATCCAACGCCCGAAAAGACAAACGCCGCATCTCCCCATCCACCCGCAACAACTGCAACGCATCCAACAAATGCAGCACCGTCCGATTATCAATCGCCAACGGCACTTCATTTTTCACCACAGAGCGCACAGAGTCCACTGAGGTTTTTAATTTCTTTTTCTCCGTGCTCTCTGTGGTCTCCGTGGTTAATGCTCTTCCTTCAAGGAACGGATAACGCTCCGGGTCGAACAAACTGCCCCCATACGCAGGCAGAATCAGATCCTGATGACGAATGCCCCCATGCACCGCCCGAAAGACCGCCAGCAACCGGCTCCACGCATCAAAGCGACGTTCCAACACCTCCTCGCCATGATCCGCCGCCAGCTTTTGCAACTGCTCACGCAGCGTTGAAACCGCGTAATAATTCGCATACTGCTCATCCTCAATCGGCAGCAGCTTGCGCTCCTCCGCCGAAAGCAAAAACACCAGCCGCATCATCACCGTCAACGCCGCTTCATATAGTAAGTTCGGTTCGTTCTGAGCGGAGCGTAGCGCAGTCGAAGAACCGCGCGCATCCTGCTCCGCCTTATCCACCGCCTGAATCAGAATCTCCACCGCATGGCGCACCTGCAAGCCCAACTGATCGGTGATCTCCTGCTGGTGATCTTCACTGCGCTTCATCAAAGCTTCCAGCGTCTCATTCTCGTCCACGCCAAAGAAACGCCGCGCCCCCAACAGACTGAAAAACGAATTCAGCGTCGCCCGTTCCTCGAACCACAGCGAGGCATACCAGGTCGCAAACCCCGTCGTCCCGCCGCGCGGCGCATCCACCAACATCCACTGCTCGCCATTCGTCAGCAACCCGAGGCGCGTCTCAGTGGCATGTAACAACTCCATCATCCGCGTCCCCGCCGAAGCCGCCCAGCGTGATCCGCTCACCGCCTTCCCCAGATCCTGCGTCGGCGGAAACACCTGAATCAACAATTTGTGAACACGTTCCCCTCTCCCCGCGGGAGAGGGGCTAGGGGTGAGGGGCTCCATCAACACAAAATCCGGGCGCAAAATCTCCTCATGCTCCGGGAACTCCGCCTTCAACCCCGCCGGAATCGCCTGCCCAGACAGTAAGGGCGACTCGCGAGTCGCCCCTACGCCATCCCCCGCATACCCAAGCAAAGACTCCAACACCAGGCGCACCCAAGCCGAATGCACCGCCACATCATCTGAGCGCTCCTGCCAGAACTCAAAATCCGCCTTCAACGAACGCACCAACTCCGGCGTCACATCCTCCACCCCCTGCGGAAACACCTCCACCAGAATCGGCATCGAAACAAACGGACCCGAAATGTCCAACAAAGACACCCAATCGGCATGAATTTTAGAAATGGAATTTGCCATAAATAAATTAACCTCTATACGTCATTGCGAGGGCGCACTTGTTCTTTGCCCGAAGCAATCTCCAATTCAACTCTGCAATTCAGGATTTACAACCTTTGAAGCAATCTGATAAATCGCATCTGTGCGGGCATCTCTAAATTTACGATAAGTTTCCAAATCGAATTTCAGATTTTCAGGATTATCTGAAAACTCCTGAATCAGTAAGTGCTTCGATATATCGATTCCGCTCCCCTTTAATCGAGAAAAGTATAAATCTGGTTTCTCTGCACGCTTTCGAAGATTATCATAGGCACCAACATAGCGATAATTCCCAAGATGGTTCACTTCTTGAATTCCTAATTGAAATTCCTTGTACAATTTGGACTTGGGATATACGTGATCGATTTGCGGCTCATTCCCAGAATAACGCACATCAAACGGGTTGCTGCCAAATTTTTCCACATATAGAATATTTAAGAGTGTAAACCTCAAACGATGTTCCAGTAAATGTTCAGGAGCAAGAGTGGTGATAGATTTACGTCCAGCAAAATACTCAATGATTTCACCGAGAGGAAACCCACCTTCCACCTTCTTGCCTACATATTTATGAAGAGCATTAATGATGGCATCAGTTTGCGACCGATACCAATTGAAGAGTTGGGACTTAAAGAAATATCCCCTCATCTTTTGAATGGAAACCGCGTCTGGACCTGGATTGTAGTAAAGGTAATCAAACAGCGGCACAAAACTGTTGTAACTGCGAATTACCTTTTCGCCATATAGTTTCAAGTCGTTCACGATGAAGTCTCTGAGCGCCTTGAATGTTTCCTCTAAGCGAGTCCAATTAGTTTCAATGGATTTCAATAAATCCGTATTGCTGTCATCTGCAAATTTTTCCACATCAACTTTCGCATCTCCGCTGACTGCAGTAACAATACATTTAAGCACTAAATTCTTATCGAACCATAATCGGCTTTCGTTCAACAAAGAGGCAGTTTGTTCAACGAGTTCTTCTACTGGCTCCCAGTTTTCCTTCATAACTGCGAACATCAAATCGGCAGCATCTAGTTTGGTTCCACCAGAGTTGACACGCACGAAGATGTTGCGAATAGTTCGATACTGGTAATCATTAGCCACACCATCCAGGGTTTGTATCCAAAAATGTTTCTCCTCTCGCAGTAATGAAGTCAGTTGACTAACGTTTCTTCGGACTCTTTTTTGTCGATCTTTCCTTGTTTCAGGCGTTTCTTCACGGTAGCGGTCATCTGAATCTAAAGAATCATTTATCAATTCCGATATTTCTTCAGAGTTCCTCTGATTGTCTACGCTTGCCAGATCATTGAGGCGATAAAACGGCAACCCAGGATGTTCGGGCTTGAATTCAAGTTTATAAAGAAGTCCATCTTCATTCGGCTCAGCCCCATTGGTCAAATCCAAATATGCTTTATAAGAAGTAGCCCCATCTGGACCGTCAATGCTCCCATAAAAAATCCCATAGAGAGTTTGAAGCCTTTGCTGACCATCCAAAACGAATATCTTTTCCCGACCTTTTTGGCTCGCTGCATCGTTGTAATATTTGGAAAGTTCACAATCCCATTCGATCTGTTCCATGAAATTACGAGCCTTGATGTGCTCTTTTGTTCGCCAAAAGAGTAGCGTTTGAATCGGATAATTTCTCATAAGACTATCGAACAGCCTGACCATTTGTTCTTCATCCCAAACAAAAGGCCTTTGGATATGCGGCAGGAAAAGTTCATTTCTATTAACTTGTTCGATAAGAGAGAATAAAGCCATTGGTTTATACATGTATGTTTTCCTTTTTATTTTCTACGCAAACTTCTCTGGCACTAAAAACGTCACCGCTACTGGGAACAACCTCGGCTGAGGGTCAGCATAACGCTGTTTCACCGCCTCGATCTCCCGTTCCATCTCCTCGGGGATCTGCTTCAAGCGCAGTTGCAGCGCGGCAATATTGCGGTTGTACTGATCGCGCTCACTGTTGTTCCATAACTCCAACTGCTTGTAATCCGGCTCTGCCAGCTCGCGCTCGATCATCTTCTTCAATTCACCCAACACCTCGCGGGTGTCGTTAATTTCCTTTTGCTTGCGTTCTTCCAGCAGTTTTTGCATGCCGTCCAGGCGGTCTTTCATGCGGGCTTCCATCGCCTGCACCAACGGAGTTTCCAGTTTGCTCCACATGGCTTTCAGCTCGTTCTTCACCTTTGCCGAAACTTCCCTGTCAGTCGCAGCCTCCAACGCCGAGCGCGTATCGCCCACATTACAGCGGCGCAAGCCTTTGCCATCTTGAATCAACCCGCCCGCAGCGATCACTTCCTCATGCAGCCGTGCGCCGCCTCCGCCCACCAGCACCAAGCGCGCATGCGCTATCAATGCCGGGGCAGCCAATGCCGCATTTGGCACGGTCCGCGCTGTCACACGGTGTAGTCCCTTTCGTCCCTCCGGCGACCAAACCTCCGCTCGCAAGAGGCGCAGCGCCATGCTCACCAAACGGTGATTGAGGTGCGCCAGCACCACGTCATCACGCCCCTTGGCAAGTTCATGGTCAAACACGATTGGGCGAACTTCCTGTGTATGAGGATGATAGATCCCGTCACTGGTGTACTTCCAACTTCCGCTAAACCCCTGCGGCAAATGAAACGCTTTGCCTGCCAGGGCATGATCCGCAGGTACAGGCTGCAACGGCGGCTGATTTGCGATCTCCAACGCCACCTGCACCGCCGAGCAAATATTCTCCGGCGAAAGGTTCAACGTTTGCTGGGTTTCACGCAACTGCCCGTAGTGCTGCTCCACCTGCTTCTTCAAGTCACGCTCAAACTTCAACAACTTGCGCAGCGCCTTCGCATCATTTTCGATCAGCGCGGTATCCAAACCCTTGCGCTTGCCGAGCATGGCTTCTTCCACTTGCGAGGCGATCACCAAGCCCACCTTGCCCAGGTCTTCCCGGATGGTATCCACCTTCTCCACGGCACGCGCTAAAAATTCGAGGTCCGCTTCCAGGTCTCCGACCGCAGTCTGTTCCTTGGCATGTTTTTTATAGCCCTTCATCACAAAGTGATAGATCAACGGCTCATACTTCTGCCCGTGGCGGTCAATACGCCCGTTGCGCTGCTCCATCCGGTTCGGGTTCCACGGAATTTCAAAATGCACCAGACGATGGCAGTGGTTTTGCAAGTCAATGCCTTCCGAAGCTGCATCGGTTGCCAGCAAAATGCGCACTTCGCTCTGGTCAGGGTGCGCCTGAAATGCCGCCTTGATCCGGTCGCGCTCTTTATCATCCATGCCGCCGTACAGCGTCATCAAGCGCTCACCCTCGGTCAACTCTTCGGAGGCGAGCAGCGTCTGCAGCCAGTTTTGTGTGGCGCGATATTCCGTGAAGATGATCACGCGCTCATTCGACCACTTTCCATTCGGCTTGACGATCTCTTTCAACCACTGAATGAAAGTCTTCGCCTTGCTGTCTCGCACGTTTGAGGCATGTTCCGCCCAATCGTGCATCTTCTTCAAAAGCGCCTGTTCCTGCGCCGTCACTTTATTCAACAGCGGACTCGCCGCCTCCACCGCGCCAACTGTGGCTTCTTCATATTCATCATCATTGGCGTATTCTTCGTCCACTTGCGCCAGTTGCTTCTTCAGCACCCCCAAAGACATCTGCTTGGGCTGCGTCTTTTTGCCGCCCTGAATCGATTGCATATGCTTGGAGAGGGTCAATGCAAATGCAGCGGGTGAAGAAAACAAACGCTTCTTGAGTAGTTTCAAAACGAACTCAACTGCAAAGCGTTCTTCATTATCCTTGGCATTATGCTGGCGTGACTCGCTATATTCTCGCAGCCAGGTATGTACCTGCTTTTCTTCGTCCGAGTACGGCACTTCGATCACGTCCAGCACGCGTTGAGGAAAGCGGGGTTCTCCATTCCATGTCACAAACTCCGGGTCCGATTTGAGGCGGCGCACCATCACGGTCTCAAGTTGTTTGCGTTCGGGCGCAACACCACGGGCAAAACGCTGGTTATCAAGCAGTTCCAGCAAAGCTGAAAAACTTTCAGAGTACCCGTTATGCGGAGTCGCCGAAAGGAAAAGTTTGTGTTCAAAATGCGGCACAATATCGCGAATCGCCTGTGTACGCTGCGAGTCGATGGCATAATGTCCGCTGCCCGAGGGGGAAACATTATGCGCTTCATCCAACACAAGAATGTCGAAGCGTCTGGGATAGGTCGCTTCACCAGGCAATGTTTCTTTCAATAAACGCATGGGTGTATCACGTTTGATAAAGTCTATCGAGGTGATCAGGCGTGGAAAGTGTGTCCACGGGTTCGAGTGAATCCCCCGGCTGCGGCGCAAGCTGCGCATCATGGCGCTGTCCACAATACGAAACTCCAACCCAAACTTGTCACGCATCTGATCGCGCCAATGGGTTTGCAACCCTGCCGGGCAAATGATCAACGCCGTCCGCGCACGGTTGCGCACGATCAACTCCTGGATCACCAACCCGGTTTCAACGGTCTTTCCCAAACCGACATCATCGGCAATTAATAAATTAGCGCGCGGCATTTGAATGGCGCGCACCAACGGATCAAGCTGATAGTCTTCGATTTCAATGCCACTGCGGAAGGGCGCCTGCAGTGCGCGTGTATCCGCTGAAGAGATCGCCCCCCAACGCACCGCATTCATGAACGCATCCAGCCGCTCTGGCGCATCAAACCCGCTGGGTTGGGGTAGCCCGACCTTTTCTTCAATACTTGTTCCAGGTTCCAACTCCCAGATCACCTGCAGGGTTTCACCCAGCCCATCGTCTTCAATGGAGTTCAAGGTAAGCAAATGCTGTCCAGCCCCCTGATTGACTGCAAGTGGCTGCGGTGGCAGTGTGCTTGGCTGTACATCCACCACTACATAGCGGCGCTGGCGCACAGTAACAATTTGTCCTTGCTCTGGAATAACGGTAACTAAATCAGTGGTCATCTAAATCCCTAGCAACGTTATTATTTATGGAAAGGAACATCAACAGCCCCCTCTTCAACACTCAAGTCAACGATGAAATGAGGCGGCTTTATTTTAATAAACAGATCCCTCACTTGCCGGTCACACAAACTATTATACCTAAATTTATTCGCATAATATTCGAAACAAAAAGGGTCTCTTCATTAATTGTAGAGACCCTTTTTGTGCCCCCATCCAGCATGTTCCCCTCGGAGAATGCTGGCCCAGGCGGTAAGGTAAATCGTCTGGGGGGATTCTATATCAAGGACTAGCCCGTATACGCGGGCTAGTCCTTCTCTTCTATAAAGTAATTATTTTTCATTCCTTGGACGGTCTTTTTCATCCATTCCATCAGTTCTTTCCCTCCATAGATAATACAATACTCCCCATATGTCAGCAAAATGCGTCCTGCCTCAAAAACATCCTCGCAATAGCCGCTCAACATTACACTGTTATCATCCAGTCTTTCCACCTGCATATCATCAAACCGCTGGCTAATGATCCCATTTGAGAGAGGTGGCAGTAAACGATACTGAACAAAGAATCTTGGAGGGGCAGGAAAGCCACCTATCTTTTGTGGCAACACGGTCAATGCACTGTCTTCGAGTATGTAGCTTAGGCGATATTTCACATGAGAGGCTGTGTGATCGATATAGGAGCTATTTCTAGATAACAATCGATAAGCCCGCAAATACCAATGCCCGGATTGATATTGAATGCGATACGGCAAGACCTCTTGGTATCTTTCTTTTTGGTCCTCGTATCTAGGCGATCGATAATTAAAAGCAAGTTTTCTCTTGCTCTTAACCGCTTTCCATACTGTAGTCCAAACCTTCTTTGATAGGTGATTGGGATCCACTCCACCAAATAGATCAAGATAAACATGCGGCTCCATGTTTTCAAGGTTACGTTGATCCTCGTCCGACAAACGGGGGACTATATCACCCAATAGATCCTTGATTTCGGAGTATGACCCTACATGTCCCTCAAAAGAATTCGACAAGATGGAAATCGCACGTAAGCCTTCGGCAGAAAGCTTTAATCGAAAAAATTCACTACTCTCCACAAGCGTATATTTCTTAGCCGAGGCCGAGTAATGAATTTTTACCCCCAGCCTCTTTTTCAGATTTTCCCGATCGCGCTTGAACGCCTTTTCTCGCGCAGAAACTGAAGATGGATAAGCCGTATCCTCTAAATTGTTCAAGACGTAACTTAAGAGTTCGAGACTTGTAGCAGGTCCCTGCTGTAGTCTCTGCACAATTGCTAAACATCGTCTGAGAGAAAGCCATTCGCTACCACGCATGCGACCATTATAAAATGCAGTTTCATGTTTTGCGAATATTTTTTACGATTATTGATCCAAGGTCAGCATGCCACAGTAAAAGCATTATTTCGAAGGGTTAAAACACAACAGCCAAGGTGAGGGGGGCACCCTGACTGTTGCAATATTATACGACATATTTTTTGTGGCTTATTTGTAAATTCCCCTTCTTGATAAACCTCTAAAAATCCCGAATATGTTCGTAGAATACCCATTCTGTATACTAAAATTTTTAGGAGTTTTGTGAGAATAAATCGGCAAATGTATCAACGTTCGGCATAGCTCAGATAGCAATCTACAACATTCACTCAGCGTAAATGAATGTAGAATGAAAAACGAGGTTGACTTCATTGGTGAAAATCAGTAAGATTCAATTGTAAAAGCCCTGCGGCTTGTCCTGCCCCGCAAAATGTCGCCTACTGTGGCGGCACCGCCCCCGTCTGGAAGTGTTGACGGTACGGCTAGCGGGGCGGGTTGCTTTCTTGATACTCGATCAACTCCACGAACTTTCCCTGTATTTTTTCATACGCATCTGATTCTCCGCGTGCATCACGGCGGAAGACTGAGCCTGCAACCAGGTCCGCAATTTGGATTAATGGCTCACTTTTCGTATCCTCTCAAAAATTCGGGGGGAGAGTCTCTCAAGCCCACGAGCCACTGAGGTTGAGTTCATGAGCGCGCTTTGTCACCAAAAGGGACATGGGAGGGATCTGTTTTGTTTCGGCAA
>Ga0172367_10008113_pt1 | contig 11809 bp, 8 predicted proteins | sample Lak10m_FD_114542 | JGI IMG/M metagenome (GOLD analysis project Ga0172367, IMG submission 114542) | Freshwater microbial communities from Kabuno Bay, South-Kivu, Congo - kab_022012_10m | ecosystem: Environmental > Aquatic > Freshwater > Lake | place: Democratic Republic of the Congo: South-Kivu...
ACACCAAAGGCCATTTACCGGGCGGAACCGGGCGAAAATTTAACTGGGAGTTGCTTAAAAATTACAACGGTTCGGTGCCATTTTTCCTGAGTGGCGGCATTGGTCCCGACGATCTGGAAGCCATCCGAAACTTCGAACATCCGCGATGGCGCGGATTGGATGTGAACAGCGGCTTTGAACTTTCACCCGCACTAAAAGATGTGGACAAGGTTCAGAAATTTATCAGGGAAATCAGGAATATCCAATAACCAATATTGAATATCGAATTTCCAGAACAAATAATAAATAATCATTCATCAATTAGATATCATGAGTTATCAGGTTAATCAAAAAGGGTTCTACGGCGAGTTTGGCGGTGCATACATTCCCGAAATGATGCATCCAAACATCGAAGAGCTAAAAAATAACTACTTACAAATCATCAATTCATACAATTTCAGGCAGGATTTTATCAGCTTGCTGAAAAATTACGTCGGTCGCCCGTCGCCGCTGTACTACGCCAAACGGATGTCGGAGCATTACCAGACGCACATTTACCTGAAACGCGAAGACTGCAACCACACCGGTTCGCACAAGATAAACAACACCATCGGGCAGATTTTGCTGGCCAAAGAGCTGGGCAAAAAGCGCATCATTGCAGAGACAGGAGCCGGTCAGCACGGATTGGCAACTGCCACAGTTTGCGCCCTGATGGGCATGAACTGCATTGTGTACATGGGCGCCGTTGATGTGGAGCGTCAGGCGCCGAATGTGAAGAAAATGCGGATGTTGGGCGCCGAGGTTATTCCGGTACATTCAGGAAACAAAACCCTGAAAGATGCCACCAACGAAGCGATGCGCGATTGGATCAACAACCCGGTTGATACGCATTACATCATCGGTTCGGTGGTAGGACCGCACCCGTATCCCGACATGGTGGCACGGTTTCAGTCGGTGATTTCTGAAGAAATTCGCTGGCAGCTCGACGAACAAACCGGTCGCGAAAAACCAACCCGCGTGATGGCGTGTGTAGGTGGCGGAAGCAATGCTGCGGGTGCATTTTATCATTTTCTCGACGATGAAGACGTGGAATTGATTGGCGTGGAAGCCGCCGGAAAAGGTGTGGATACGCACGAAACAGCTGCAACGTTGGCGCTGGGAACGCCGGGCGTGTTGCACAGTTCGCGCTCGTACCTCATGCAAAACGAAGATGGCCAGATAACCGAGCCATACTCGATTTCAGCAGGATTGGATTACCCCGGAATTGGCCCAATGCACGCGCATTTGTTCAAGACTGGCCGCGCCAAATACATTTGGGCAACCGACGAAGAAGTGTTGCAAGCCGTTTTGCTGCTGACCCGCAAGGAAGGAATCATTCCGGCATTGGAATCAGCTCACGCGTTGGCCGGACTGGAAAAGATTTCGCTGAAACCGGAAGATGTGACGGTGGTGAATATCTCGGGCCGTGGCGACAAAGACATGGAAACGTATTTGAATTATTTTGGATATTAAAAAGAGCTGCAAGCTACAAGTCACAAGCTACAAGATTTTGCTTGCAGCCTGAAGCTGGTAGCCAGAAGCGTCAAACGAAAAAATCATGAACAACAGAATAAATAAACTCTTTCAGGAGAAAAAAGAACGGGTGCTGTCGGTGTATTTCACTGCGGGTTATCCCGAGTTAAACGATACAAAAACCATTATTCAGGAACTGGTAAAAAATGGCGTTGACCTGATTGAAATCGGGATGCCATTTTCCGATCCGGTGGCCGATGGACCGGTGATTCAGCAAAGTAGTCTGGTGGCGCTGAACAACGGTATGAGTGTAAAAGAGCTGTTTCAACAGCTTCAGGATATTCGCCAATCGGTGGATATTCCCTTGATTTTGATGGGCTATCTGAATCCGGTTTTGCAGTATGGAATAGAAGCGTTCTGTCAGAAATGCAAGGAAATTGGTATTGACGGACTCATTTTGCCCGACCTTCCGTTGTCCGTTTACGAAGATGATTTCAAGGCCATTTTCGAAGCCAACAACCTGCACAACATTTTTCTGATTACGCCGCAAACGTCGGACGAAAGGCTCAAACAGATTGACGAAATCTCGACCGGCTTTATTTACATGGTATCGAGCAATGCCACAACCGGCGCAAAAACCAGTGTAACCGATTTTCAACGCCAGTATTTCGAACGCATCAAATCGCTGAACCTAAAAAATCCGCGGGTGATTGGGTTTGGTATTTCGAACGCTGAAACATTTGCCAATGCTTGCCAGTATGCCAACGGCGCTATCATTGGCAGCGCATTTGTAAAAGCGCTGGAAGGAAACGAGCCTTTATCTCAAAAAATTTCAGGTTTTATTCATTCAATTGCAACGAAAGTTTAACGACGTTGTTCTTAATTTGCATTGCTGTTAGGTTGATAATGGATGTTATCAAACAGAAACACCCAAACAATGGCGACTAGACCGCTGTATGTCAATTGGTTAATTCTAGAAATATTTTTAGAATTTGTGTTTTAGATACATCCTTTTCTATTACTGCTTTTCAGCATACAAATTCAGATTTGTATTGACTAAATTTAGAGAACAATTAGAAATTTAAACAGAAACTATGCTAGAGTACGCAAGAGTTATTTTACCGAAAGTTAGCTTTAGCCGCGAGTTGTTCCGTAAAGAACTAAGGAAATGCATAAGTTGGGTTGAAGGTTCGGAATTGATGAAATTAAGAGAATGGTGTTTCGAAAATTTTAAAGATCAGTATCCAGATATCCTTCATGAAGCTTTTGAAAAGAAGGCGGCTTAAATTAACCAAGGAGTTTTAAAATTTTAGAAGGCACAGGCCACAAATCAAGACCCGAGAAAAAGGGATGACAAAAAACTGAAAGGCTTCCGAATGCAAGGAGGCCTTTTTTATGCAGGATTGTGTGGTTTCTGATGATCGCGCTTGAGCAGATTGCCTAGATCTTTTCCAATCTTTTGAACACGTTCAAATCCCTGGTTCAACGGTTCAGGATTAATATCGCCGTACTCACTGAACTTGCTGTCGATATGGTGGGTACGTGGATAGATAACTATTTTGCTGTTTCCTGGAAACTGTTTTTCGAGTCTTTCCTGAATGTTTTCCATACAATTATCGTACGAAACAGACGTCCTTCGGGCGGCTACATAGAACAGCATATCCAGAGGTTCCACCATTTTTTGCAGCAGGTTTAAATCGGCCAAATCATATTCATCCGAAAAATGGAATCCACTTTTTTGCTTTCTATGCCTGAAATAATCATGAATGGATTCGCGGGTAGTTAAATTGCAATAACAAAATACATTCAGGCTCAATTCTTTGGAAAGCGTATTGATTTTTGGCAACCATATCTCAAAACCTGGTTCCAATTCGGCCAACGGTGGACAAACGATAACAATCTGACTATGCCCCACCAGCGGATATTCAAAATGGCAAATGTAAACCGCCTTGCTGGTGCGCGAAATAATTGAAGCAGTTTTGGTCTCGATGAAACGCTCGATCAGTCCGGTTTTGCGGGGCCAGCCAATCATTATGGTATCGGTCATCTCTTCACGCGAGGCACGAATGATACCTCCAGCAATATTGTGGTCGATCGTAGCAATGATTTTAACTTTTGTTTCGTTGGCCGCCGCCATTTTAACAAGCGATTGCAGGTTCTTTTTAGCCCGAACCAAATTTTTCTCTGCTTCTTCATCGTTTGGAACTACAGATAAAATTGTAATTGGATTCGTCGATTTTTTATTCCTGACATACACCGCAAATTCGAGCAGGGTTTCCATGTTGTTCAGGTTAGCAATCGGAATCATGATGTGCTCACTATCACGTACAGGATATTCAATCACCGGTTCTTCCTTTTCAGAGGTAAGTATTCGTTTCGACGCATTCTCAGTAACCAAACTTGCTGTCAAACAGGTAACCAAAATCAGTAAAATTGTTCCGTTTAGAGCATTTTCGTCAATAATTCCGGTTTGAAAACCTACCAGAATAACCGCCAGTGTGGCAGCAGCATGAGAACTGCTCAACCCGAAAATCAGCTTTCGCTGGTCGCTTGAATACCTGAATATACTGCTGGTAGCCGAGGCCGCAACCCACTTCCCTATTAACGCCACCACCGATAAAGTAACTGCAATAATTACAGCAGTTGGGCCATTCAGTAAAACTTTCACATCCACCAGCATTCCCACACTAATCAGGAAAAAAGGAATAAAAATAGATTGTCCGATAAATTCAATACGATTCATCAGGGTTGATGAATACGGAATCAGTTTGTTCAGTGCCAACCCGGCCACGAATGCGCCGATGATGGGTTCAACTCCGGCCAGCTCGGCCAGGAATGCGGCAAAAAATACCACCGAAAGAACAAAAATATAGTGTGATGTCTTTTCACTTTCAAGCTTCTGGAAAAACCATCCGGTAACTTTTGGAATGATCCAAAACATGATTCCGGAGAAAATAGCCAGGGAAACTGCCAGTTGTGCCCAAAAAGCAAGATTTAATCCACCACTGGTTGAACTTAGAATGATAGCCAGCAATATCAGAACGGCAGTGTCGGTTAAAATAGTTCCGCCTACGGTAATTGCCACAGCTTCGTTCTTCGAAATTCCGAACTTGCTCACAATAGGATACGACACCATCGTGTGTGTTGAAAACATACTGGAAATAAGCAAACTAGCCGTAAAACTGTAATCGAGCAGATAGTAACAAACAGGGAATCCGATGGTTAGTGGTATGATGAATGTAAGAAAACCAAAAACCAAACTTTTGTTCCGATTGCGTTGAAACTCTTTCAGATCGAGTTCAAGACCGGCAATAAACATGATGTAGAGCAATCCGATGGTTGAAAAGAGTTTGACTGCCGAATTTTGTTCCAGAACATTCAATCCGTGCGGTCCAATAACTACTCCGGAAATAATCAGGCCAATAATGCCGGGAATCCTCAGTTTGCGCAGTAAAACCGGAGACAATAAAATAATGAAAAGGATGACAGAAAAAACCAATACCGGGTTCTGAAATGGCCGGTCGAACTCGTGAACCAATTGATCAAAAAAAGTAGTTGTCATTCCTGTCCTTCAGATTCATTTAATGAATAACACCAATTTGGTCATCGCAAGATAGAAGAATTAAGCTAAAAAATAGAGTTTATTACCTTGTTTTTAGTCTGGGAGTGCAAGAAATTAGGCACAAATGACCATTATTTGAAAGGGAAATACATGCTATACATAGCCCGCAAAATGGGTTGCATCACAAAATACATCGTGTTGTTCACATCCAACATAGAATTATATATGGCTATCGACCTGATTTTGCCCACCAACAGCAGATTATGAAGTTTAATCAGTGTTTTCGACAGTTTCAGATCATTTACCCTCCGTAATATTTCCAACATTGATAAAAAACCTTCAGTTTCTTCTTTTTAAATATGTTTGGCAAAGTCGGTTAACTGGCCTATAAAGTATTTGACCATTGTTCAACCGACCGAGAGGGGGAAAATCAAAATCGACATGCGGATTACTTGTGTTTGTTCTGAATTATGAGTCGTTGACAGATTAGAACTCCTCCTGAAACAAACTGAAAATTAATCGCGACAGTGTCTGCGAACGACACGTTGCGCAATTTGTACTTAACTCTAAATTTTAGTCTATGAAAACAGGATTTTTACTCGTATTTATCCTAGCATTGAGCATCTTCAGCGGGATAGCTCAAACAAGGGTAATTACCGGAACAGTGAGTTCTTCGGAAGACGGATTACCGATCCCCGGAGTTTCAGTTTCCGTTAAGGGAACTACTACCGGCACGATTTCGAACATGGATGGAGTTTATTCCATTACAGTTCCGGAATCGGCCAAAACTTTGGTTTTCTCTTTCGTGGGTATGATTACCCAGGAAGCAGCAATTACTGCCAATTCAAAAATCGATGTGGTGCTAAAACCAAATGTCATTGGAGTTGATGAAGTAGTTGTAACCGCTATGGGAATAAAAAGAGACAAGAAAGCTCTTGGATATTCCGTAAGCGAATTCAAAGGTGAGGATTTTGGCAATGTTGGAAATGAAGATGCAACGAAAGCTTTACAGGGTAAAGTCTCGGGGGTCTCTATTTCTGCAGGTTCTGGTGCTCCAGGTGCTTCAACAAGGGTTCTTGTGCGTGGGCTTTCATCCATCACAGGTAGCAATCAGCCGCTTTATGTAGTCGATGGAGTTCCGATTAACAATTCATTTAACAGCGGAAATGCCACCGAAAATTCGATGAATGCCAATGCCAAAGTTGACTTTGGAAATACGGCATCTGATATTAATCCGGCTGATATCGAATCAATTTCGGTACTAAAAGGTGCAGCTGCATCAAACTTGTATGGTTCGAGAGCTGCCAATGGCGTTATCATGATTACCACCAAAAGAGGAGCCAAGAACAACGATTTGGTGGTAAATTTCTCAAGTGCTTCGGCTTTTACAGAAGTTGGCCGGCTACCTCATTTTCAGCAAAGATTCGGACAAGGCTGGAGCGGTACCTTTGACTCAAAAGAAAATGGCAGCTGGGGGCCTGTTATGGATGGGAAGGAACGTTTAACCGGATATGTTGTTGACAATACTCAGCAAATGGCACCATTTTCTTATCAAAAGAATGGAATTCGGGATGTTTATGAATACGGATATTCTTTAAACAACTCATTGGCTTTATCCGGAGGGAATAGTTTTATGGGTTGGTATGCCTCTGCCACTAATTCCAAAAGTGATGGAGTACTTCCGGGTGATGTTGACATTTTGGACAGAAATACATTGACATTTAAAGGGAATGGCGGAACTGAAAAAACGAAATTCAATTTCGGGATGACCTATATGAACCGCGTTCAAAAAACAATTCCAACCGGACAAGGTGATGATGCAGGAACGGGTGCTGTAATTTATTCTGATATTCTTTATCAGCCTGTTAACCATTATTTGCCTGATTACCGGGATTACAATTACAAATTCAATAATCTGGACAACTATTATAATGGATATGCTCAAAACCCCTATTTTACTTTAAACAATACCGGGGCAAAAGCTAATCAGAATAGGGTTATCGGAAATCTGAATATCACTCAGGATTTGTTAAAGGGATTAAATGTTTCTTTTACAGGCGGTGTTGATACTTATTCTCAATTTTCAAAAGTTCACGGCGCCATTGCCAGAGTTACACCTGGTTCAAACAATTCAGGAACAATAAACAATGTTGCAGGTGGAGTAAAAGAAGAAGCAAGATATCAAACTCAGTTAAACAGCGATTTGGTAGCGAATTACAAAAATGAAACAAACCTGTTTGGCGGAAAATTGAAGTATAACCTGCTTGTTGGAAACAACATTAACCAACGTTCATTTAAACGTGTAAACATTGTATCCAAAGGCCTGGTTGTTCCAGGATACTACAATGTTGGAAATATCAGCGGGGCAGCCGAGGTTTACACCAGCGAATACAAACGCCGGCTGATTGGTGTATTTGGTCAATTAGGTCTGGAATTTAACGATTTTCTCTTTGTAAATATTCAGGCGCGTAACGATTGGTCGTCAACCCTGCCAATTGGAGCCAATTCCTTTTTCTATCCGGGAGCAACAATGGGTTTCATTTTTACCGATTTGCTGCCTGAGAATAAAACACTTTCATACGGAAAACTTAGATTAAGTTATGCCTTTGCCGGAAACGATGCCGATCCGTTTATGACTTCAGAAATATACAGGCCATCCATATTACGTGCAGGAGGTTTTGGTTCCACCAACTATCCAGTTGGGGGAGTACCAGCTTACGAAAAGTATAGGCGTTTGGGTAACCCAAATCTTAAACCTGAATTGTCGAAAGAACTTGAAATTGGTACCGATTTGCGATTCTTTTCAAACCGTTTGGGTGTTGACCTCGCTTATTATAAGAAAACCACCACTGATTTGATTATGCTAGCCAATATTGCAGCTTCAACCGGATACCGTGAAATTACCTCCAACCTTGGTCAGATTACTAATGATGGAATTGAATTAATGGTAAACGTTACTCCTGTTAAAACCCAAAATTTTACCTGGGACTTTATTTACTTATATAATAAAGCCAACATGGTACTCGACGAATTGTCGGAAGAGTTGGGAGTTTCCGAATATCTGATTAATTCTGCTTACGAAGCTGAATTTGTTGCCATTCCAGGACAACAACTGGGAATGTACCGGATACCTGACTATAAATATTCACCCGACGGGAAAATTATTGTTGGCGATAGCGGATTACCGGTAGAAGGCGATAAGGTTCTGGTGGGTTCATCGGTGCCAGATTTCAATATGTCGTTTACAAATAATATTTCCTATAAAGGATTTAAATTCTCATTCCTGATTGATTATCAAAAGGGTGGACTGATGTATTCCAATACTGCCGGTGCAACTTACTGGTCGGGTAACAACGAACAATCTACCACGAACGACAGGCGGCCTTGGGTCATTCCAAATACCGTTAAAGAAGTAAAAAATGCGGAAGGAACTGTAACAGGATATGTCGAAAATACCACGCCAATAGTTGACAACTGGCACGAGTATTATTCAGCAAATACAAATACGCCAATTGAAATTACACGACTGATTCCCAGGACTTTTATTAAACTGCGTGAAGTATCTCTATCTTATAGATTTGACAAAGCGATGCTACAACGAACATTCCTGTCAACCGCAAATCTTTCGGTATTTGGAAGGAACTTATTCTTGTGGACTCCTGCAAAAAACAGCTATGTTGACCCTGAAACTACAACATGGGATAACGATATTGAAGGATTATTTGGCGAGTTCAACGGTGCCCCCGGAGTACGCACATATGGTCTGAAACTAGACTTAACCTTTTAAAAGAAAATACAATGAAAAAGTTATATGCCTTTATATGTATAGTCCTGCTTTTATCCTCCTGCGATAAGTTTCTGGACATTAATGAAAATCCAAATTTCCCTACGGATGTTTCGGATGAATTACTTCTTACATCATCGATTGCTGCCGTTACCAATGTGTACGCGGCCGATTGGGGGTTGATCGGCTCTTTCTGGTCACAGCATTGGGCGCAGAATAACACATCGTCGCAGTATAAAATTTACGAATCGTACTCATTGAGCAGCAACACCAACGCCATTGAAAGTTCGTACCGTGCAATGTATGTTGATGGCTTGAGTGACAATGAAATCTTCCTTAAAAAAGTTGAAGCCAACCAAAACTGGGGTGCTTACCTGATGGGAGCTATTATTAAAGCTTACGGATTTCAATACTTGGTTGATATGTATGGAAATGTTCCTTACAGCGAAGCATTTCTGGGATCAGAAAAGCTGAATCCGGTCATTGACAAAGGAGATAAGATTTACGCGTCAATTTACACCTTATTAAAAACAGCCTTGTCAAAAGACGTTTCGCACTTTGTTCCTGAAAACTACGAATTAAACGACATTATTTTTGGTGGGAACATCGATGATTGGGCGGCATTTGGACAATCATTAAGGCTGCGCATCCTGTTAAGGCAATTTGATGCCAACACTGCATTTGCAACTACAGAAATTACAAAGTTGCTTGCCGATATGGAAGCAGAAAATATCTATTTGTTGGACAAAGATGTTGCTGTAACAAATTTCGAAGATGCCGACAGTAAATCAAATCCGTTGTATGAAACCGACCAGCGACAGTTAAATACAACCAACAACTTAAAGGCTTGTGCAACATTTATATCTTATTTGCAAGCCAATAATGATACACGTATTGAAAGTTTGTTCAGACCAGTTGGAGGCAGATACTATGGATTGATACCTGGTTCTTACGAAGTACCATCGGTCGAATTTGAAGCGCCAACCTTAATTGCCTCTCCAATTATTACTCCTACAATGCCGGTATACTGGATGACCTATGCCGAATCTGAATTGTTAATTGCTGAAGCTTATTTGCGATTGGGTAAAGTATCTGATGCAAAAGAACATTACGAAAATGGAGTAACTGCATCGTTCGACCGCATGGGTGCAGATATCGGCGATTTACTGACCGGCGCCTATGCATTTCCAACATCAGGATTTAATAGTCAGCTAAAGGCGATTATCATGCAAAAATGGGTTGATGCAGCTGATGGTGGCCGTGGTCTTGAATCTCATATTGAAAGAGTGCGCACAGGTTATCCTGAAGAATCTGCCATCAGTAATCAAATACAGGTAGGTTATGTTCTCCCGAACAATTACATTCCGGGAACCTTGATATACAGCAAAAAAGGAATGACTGGCGGAATTTTACCAAGAAGATTTCCTTATCCTGACAGCGAAATGAATTTCAATTCGAATGCTGCTGAATACAAAGCATTATCAGATGCTGACGTGATTTTACAAAAAGTTTGGTGGAAAAAATAATATATACAGTCATGAAAATTCTAAAATATATAGCAATTGTAATGGTTTGCTCTGTAATCTTCACCGCATGCGAAAAAGACTACGAAAGCCATATTACAAAAGTAACGCCTGCACCGGTGATGGAATTAATCGGAGGCAATCCAATTGTCCTTTTTAAAGGAACTCCCTATGTCGATCCAGGGATCCATGCCATGCAAATCGTTGGTAATGATACAACTGAGCTTACTTACGAAATCATCAACGACGTAAAAGTTAATATTCCAGGTACTTATAAATTATTTTACAAAGTCCTGAACTCAGAAAAGGTACCTTTTTACATCAGTAGAAGAGTAAGTATCGTAAGTTTTACTGGATATGATGTGTTTGAAATACCATCGGGTAATTACGCAGGAATCCGTGTAAACCGAAACAGAGGAGGTGTCGTTAAAATTACTAAACTGGCTCCGGGTGTTTACCAAATTAGTGATTTGCTTGCCGGTTATTACGATCAGGCTGTAGGTTATGGTCCCGACACTGCTGCGCCAGGGATATTGGTAATCAATCAGGATGGTACCATAAGATCTGAGCTTGGCAATACTGCTGCCTGGGGCGAAGTTGCAGGCTCAAATTTTGCTTTCGACAAAGCTACGAATGTGCTGACTTTCAAAGCAACAATAGTATCCGAAAGTTTTTCATTCGATGTTAAATTCACTCTTCAATAAAAAATGAAATGAAACAAACATGTTGCCATACAACACCCAAGAGGATGATAATAATTCAGGCAACATGGAGTTTCATACTACCATTAAAAATTAAAATTATATAGTATGAAAAAATATTTTATTTATATCCTGTTCTTGTTTGTCATTGCTTTTTCGTCATGCGACGTGAAAGAAGAGTACGAACAAATCAATTCTCAGGTAATGGAAGCTTCCGGAGAATGGTGGATAAAATTTTCAAAGACGGGTTACGAAACCGGTTATTTGAAAGTGCTGACTTTTAATACTGCGGCAGATGTGGCCACTGAAATGTGGATCTCTGATAATGGTAACTGGAAAAATATAAAAGTAAAATGTCCGGTAAACATTGAGAATCTAACTTTTGCAGGCACAAACCTTGCTAACACAACTACTTCAATGACTGTTGTGATTAAAAATGGGAAAATTACAAAAGGTGGTGGTTTATCCACCTCAGGCGTAGTTACCGATAAAATATCTTTCGAAATTGAGTTAAGCGGTGAACCGGGGGTTACTTATAAGGCTGAAGGAACACGCAAAACTGGTTTTGTTGAAGACGAACATTAGAAATCGAACGATCTTTCAGTTTTAAATGGAAGATTGATCAAATCTGACTAGTCCTAAATAATCGTTACAGATTTAAAGGACTAAATTAACAGATTCACCGACCGTTTCAAAGCTAGCTTTGAAACGGTCGGTTTTTTTATAGCTTTTAATTTTAATGGTCTGT
>Ga0172367_10008114_pt1 | contig 11807 bp, 8 predicted proteins | sample Lak10m_FD_114542 | JGI IMG/M metagenome (GOLD analysis project Ga0172367, IMG submission 114542) | Freshwater microbial communities from Kabuno Bay, South-Kivu, Congo - kab_022012_10m | ecosystem: Environmental > Aquatic > Freshwater > Lake | place: Democratic Republic of the Congo: South-Kivu...
ATCAGATTCCATGACCAATCGATCAATCTGCCGAACTTTCCCTTGAATGATGGTCACCGGGTTATTTATTTCATGCGCAATACCGCCAGCCATTTCGCCAATGGTTGCAAATTTGGAACTTATCGCCATCCGAGCCTGTTTCTCCTGCTCAATGGCAAACTCTTTGGCAATAACCTGTCTGAGTCCAATTGAATATTTGCTATATTGATATAAAAAGACGGCAGTGATCGTACTCGCTCCAATAAAATTAAAATACCTCAGTTCTCGAATAGGCAAGGATTCAGGACCCCACCCCTTCGGAAGGTCAAGTTGTGCCAGAGCTGTTGCCCCCATCCAACCTAAAATGGGAATGAGAAAACCCGAAAGTATTTCAAGCTTTTGATTCTCTTCAAAAACTAAAACTGAAATCATCATTGCTGGAAAGAAATAATATTCAATACTTAAATCCATATCGACACCCACGAGAGTCGCACAGATATAGATTGTTCCTGAAACAATTCCAAACAACCGAGCTGCAACTGGATAATGATGATAATCCAAATAAATGATAATAGGCGTAAAAACAACCAGAGTGGAGAGCAAAATAACAACGACTAGTTTGGCTCCGAGGTAAAAATACACTCCTGCGTATAGGATTACGATAGTCACAACAATAAAAAGGAGGCGATGGATAAATTCCAACTTCTGCCGAACTACAGATTCCAAATATTGACTTTTCGTTTTCCGTTTCTTATCCATAAATTTTATTAAATTGTGATTCCTAAATTCAGCCCCTTTATTATTTATTCATCGGTTCAATTTTCGTTCATTATAGTAGCCCAAAGACCAGGATATTCCTACTCTTGGGCGCCGAGCTCCCGTAAATAGACTTTACGTTTAGTCTAACCAAATGTGAAGTCTATTTACAGACCCAGTAAGATAAAATAGGAATAAGTTCATAAGTTTGTAATTGGCATAAATTTGGCATGCCTCAACAATGAGGTTTATTTAATTATGAAGATATTTAAGAATTTGATGATACTTTTTCTGATTGTAATTTTATATACAGCTGTCAATTTTGTTGACGCTCATGCAAAATCTAACACAACTGACAATGGTGTTTTTTTAAAAAATGATGATTCAAACGGCTTAAAAACACCAACATTTTATAATCTCACAAAACTCCCTCAACGAAAAACGTTCAAATTGCAAACCGACCCCGATTTATTTGATTTTCTGGAAATCAACACTGCTGAATGGAAGAGATTATCAGTACGCAATCCTATGGATAAATTATTGGATGAGGGGTATCTACAGCGCCTGAAAATAAGCCTAGAAAAAGCGTTTATGCCCTGGTTTGAAAGTGTGGAACCTTTTAATGATTTGCCGTTTCAAGAGACATTAAGACTCCAGCATATTTTGTTGGTTACTGGTGAAAATGGAAATGAAAGATATAAGGGAGCCACACTCCCCTTACATAATTATTCAGGACCTCCAATTCCTCCAGGTCAGTATCGATACGAAAGACCCGACTTGGCGAATGCAAATGGCCATTTTATGACCTTTAGAGCAGATGCAAAATTGAAGTCTAAAAGCCACTATTTACAAAGAATGATTGAATTTTATAGAAAATTTCCAACTCCAACAAAACCCCATGAGCCAGTAGATGTTTTTCCAGAGCCATTAACTCATCCTGAGTCTGTTATTGATTTGTTCAAATTACCGAGAGTAGATATAGGTGTTAAGATTTGGAATGAGATATTCAGCCAATACATTACTCATCATTACCCGAGCCCCAGAGATGTTCCAAAAATAATTTCAGCTATGGCAGAAATTATGAATGAATTGAAACTCCATTCCTCAGCCATTACTCCCAAAACATGGCCGGTGTTTTTTGAATTAGTTGCAGAGTACTGCTATCTTGGTATTCATGCCCATCCCTTTGAAGCAGGTAATTTTTCTTTGATAATGTCACATGTAAATTACATTCTAGTTAGAAATGGATTTCAAGGAATCTCTCACGAAAATTTAGATTATATTGGTTTATCTGAGCACTTTGCTGAATTTAGGAAGATTTTACAAACTCAAATTGCTGATGCCAATCCAAATTTTAATTTTATAAAATCCGATTCACTTGCTGGAGGTAAGAAAGAGGATGTTATTCTAAATATTACAGCCCACCTCTCAGAGCATGGTGACGCCTTTTTTAGAGAGGGAACTATCATAGAAGCCCCTCTTTCCAAAACGCCCTTGGAAGGGCTTTTTATTTTTCCACCGGATTTGGGTGAGAATACCCTTTTAGAGTATAAAGCTTTTATTGATACTGAGATTGAAACAGAATGGCAAAAGGCTGGTTCTTTTTTGGGAACTTGGGGAAAATCTAAATCAATTAGAAAGATTGCATTTAGAATTAGCGGAAAGAATTCATCGAAATTTGAGGTTGTTTACAAAGCCAAGATCGGCGACAGAGTCTGGAGTTCTATTTGTAAAAATGGCGAACTCTGTGGATCTATCGAACAACCTATCACTGGTTTAAGAGTTGAAATCAAAGAAATAAAAACAGCTCCAATTACAAAGTAGGCCCAGGCGGCAAGGATGCGATAGAGTCCGTCCCGATTAAAAATTAATCAGGGAGATCAGAGCCGATGGCATTCTCCACATCACTCCATTTCTTAGTGATTATTCCAGAATCATCGGGATCCCTGCTAACCAGTTGCCGAGTCACAATGACAGCCAAGGTGACAGCCACTACCAACAATAAAATATATTCAACGATAATTTGTCCTGCAGGTTGTTTTCTTATTCGCAAATCAACTCTCGTGAAATATTGGAATTCTGATCTAGAAGATCGGATAAAAGTTTATCAAGATCTGTAAAAATATTTTCAAATTTAATTGAATTTCCGGCTGGTTTTACTCCAATCAAAATATCCTTTTGCCACCGAACAGCATCGCTGGGAGCAAACTGGTAGAACATATCTTCTGTGGGATACATCAAAATCAAGATATGGCGCCCCCGCAGTCGAGAAATTTCTTTCAGACCTAATAGAGTTTCTGCATATTTTTGCTGAATCAAAAAATAGAGCTCCAAGGCTAAATCTTCATCAAATTGTGCAAAATAGATCCGAACGGGTCCGTCATAGATGGCCCCATTGAAAGCTGAATTAAAGTACTTAGATTGTACCAGTTCAGAATAAGAACTTCCCATGTTTTTATTCTCCCTCAGTGCGAGTTTCAAAAGACTTCTTGTCCTAAGCCTAGGAAAATCTAACAACCTCTGGCAAATGATATTTTAAGATTCTTAAATTTAATGACGCAATACACCTTTCGTAAAAACTTGTGAGGGAATTTCTTTACCTGCCGAATAGAATAACTCCTGCCAATCACAATATGTGCTCATAAAATCAGCACTATACCCCGGAGCTAAAACTCCGGCTTGATCTTCCAATCCAAGCGCAAAAGCTGCTCCGACCGTATAGGCACACAAAACTTCAGCCAAGGTCATCCCCATGTGCAAGCGGGCGAGCAATCCCGTGAGCATAATATCCTGACTGGGAGAGCTACCAGGATTATAATCAGTAGCAACAGCGACTCGGGCGCCGGCCTCGATCAAGGTCCGCGCCGGAGGATAGAAACATTTCATATAGAGATCTGAAAGTGGAAGCAAAACAGCTGTGGTTTCCGACTGGGCCAACATTTTTATTTCACGGGCCTGAATCTGAATAACGTGATCCGCAGATCGGGCCCCAAGCTCCACCGCCAGTTCGGTGCCGCCGCTGAGACTTAGTTGATCAGCATGAATCAAAACTTCAAAACCCATTTTCCGGGCCCTCTGAAGATACCGCCGCCCAGAGTTGATTTCAAAGAAGCCTTTTTCAATAAAAATATCCACTCTCTGACTCAGTTTTTGCCGCTGAATTTCAGGCAATACTTGATCGAGTAGATACTGCAAATAAACCTCATAATTTGAAAATTCCGGCGGTAGAGCGTGGGCCCCTAAAAAAGTGGGCACGATACGGATGGAAGGAATGCCTCGTAATGATTTCAACATTTTAATTTCACAATTTTTATTGAGTCCATATCCGGATTTTACTTCTAAAGTGGTCACACCCTGTTGCAAAAAATGCTCAATTCGAGGAAGCAACAAATCACGCAAATGTGGTAAGGAAGTCTTGCGAGTCTCCCGCATTGTCGATAGAATTCCGCCTCCCCGAGCAGCAATGTCTTGATAACTGGCCCCTTGCAAGCGCCATTCAAACTCTTCAGCTCGACTTCCCGCAAATACTGCATGAGTATGACACTCCACGAAGCCCGGCAGAACTGTTGTGCCCTTTAATGAAATTTGTTTTATATTTGAATTTCGTCCCGCCAAAATCCATTTTTTAGGAATTTTGGCCTCGGGCCCCACCCAAACAAGCTTACCCGCCTGAGTCACCATAGCGGCTTTCGGAAGAACACTGAGATCCTCGGGTAATATATGACGGCCTAACTTGGCCCGAGCCCCCTGCATCGTTACTAAATTTCGAATATCCGTGAATATTTTAATCTGGCCCATTCCCTAGGATACTCTATTCAGTGAGGCCATGCGTAGCCCACTCCCAAACGCAGGGACGAGGCATCGACTCCCGTCAATCCCAAAAAACTTGAATAGGTGAACCAAACAGGTACATAACCTTTATTGATTTTGAAATTATAGCCCGCCTCCAAACTGTAAGTATTTGCCGAACTGATATTTCCTGTTGGTAAAATATTACTGCTTTTACTCATGGGATAAAGATATTCGAACCCCAATCCCACAAACGGAAGACCGAAGGAATAAATTGCCACTGCCTTAGCTCCCAAGTAATTGACAGAAACTTTACATCCTCCATCACTGCAGATTTCCGAAGATTTTACATTAAACATTTTATAGAGACCCATGAGCCGCAATTGCAGTTGGGGATGCACCCTTCGATCCATAAAAAAAGAAACCTCATTCGAAGAGCCCGATAAGGAAATAGAAGGACTTACAGACTTTATAGTAAGACTGTCTGATGTAAAGGCACCAATAACTCCCATGAGATTCCCGCCCGTCCCAGCAACTTTGGAGTTACCTGTCGATTTACCAGAGGTCACAGCGCCATTCACATCCCGCTTTAAAGTTATTTGCTTGACCTGGGGGTTGCCCTTCACCAAATTCATGATAGCTTTATTCCCTTGAACCTGGGTCACTTTTCCATAGGATTTCTTGGACTCACCTTCCATCGTGAACACTATATCACCGGGTTTCAAAACCTCACCGGGATAAATTTCCATCGTAACAACTCTGCCCTGGACTTGCAAAACTTTCCCCGCTCGCGCGGGTCCGTAAATAAGCAAGCCCATTCCAAGGAGCAAAAGTAATTTTAATTTCAATAATTTTACTTTGAGTAAGGGAAGAATATATTTTTTCATTCCTATCCAGAATGCTTCAATTCGAGACGCCATGCAAGGTCGAAAACAAAAGTTTTAACCTTAAAAATTCGATTGCTCGACTTTCTAAGGAGTCCATAGATAGAATGACAAAGAATCAAGGTCGATTTATCCAAAATAAAAATGGTCGACGAAGGACTAGTGTGGCGTCAGATAAGTTTTTTCAGCGTTGCAGCGTCGTCGATGGACCTACATGTCCTATCTCTTCCTCGCGCCTTGAAAAAACTTATCTGACGCCACACTAGTCCAATGCCAATTCGAAGAGAACTTTATTTTTTAGCTTTGCCCTGATTGGCTACTGCTTCCATTGCCTTCTTCACTTCCTCAGGATCACCCACAAATTCCTTTCCGATCACTTTAAACTGAGCATCCAACTTGTACACGAGCGGAATTCCTGTCGGCATATTCACTTCCATTATTTGCTCGGGAGTTAAACCCTCCAGATGTTGAATCAGTGCTCTTAAACTATTGCCATGGGCGACAATCAGAACCCGCTTCTTGTCATTGGTTATGACTTTGGAAATTTCATCCTCCCAAAGGGGAAGAAACCGCCGAGCGGTGTCCTTCAAAGACTCGCAATGAGGCAAAAGTCCTGGACTCACATTTTTATAACGAGGATCATGGCTGGGGTGACGGGGATCACTTTCTGGCATTGCAGGGGGGGGCACGTCATAGCTGCGTCTCCAAATCTTAACTTGCTCCTCCCCATGGAGTGCTGCTGTTTCTGCCTTATTCAGGCCCTGCAACCCACCATAGTGACGTTCATTCAGACGCCAATCTTTTAGCACAGGAATCCACACAAGATCTAATTGATTCAGGACAATATCCAGAGTGTGAATTGCCCGTTTCAATACGGAGGTATAGGCAACATCAAAAACAAATCCTCGATCCTTTAAGGCCGACCCACCTCGCAAAGCTTCTTCACGGCCCTTGGTCGCCAGATCTACATCTTGCCAACCTGTAAATCGATTTTCTTGATTCCACAAACTTTCGCCGTGACGAATGATCACTAGTTGAAATACCACGCGGTCTCCTCTCTCTGATTTTTGTTGTAGATTTCATTTTTATAGAGTTGGATCCATCAAAAGACAAGTCGAGTCTGAAAAAATACACCTTCAGTTCCGGTTCCAATCAAGGTAAGGTTTTATTAATACTCTGAAACCCAAGACGTTAAAGACCCGGGCAATAAACCCACTGTTTTGCCTCGCATTAAACAGTGACCGCTTCTCTGTGAACATACTACAAAAAGAAACGCACTGGAAAGGATTTGCAAAATGAATATGAGCGACTCTGGAAACAACTACCTCAACCGATCCAATCAAGATTACATTGAAAGTCTTTATAGGGATTATCAAAAAGATCCCAATTCGGTTTCCATCGAGTGGAAACGTTTTTTTGAAGGGGTCGAATTTGCTCAGGGCGCTCAAGTGGGTCTTTCGGAAAAGGAATTGGATGTTTATCATCTCATTATGGCCTACCGAAACTATGGACATTTTGAAGCACAACTCAATCCCCTGGCTAATACTCAAATTCCTTCTGATCAGTTACGACTTGAAAAATACAATTTAAGCACCAAGGACCTGGATCAAAAATTCCAAATTGGATCCATTGTTGGCAAAGCAAATGCAACACTCAGGGAAATCATCGATCATTTGAAAGCCTGTTATTGCGGAAAATTAACGGTGCAGGTGGAAGATGCTCTTCCCGAGGTGCGAAATTGGTTCATCCGCGAATTCGAAACTGAAAACAGCCAATTCAAATTGAATAGCGACGAGAAAAAATCAGCTTTTACTTCCATCAATCGCGCTGAATCTTTAGAAAAATTCATCCATACTCGCTACGTCGGAACGAAGCGCTTTTCAATTGAGGGCGCTGATGCCATGATGCCCATGCTAGAAACTTTGGTCCAAAAATGCACGTCTCTTAAGGCCGAAGAAATTATGATTGGAATGGCTCACCGAGGACGGGTCAATGTACTTGCCAATTTTATGGGTAAGGGCTTGGAATATATTTTTGCCGATTTTAATGGTCCAACAGAATTATCAGTACCCGTGGACGACTTTGATGGAGATGTCAAATACCATCTGGGTTATGTTGCCCACAAAGATACTCCCAATGGCTCTTGCCAAGTCACATTGGCTTTCAACCCCTCCCATCTTGAGGCCGTCAATCCTGTCGTTCTTGGTATGACTCGGGCCGCACAAAGACGCAGAAATGATACCGTTGAAAGAAAGAAAGTAATACCAGTACTCATTCACGGGGATGCTGCCTTTGCCGGCCAAGGCGTGAATCAGGAAACTTTTCAAATGGCCCAAGTGAAGGGATATACGGTCGGAGGCACTATTCATTTGGTGGTCGACAATCAAGTTGGTTTTACGACAAATCCGGAAAACAGCCGTTCTTCACACTATGCCAGTGATGTGTGTAAAGTTTTGGCAACTCCTGTTCTTCACGTCAATGGTGATAGCGTTGAATCCTGTGTTCGTGCCATGGATATCGCCTTGAAATTTCGCCAAGAATGGGGGCGAGATATTGTTGTTAGTATTATCTGCTATCGTCGATTCGGTCACAATGAAGGCGATGAACCCGCCTACACCCAACCATTGATGTATGAGATCATTAAAAAACATCCAACAGTTCGCGAAATTTATGGAAAACAACTTATTCGTGAGGGAGTTTTCGACCAAAAATTCTATGATGAAATTTTTGAAACGCGCATCAATGAACTTCAAGTTGTTTATGAACACACTAAAACTCATATTCCTAAAATAAAACCTTTTGCTTTTGATGGATTTTGGAAGGGCCTGCGCAAAGCTGTGGCCGAAGATTTTGAAAAACCCGCCAATACCAAAACAGATTTTGAGGGCCTCAAAAAAGTGGGAATTAAATTGGGGGAAGCACCTATCAATTTCAATGTTCATCCCAAATTAGTAAAACTATTGGAATCCCGTAAAAAAATGGCGCTCGGTGAAGAACCCGTCGATTGGGGAATGGCCGAACTTTTAGCCTATGGATCGCTGCTTCACGAAGGAACCTCCGTTCGTCTCACAGGAGAGGACTGCGTCCGTGGAACATTTACTCATCGTCATGCCGGCCTTTACGATTTTAAAACAGGCGAATGCTATATGGCACTCAAAACTCTCAATAATGATAAAACGGAATTCTGTGTTTACGATTCCGTTTTATCGGAATACGCAGTCATGGGATTTGAATATGGAAATGCCATTTGTGATCCTACTTTCCTAACGATCTGGGAGGCCCAATTTGGAGATTTCGTCAATGGTGCCCAAATCATCCTGGATCAATTCTTGGTGAGTGGCGAATCAAAATGGCAGCAAATGTGTGGACTCGTACTTTTACTCCCCCACGGCTATGAGGGCCAAGGACCTGAGCACTCTTCGGCCCGTCCTGAGCGATTTTTGCAAATGGCCACTCATAATAATATTCAGGTCTGCAATTTGACTACTCCTGCGCAGATTTTCCATGCTCTTCGTCGGCAAGTTCGTCGTGAATTCCGCAAACCACTTATCGTCATGTCACCAAAGTCCTTACTCCGTCACCCGAAGGCAATCTCCACAATGAAAGAGCTGGCCGAAGGGCAGTTTCAAGAGGTTATTCCAGATATTCAAGTGAAAAATATCAAAAAAGTGGAACGAGTGATTTTTGTAACAGGTAAGCTCTATTATGAGTTGCTCGAAAAGCGAGACACCCTGAAAGATGAGAAGACGGCCCTGGTTCGTTTAGAGCAGATTTATCCATTTCCAGCCCATCAAATTGCGGAGATCATTAAATCTTATCCCCAACTCAGCACAATTGTTTGGGCCCAGGAAGAACCTCGAAATATGGGTTATTATCAACATGTTTTCTTTAAATTTACAGATTTGTTGACCAAGGAAAATTGCAAAGCCGCCTTCAAATATGCGGGGCGGCCCGAACGATCCTCTCCCGCCACTGGCAGCATCTATCGTCATAAAAATGAACAAGCCGCTTTAATTGACTCGGCTTTTACGATTTAAGCGAAAGGTTTTAGACAGAAGGAAAGCCATTAAGCAATACAGATAAGGTTTAAATAAGGAATGTTAAAGAAATCAGGAGAAGCAATATGAAAATTGAAGTCAAAGTCCCCGCAGTAGGAGAATCCATTACGGAAGCAACTATTGGAAGTTGGACCAAAAAGTCAGGCGAGGCCGTAAAACGCAATGAAATCATTCTTCTTCTGGAAACAGATAAGGCCAGCGTAGAGGTCGTTGCTGAAAATGATGGGATCTTACAAATTTCAGCAGAATCAGGTCAAGTTGTAAAAATTGGCTCTACTGTTGCCGTCATTGATACAGACGGAGCGGCTCCAGTTACCACAGCTCCCCCGGCTGTCGGAGCCAGCAAAGCTCCGCCACCTCCTCCCACAATGGAACCCTCTGTAACAACAACAGCGCTTCCATTAAGCCCTGCCGTTCAACGCATTGTTCCTGAAAAAGGCCTAAATCCTAGCGTTATTGAAGGAACTGGCAAAGGCGGACGCTTGACCAAAGGCGATGTATTAGCTGCCTCACAGAGTGCAAACTTAGGTTCCAGTGGCGGAAACTCTCCGTCGATTGCTGCAGGAGCCACCTCTGGAAAATCGGCAATCGCTTCTTCGCCCCCCGCACCTTCACCTGTGCTTCCAGGAACTTTTCCAGGTGCCGCCATGGAGAAGCAACTTGTTCCCATGACAACAATTCGACGTCGCATTGCTGAGCGCTTACTGGAGTCCCAACAAACGACAGCAACTTTAACTACTTTTAATGAAATTGACATGACGAAAGTTATTGAAATTCGCGCAAAGTACAAAGATAAATTCAAAGAAAAGTACGGAGTCAATTTAGGCTTTATGGGCTTTTTCACAAAAGCAGCGATCGAAGCCTTGAAAGCCTTTCCAGCGGTCAATGCCTATGTTGTTGGGAATAATATTGAATATCATAATTATTTTAATATCGGGATTGCAGTCAGTACCGAAAAAGGACTCATTGTTCCCGTTTTAAAAAATGCTGGAAATTTCTCAATTGCCCAAATTGAATTGGCAATTCGCGACTACGCGACAAAGGCCCGTGATGGAAAGATTAGTATCGATGATCTCAGTGGTGGTACCTTCACGATTACGAATGGTGGAGTCTTTGGCTCACTGCTTTCAACACCCATCCTCAATCCTCCCCAAAGTGCAATATTAGGAATGCACAAAATGGAAGATCGCGCTGTGGTTATTGATAAAAAAATTGAAGTTCGCACCATGATGTACGTAGCAATGTCCTATTATCATCGAATTATTGACGGCAAAGAAGCTGTAGGCTTCCTTGTTAAGATCAAAGAAGGTGTTGAAGATCCAGAGCGTTTACTGCTAGAGATCTAATACCAAACTCAGTCAAAAAGGAATGAGAGAAATGGCAAGTAATACGATGTATGATTTAATAGTTATTGGGTCTGGTCCTGGTGGATATGTGGGAGCTATTCGCGCCGCTCAGCTAGGTCTTAAAACAGCAATTATTGAAAAAGATTCCACCTTTGGCGGAACCTGCCTCAATGTGGGATGCATTCCCTCCAAAGCCCTTTTAGAAAGTTCAGAACACTACCATGGGGCTCAACATGATTTAGCTGCCCATGGAGTGGATGTAACCTCAGTTAAATTAAACCTTTCCACGATGCAAAGTCGCAAAGAGAAAATTGTTAAAGATCTGACCCAGGGAATCGCCTTTCTCTTTAAAAAAAACAAAATTGATACTCTGGCAGGAACAGGACGCATTTTAAGAGCAGGTCAAGTTGAAGTAAGAGCTGCCGACGGTAGCACCCAAAATTATTCTACTAAAAATATTATGATTGCCACAGGATCTGTACCCGTTGAATTGCCTTTTTTGAAATTTGATGAAAAAACCATAGTCTCCTCCACAGGAGCCCTAGCCCTTAGCAGGGTTCCTGAAAATTTGGCCGTCATCGGCGGTGGAGTCATCGGTTTAGAATTGGGTTCAGTATGGCACCGCCTTGGCAGTAAAGTGACAGTCCTTGAGTTTGCCGATAAGCTCTGTGGTACAGTTGACAAAGACTGTGTAACAACTCTTCAAAAATACTTAACAAAACAAGGAATGAATTTTCTTGTTTCAACAAAAGTTATTTCAGGCACAAAAAATGATAAGGGCATTGAGCTCAAATACGAATCTGTAAAAGATGGAAAAACAGGTTCTCTCAATGCTGACGTTGTCCTTGTCGCCACTGGAAGAAAACCCTTCACTCAGGGGCTCGGCTGTGAAGAAGTAGGAATCGAAAAAGATCCACAGGGTCGCATTAAAGTGGATAAAAATTTTGCAACCACTGTTCCTGGAATTTATGCCATTGGAGATGTTATTACCGGAC
>Ga0172367_10008115_pt1 | contig 11807 bp, 10 predicted proteins | sample Lak10m_FD_114542 | JGI IMG/M metagenome (GOLD analysis project Ga0172367, IMG submission 114542) | Freshwater microbial communities from Kabuno Bay, South-Kivu, Congo - kab_022012_10m | ecosystem: Environmental > Aquatic > Freshwater > Lake | place: Democratic Republic of the Congo: South-Kivu...
ATTCCAGGCAACTTTGACTTGGCGGTCGAGGGGCTCGGATGCTATTGCATCTCGCCCACCCAACCCGTTAATCAGAGTTGCACTTCGAATTTGAACTCGCGTCTTGTGAAAAACTGCGCAAACGTCCTCTGCCGTGAGATCCGCTCCCATCGAAGCCGGTATTGCGCACAAGGGACGTGGGGGGAAACAGGACCAATCCATTCGCCTTGAACACCGTCCAGTACCACCGTACCGCCCAGGAATCCCGCAACCCTGCCATTTGTCGTATAAGCATCGTCGCATAGTCATATGCACCATCAAGATTGAAGCGATGACGCAAGCGACGATCCGTTTTCAATGTCTCCCAACCCGTCGCCACGGGATCGAATCGATCCCATGCCCGCTTCCAGGTCGCCCATCCCCATGAAACCGTGAATGGCAGAAAGATTGCGGACGACGTAGCTCTCAGTTCTGGAACAGCAAACATGTAACCGGAAACCTGGAATACGCTTTCCGTGCCTACGTAAGTGTCGAGCGCCTCGTTCATAAAGTTGAGGAACCGGTCATCCAGAAGCAAATCGTCCTCAACGACGATAACCCGGTCATGTTCCTTCAGAACTTCCTCAACACCGGAAATGACTGAAACCGACAGGCCACGGTTGATGTCGCTGAAACGATAGTCGGCCCGGTCACCTAGCATGGCACGGGCCACGTCCCGTGTCGCTTGCACGACATCGCGCTCGGCATCGTTCTTGGGGCCGTCGCAAAACACGAACACAGGGCTACCAGCAAAGCCCCTGCATTGCATCAGGCTGTCCAGTGTGCGCCGGAGGTGCTCCGGGCGACGATAGGCGAATACGGCGATGGGCGCCTGTGCAGCACCCTGATGCGGCAAATTCATCATCTGGCGGTTGTCGTAAGAACACCCTGTGCAATCAACTGGCTAACGACAGCTTCCGCGCCCATCACGGATAGGTGTGCATGGTCACTGTAGTACGAGCGGTCACCTTCGGCCACCCGACACATGCCTTCGCTGCAAAGCACGTCGTAAGGGTCAAAAAAGCGGACCGATTCGCGCGACGCCGCATAAGCGCGCATAAGGGCCCGCAGCCCGTAAAGTTCTCCTTCTGCCTCCGGAAACCGGTCAGGGCACGGCGTTAGATCCCGAAACCTACAGGCGATGTAGCCACCCAAGGCGATAAGGTTTGTTGTCGGGACATTTCCTACGATAATGATCTTGCGACTCGGCCCAATCCGCTCTCGGAGCCGATCCAAGGCTGCGAGCAACTCCATGTCACCTTCCTGGCCGGTGCCGATACGGCCGATAGCAGTACCGTCGGGCCGTGCCAGTACCTTGTTCCAGCGCTGGATGACAACGACTGGAAGTTGGGTTCCTGCGACTCGTCGATCCAGTTCATCCAGCATGGCGAGGCACTCGGGCTGGATTCGCTGCTGGTAGAGGTTGGTCAGGCCTGGCAATGCAAGGCACGCCGAGTGGGTGATGGAAGCGAACGCCACGCCTTGCCGCGCCAAGGCGGGGATGTACTGGAGTGCATGGCTATCGCCATAAATGACGAATGCGGGCGGCTGCTGTGCTGGCCCATGGAGTTGCCAGGGCAAGAACTGCACACCGGCACCACCATAGCCGTTTGCATCAATCTCCAACTCACCGAGACGTTGCGGGAAACCACCCTTCCGGTCGATGACCAAAGCGCCAACAAGCACCAGCGCGGCCACCGCTGTAATTATGACAATGGACAACCTGCGCGGAATCGCCACCGGGTTCCTGAATGGCCGTTCGACGAATCGCCAAGAAGCGAGAGAAAGAGCAAAGGTGAGCACCACCAGCGCGGCGATCTGCGTGCCTCCGAGGTCCTCACCCCAGCCCAGCCGTGCATAGGCCAGAAGTGGCTGGTGCCAGAGATAGGCGCTGTAGGAAAGCAAACCGACGCCCACCAGCGGTCGCAAAGCGAATACCTTGCCGATCCATGTGTCGCGAGTCGCGAACACCAGCACGAGCAACGTTCCCACCGTGGGCAGCAAGGCACGGATACCCGGGAAAGGAGTCTGGCGGTCATAAAGCACGATGGCGACCAAGATCATCACCAGCCCCGCGAAAGCCAGCACTTCACTGCCCCAGGCCGGCCGTCGAGGAGTCATGGCAGGTGATATCCGAAGCCCGAAGGCGGCCACTGATCCAAGCATAAGTTCCCAGGCGCGCGAACTGAGCCAATAGAAGTTTTGGGTAGGCCATGCACGCGACCCAAACTCGGCCAAGCCAAGGGAAACTAGCAACACCGCCAGCAATACGACCAGTAGCGCGCAACGGCCCATACGCAAGGCCAGTCCAACGAGCAGCGGGAACAACAGGTAGTACTGCTCCTCGACCGCCAGGCTCCATGTGTGCAGCAATGGATTGGTCTCGGCGCTGTTGTCAAAATAGGCTGGTCCACGCGCGAGCCAGATGTTAGAACCGAAGAGCACGACCGCAATCAGGGTCTTGGCATATGCCCTGAAGTGTGACGGTACCATCAGCATCCAGGCTATCACCATCGTGAACACCATAACAAGCAGAAGTGCCGGAAGAATCCGTCGGGCCCTCCGAACATAGAAGCCTGTATACGTGAACCGGCCGCCGTCCGCATCAGCCAAAATGAGCGAGGTGATGAGGAAGCCGCTGATGACGAAAAATACATCGACGCCGACGAAGCCACCGTCAAAGCCCGAAACCCCGGCATGGAACAGGATCACGGGAACGACGGCGAGTGCACGCAAGCCGTCAATCTCGGGTCTATAGGCAATTCCTGTCGACATCGCCTACATCAGTCTTTCCATCACCCGGCGCGCCTGATCGAGCGAAGACTCGATGTAGGGTTCACACGCAACTGGACGATCCACTGGTGCAGATTGGAGCCAGGCATCGAGTACCGCCACCTCGCCCGGCGTCCACGCAAACTCACCCGACGATATCTCATCAGCATAGATGCTGCGAGCGGCATCGCCGAACAGAAGTGTCGGAACACCAAATGCGGTCGCCTCGTAGCAGCATGAACTGAACGCGGTAATGTGGTGTGTTGCAGCCAGCAACTGGTCGTAGAGATTGGCGTCACCCGGGTCGATGCTGTAGCGTGCCGGCGGGATATCTGCCAATCTCTCGCGCACGTAGTCCGGACCCGCCTTGTCGTTGGGATGGCAACGGAAGGTGAAGTGGATATCGTGCGCCTGGTTGCGCATAGACATGTCGCGAAGAAAGTCCACGATGAAATTCGGGACAGGCTCGGGATTAACTGCAACACGCGGCTGGGTGGTTACGAGCACGCGCCGGTGAAACTTTTGCGAACCAATATCGCCAGCTCGCGTGGCTGGCGCTATATTCTGACGATAATAGTCGAGCCACGGGAAGCCGCCGACGAAAGGCACATGGACCACCCTCGAAGGCGAGGTGGCAAGAATGTGCCTTCGGCTCGGTTCGCCCCAGCACCAGAACTGGTCAGGCATCGCGAGATAGCCAATCGGTCCCTCCGGAATGCGCGTCCAACCGCTATACATGGCCTGATAGCGGCCCTGCTTTCCATGCTGCACCTCCACAACGGAGATACCGCGCTGCCGGGCAGCCGCGGTCAACCCCATCATGTCAGGGAAGTACCAACTAGGAAGATAAATCACTTTCACGCAGGGCCGGCCGGCCAACAATCTGTTACCCGTCTCCAGCCAACCTGCAAATTGCTGCAACGCCAGCGCATAGCGCGACTGAAGCGACGATGCATCCAGGCCCACGATCTCTGCAATCCGGGCGATCGCCTTGACGTGCTCGGGAGGCACTTCAACGTCATGTACATTGGCCGCACGCATCACTTTGGCAGGGAACTGCAGCATTGCCCCCAAAGGCCACGGTGATACGTAGAACTTTTCAGCACATCGCCCCCCAGGCAACGAAGAATGCAAGGGATCGACAATACGATCGAATAGCACACCTGAGGGCAAAGCTTGCGCGTAGACCGGACGCGAGATAAAGAGCACATCTGCATCGCTGCACGATGGCACCCGGAAGTCCTGCCACCCCAGAAGAAACCTGCGCGCGCGCGACGCAAGCAACTTCCAGGCAGGGAGAACGTTCCGTTGGGGTGCGTCGGACATGAAGGCTGTCCATAAGCAGTACCGGATGATCGGCCAGATATGAATGGAATGCCACATGAGCATCGTGGCCTCGTCACTCTCCTCCAGCCTGACGATATGCTCGAACGCGTCTTCTGGCCGCATGCAGCTAATCGAGATCCGCCTCGTGAATCTGGGCAAAGCACTCGACTGCTCGCTTGAGGCGCCGACCAGCTGCCTTGGCATCGAAGTCGATTGGTGCGATACCTTCCTGCTCGCCCTGTACACGCAGAAATTTAACATCACGGAGCGCCAGTACATCGCCAGCCTGCAGGTCGCGACCCGCAACCAATGACTTCTTCTGAAAGCGGCGGTACTTGAGTTCGTTTGGCGTAAAGGGCTGGAAATCTACCGGCCCCATGGCAGCCCATGCCCGTTTCATTGCTGCCACGTACGCCTTAAATTCATTTGGCTCCAGTGCAGCCTGCCAATCCACACCCATCTTGCTCCGGTCCAGGATCAGGTGCTTTTCGACCAGTTCCGCACCTTGACCGATAGCAGCCATGTCGATCCAAAGGCTCATCTCATCCTCGGCGCTCGTATGGTCGGCATAGATGATGAGGCCACCGAACTCGTCCTTCAGCCGTCGTATCTTGCGGATATTCGCTTCCTCCACCGTCGTGGGGAAATTCTGCACTCCGCACATCAGGATCAGTTGTTCGCCATCGTTGGCCAGCGCAATATCCACGGCGCGATGAATTTCCCGCAAGGATGATGCCCCGGTACCCATGGTGAATGGCAGGCCGCTACGGGCAGCAGCGATTATCATCGCCGGGTTGCTCAGCTCGGATGAGTTGAGTTTGAGCATGTCTGGCCCCAAGTCGAGCGCCAACTCGAAGCTGGGCTCGTCATACACGAAGATCGACACATGGATGTCACTCTTGCGTGCATGATCCATGATCTCACGCCAGCCATTGCGGTCTATATAGAGTTGCTGAAGCAAGCTGTAAATTGGCGCGGTCGGCGCCATGTTTGCGGCGGTGTCGAAGATCTGCAGCTGTACACAATCTGCGCCTGCGCTTACTGCCGAGTCAACCAGCGCCTTGGCCATCTCCACGCTGCCCTGATGTCCGCAGGCCATCTCGCCAATGACATACAGTGGTGCGTCAGCGGCGACACGACGCCCGGCAATGCTGATCTCAGACTTAAGCTTCGTCATACGAAATCGCTTTCCGCTAGGCCGGCAGCGACTATGAGTCGCGCAAGATCGAGATCTTCCTTCTCGTCGATGTCGGATGAACCCAGGCGCGTCATCACCACACCGCGCACCTTGCCGGTGTAGAAGCTTTTAAGTCTGATGAAAGAATCAATCCATGTGAAGTAGAACGAGCCGTTTGGGCGGAATGCTGGCACCTGATCCTGACTTCGCGTATTGCCGGTAATAAGCGGTGATGGATCAAACATTGGCTTCATCGCCTTTTCCTCACCTTCCAGCGTCACCGCCATATTGGGTGGGAATTCGTAGGGTGCGAAGCTCACCACAGCATCCACCCCCCTCTCCAGCGAATCGAAGCCTTGACGTATATCCTTGACGCGGCGGAACGGTGCAGTGGGTAACATCACGCAAACGGCATCGAATTGCGACTGGATCTCGGGGCGCAAGCAGATTTCCTCCACCACTGCGACCACCTTTACTTTGTCGCCGGCGAGCGCGGGGGCACGATCGTCCACTGCCACGCCTTCGTACTTCGTAGCAATCGCCGCGATCTCGGGATCGTCGGTGGTAACGAGAACGCGACCGAAGCACTTCGCCATCATGGCGGCTTCAATGGTGTGGGCGATGAGCGGCTTGCCTACCAGATCAAGGACGTTCTTGCGAGGCAGTCGCTTGGAGCCCCCGCGTGCAGGTACGATGGCAAGGCAACGTTCAGGTTTGAGCACGTACACTCTCCGGTATATGGTCTGGGTCAAGATCGAGCCAACCAAGTTCTTCGAAACAGGCTCTCAAGCGTGTCTGCTTGTCAGCGGACAGGCGCGGCAACGGATCGCGCTCATGCGCCGGCATCAGTCCAAACAAGCTCATGGCCTCCTTCAGTTGCACGTGCCAGCCGAGTTCGACCGCCAAATCGAAGTACGGGTCCTCGTATTCGCGAACGATTCGGTGCGCCAGTTCGATATTTCCGGCCTTGAGCGCCTCCTGGAAAGAAATCTCCACCCTCGGAAAGAAATTCCCGATGCCAACGAGGTTGGCATTGGCGCCAGCATGGAAATCGCGCATGAAGTTTCGCATGGCCCCGGCGCCGATGATGGCACACTTGCCCTGGAGCCGACGGTGCAGCTTGTATGCATAGCCGCCGTCCATGCACTCCTCTTTCATGCCCACCAGTCCCGGGATTGCGACCAAACGGTCAAGCAGATCGAGCGAATACTGAATCTGTCCGCCGAAGCCGCTACGCATGGGCATCTCGTGGATCATGATGCCGATGGAGACTGATTCAGCCAGCTTCCGAAAAAAGGTGAATACGGCGTCGTCGCCGTACCATCGCTCGGGGAAGAACGCAATGTACGCATCGGCACCCGCCCTCTCCGCATGACGTGCCCACTCGATATTTGCTACCAAGTTACCGGATGCATTGCCAGCAGCAATGAAGATGACACGGCCGGCTGCCGCGCGGGCGACCGTCTCGTTCACCGCCAGTATTTCCTCCTGCGACAACAGGTTGAACCGGCTGGTGCCAACAGTGGTCATGATCGTCCGTGCGCCGCAACGACTCAGGAAGTCCACGTATGACGCTAGAGCACTACGGTCAACCTTGTGCCCACCTTCAGTGAATGGTGTGGGTAGCGGGAACACCGGGCCGGTGATTCCGGTTCTCAGGGCTTCTCTGTCATTTTTTGCCATGATAATCGTTCGGCCTTAGGCCGCCTTGTTTTTGGAACTGGTAACAATTTCGTGGATGGCATCACAAACGAGGTCAGCACTTTCAACGCTCATGGCATTTGACGTGGGCAGGCTCAAGCCCTGATCGCCAAAACGTTCAGACACCGGAAACAGGCCGGGAAGTGCGGACCCGTAGGCAGGCTGCACGTGAAGCGGAGGGAACACCGGCCGCGTCTCCACGCCCGAGTGTCGCAGCGCTTCGGTCAAGTAGTCGCGAGTGAAGCCACCATCTGACGAATCAACCTCGATCGAATACAACCAGTGAATATTGCGTGCCCAGGGAGCCGTACGGGGCCTGCGAATGCCAGGCAGGCCAGCAAGGCGCTGGTTATAGCGACCCACCAACTTGCGCCGCTGAGCGAGAAAGTGCTCGATGCGCTCCATCTGAGCTAGCCCAAGCGCCGCCTGCAGGTTGGTCATTCGGTAGTTGAAGCCGGCCTCCAGATGCCAATACCGGCGTTGCCTGGTCATGCCATGGTCGCGCAACATTGACATGCGGTCCATAAGCGCCTTGTCGCGGCAGATGATCATGCCGCCCTCGCCAGTGGTAATGACCTTGTTGGCGAAAAAGCTGTAGCAACCCACGTCGCCGAACAAGCCGGTCCTTACGCCTTTGTACTCGGCGCCAAGCGACTCGGCGCAATCCTCAATGACCTTGAGGCCATGCTTGCGGGCAACCGCCATCACTGCATCCATGTCGCACGGATGGCCGTACAAGTGCACCGGCATAACCGCCTTGGTGCGTGGCGTAATCGCCTGTTCCATCTTGCCAACGTCCATGGTCCAGTATTCTGGTTCGATGTCCACGAACACAGGGGTCGCCCCAGCATGAATGACGACGTTGGCGCTGGCCCCGAAGGTCGTATTGGGTACGATAACCTCGTCGCCAGGTCCGATGTCCAGCGCTTCTAGCGCAAGATGTAGCGCCGTGGTACCCGACGACGTGCTGAGGGCCAGCGCACCATCGTGGTAGGCTGAAAAAGCCGCTTGGAAGCGGTCGATGTACTCGCCCTGCGATGAGATCCAAACAGTGTCGATGCAGTCAATGAGATATTTCATCTCATTGCCGCCGAGCAATGGCTCGGCTACCGGAAGGCGCCACATTGCACCCCAGGTAACCAGTCCCACTGGCTTACCGTTCTCCAACACCGGCACATGACGGACCGTCGCACTCAGCATCTTGAGATGCTCTGCGTGGTTCATGTCCGTGGTCGCAAAACGGTAGTTCGTATTCATGTGTAGGCCAAGGGCGGATGACATTGTCGCACCACCGAGCAACGCTCGGCGGATGTCGCCATCAGTCAGTAGGCCGCACATCGCACCAGATTCATTCACGCACAGCACGACGCCGCCAATGCCTTCGTTCAGTTGGCGCATCGCGTCTTCTATGGTAGCGGTAGACGAAAGTATGTTGCGCGAGATGTCCTCATGTTTCATCACAATATCCTCTGGAGGAGTTCGAGCTCGGACAGCATGTCGCGAGGCTGGAGCCGATAAGCTTCCACGACGATCTCGCAGTGACGGAAGTCCGGGAGCCTCGACATGAACCATGCGCTTTGCGCGAAGGGGTCGTTGGTGTCTTCGCGCCCGGCGTTATCAGACAGGTGCAGGCAACGCACGAGCGGTGCCACTTGATCCACGAAGTCGTTCATGTCAAAACCAAGCGCCGTGGCCGAAACCTTGGCATGCGCCACGTCGAGCAGCAGGCCGACATTGTCCCGGTCAAGGTCGTCGAAGAAACGGCAAATCTCCGCGCCCTCAGTCAGCAGCAGCGGATTCACCGGCATGCGCTGAAGATAGATCGGCGAGATAACGTTATTCTCGAGCAATAAACTCACGCCATGCGAGTCTGCGAAGTCTGCCAGTCCGCGCACGTTGACCAGCATCGCTTCATATGCTTTGTCGCGGTCGATATCGCCAGCGCTCAGCGATACAGCCTGTTCCTGGGGCTTGCCCAACTGATCGGGCCGCAGCCGTGCCGCGAAGCCCGCATGCAAGCTGTAAAACGGTGCATCGAGATCGGCCGCCAAGGCAAGCGCGCTACGTGCCAACTTGATGGAGGGAGCAAGGCTCTCCTCATCCAGCGCCGCGACGTTGAGCACAAAGGGCTTCTCCGGTGCAGGGAAGTAGTTGTGCACCAGGAAGCGCTGACTCCCTTCAGCATGCTCAGCGCGAATCGACTGCATTTCCCCGTCCGAACAGTTCAGCCCCGAGCTCAGTTCGATGCCGCGAATACCCAGTGTCCGCGCCTCGGCTAACACGCCGGTCACGTCGCGCGAATGGAATGCACCGGATGAGAACCAAATGGCCATCAGAAGATTTCCTTCTGCATAATTACGTGACCAGTGTCCGGGCATGCCACTTCAACGACGAAACCACGCGACTCGTATAGTTCGCGCGCCCGGGAATTGCCGGGCGCCACTTTGAGAATCACACGACGCACCTTCATGCTGCCACACACTGCGATCGCATGATCCAGGGCCGCCTTGCCCAGCCCCTTGCCTGCCGCCGCCGACGAGACATAGAGACCGAAGCTCGGCCTCTCGTAGCCAGCATCAAGTCCACGCAGGCAGTAGAAGCCCACCACCTCTCCGCCGGCAAGCAGCGTGTAGAACGTATCGCGTCGCGCGGTCTCATACTGGCGTCGCAGCTCACCCGGTGCCGCGAAAGCCGTGAAGTAGCGAAGGTAGTCACCGGCATCGTTCTGCAGCAATAGTTCGAGGCGCAGCACATCACCTGGTTGCATTGGCTGGATTTCGCCCAGTGCATCGCGGGGAAGCATCTCGCCTTCGGCGATATCTCGAAGCACGATACAGCCAAGCAGACGCGGCCATTCTCGCGGCGCAATGCCCGACATCGGTCGCCTGGCGGTAAGGTCTTCGTCGGAAATACGCGCGCCCTTTCGGAGAGCGCGGCGCGCGGAGAGCGACCGGCGCATCCCCGGCATGTTGGCCCGCTCAGCCGGCGTGGGCACCTTGTCGGCGGAACCCATTGCGGCTTCCATTTCGCGGATGGAATTTACCAAACTCGAGAATTCCTCCGGTGCCTCCGACGTCGAATGATCAGGGCCGGGCATCTGCCGGTCGAGCGTAATGTGCTTTTCAATGACACAGGCGCCAAGTGCCACCGAGCCGATGCACGGCACGTGCGACTGAGTGTGGTCCGAATAGCCTACGTTACAGCCGTAGCGTGCCTGCATGTTCACCATAGCGCGCAGGTTGGTGTCCCGTAGCAGTGATGGATAGTTGGTGGTGCATTGCAGAAGGACGAAGTTCTCGTTGCCAGTAGAGCGAATGGCCTTCACAGCCTCGTCAATCTCTTCCCAATTGGCCATGCCAGTGGATACGATCATCGGCCGCCCGGTTTCCGCCATCCGCTGGAGGAAGCGTGGTTCCGCGATGTGGATCGACGCCGACTTGAGCAGCGGAACGTCCAAGCCGTCGAGGAAAGCCACGTCTTCTTCGTTGTAGGGGGTGGACGTGAAGATGATATTTTGTTGGCGGCACAGTACGATTAGGTCGCCATAAGCATTCTCATCCAGTTCCAGCTTTTGCAGCATACTCAGCTGCGACTCAGCTGGATCGGTCACTCGCATCTGGTAGCTCGCCTTTGGTGCCGTACGGGTCACGACTCGCTCGGCCTTAAAGGTCTGGAACTTCACGCAATCGGCCCCTGCCGCCTTCGCTGCATGGATCAAATCCACAGCGCGAGCGACGTCGCCATTGTGGTTGACCCCGGCCTCCGCGATGATGAATACAGGTTGCCTTTCGCCGACAGATCGGCCTTCAATCGTGATGGGGGCTACCACCATCAAGTCTCCATCTTCCGGCGACCCGCTGCGTTCTTGTTAAGACTAACCATGCATTCCGGGATCCTCTCGTTTATAGAGCATTTGGTCATGTAGCGAAGCAATTGAACATTGTAGTGTTTGTAGTGTACCCACCGGCTAGCCATTAGCGGCATATCGCTGTAGCGACGGATCGTGCGATACGTGATCGCGCTCAACCCCTTGAGTTTGTGCCCCAACTGCACCACACCGCCGCAAAGAAAGCCATTGGTCACAAGGGTAAGGAGGCCCCCGAGCAGCGACCTCATCATGCCATGGTGAATTGCGGTATGCAATTTCTGGTCTATCGCGTTCATCTTCTGAAAATCGTGATGCCTGTCACGTACCTGCCGGCCGGTTCGCCAGATCGGTCCTGCCTATGCCACACCGCACCTCCAGCCTGCGTCCCAGCCGAATCATCGGTCGCTCGATGAACTGGAAAGCAAGCCATGCAAGTGCACATGCAGTCGGTATTGCAATGCAGAATCGAATCGCGGGCGGCGCAGGGACAAATTCATTGACGACCTGAAACACCGGAAAGTGCAGCAGGTAAAGACCGAACCCTACACGACCGAGAAATGCGAACAGCGGATGTCCTAGAGGCGCCAGAAGTCGTGATCGTCCCTCGATTGCTGCAACAATCGCCGCGGCGAATACCACGCCATACATGAGGCTGAGCCACCTTAAGCTCCAAAATGGCCGATGTGCGCCAAGCACATTTGCGGACACGCAAATCACGGTGAGCGCGAGCAAGCCCCAGAATGCAACCGGAACCCACTTGCCCAGCCAGCTTCGAGGTAGGTAGCCGGGTAGGTAGGCGGCCAGGATGCCACAAATGAAAACATCAAGGAACTGGCTACGGTGGGATATATCGACATACGCGAGTTCAAATTCGAAGTGCAACTCTGATTAACGGGTTGGGTGGGCGAGATGCAATAGCATCCGAGCCCCTCGACCGCCAAGTCA
>Ga0172367_10008116_pt1 | contig 11806 bp, 11 predicted proteins | sample Lak10m_FD_114542 | JGI IMG/M metagenome (GOLD analysis project Ga0172367, IMG submission 114542) | Freshwater microbial communities from Kabuno Bay, South-Kivu, Congo - kab_022012_10m | ecosystem: Environmental > Aquatic > Freshwater > Lake | place: Democratic Republic of the Congo: South-Kivu...
TCAGCCTCGACGCCAATGTATTGATTGCTTTTCTTCAGAACAGTAAGGCAAGCTATGCCACATACGGCCGCCTGATAAACGCGGGCGCCCGCCTCGCCGCCGATGGCCTGAACGACAAGCGCCGCCGCGGCGTTGAGGGAACCATATTCGGCAGCTATGGCGAGGAAATCCGCTATGCCGCCTTGTCACTCGACGGGTGGGGCCTGCGTTCCTATGGCGACTGCCACGTCCGGATCAAGACCGACTTGATCGCCCGGCGCGCTTCCCTGACCGAACGCAACACCTATTCTTTGGTCAAGGATTACGCTATCCTTGCTGGAGAGCCGGTGCCGGCCGGTATCCGTGCCGACTGGGACCGGCGCGGGACGTTGGCCATGGTCAAACACGGACCAGAGCTGGTATCGAACGCGTCGGCAGACCCCGCTGGCGGCCAGGCCGGTTCCGGGACCAAAGCCTCCGAGGAGGCTGCGTGGGCGCGCGTGTTGATGATGGACAGCGGCGACCGGCAGCGGGACGAATTCCTTGAGGTGCACATCTACGGCTCGCTGACCGCCCAGACGTTTGACGGGGTGGCCGTTCCCGGAGACGGCGGTAGCCACCGTCATCGGGAAACCCTTAAGGAAATCAAAGAGCATCTTGTCAAGCACGGCATACCATGGCAGCAGCGGTGACAATGGGTGGCGGCCGAGTAGAGCCGGTTGAGCGGGCGGTGATTGCCGGCCAGCTTGGCCGTGCGCTGATTTGGCGCGGCGGTCGCTGGTGGGCACTTCATGCCGACGAGGAGGAGACGCTCCGGCCGGCGAAGCCCGGCGAAGTGGCCCTGATTCGGGATAGTGGCGCCGAACTCCACGTCATTCCAGGGCGTTGCGTGCCGATGGCGCGGCTCAAGGCCGAACTGGAAGCCCGCACGGCGGGACACCGTTTGCTCAACCGGCTGCTGACCGCGCTTGATCCCGATTTGTCGGCACCGATTCGCCGGCAGGCCGCTGAAACGGCCGAAGTTGGTCTGGCCGAGTCGGCCCCGGCGCAGTTCACCCGGTCCCGCCTGCTCGGGATACCGATGCCGGCCGGGGGCGTCGATCTCACGGACGCCGCCGGGGTGATCATCGGTCTACCCCGCGTCCAGGCGCTGGTGGCGGACCTGCGCCGGATTCACCCCCAAATCCCCGCGGTCCGCAAGGCGTGGCGGTTGGTGGCGGCCGAATTGGCAGAAGCCGATGCGACCTTCGAGCTTGATGCGGTGACCCTGGCGATGGTTGAGCTGGGTGTGTTCGCGGATGCCGCCCAGGCGCTTACCGATCAGTCGCGGGAGGCGCTGCACGGCATCGTGCTTGGCCACGCGACGCATAGGACTTGGCAGGGAACGTTACCCCAGCCGGCGCAGGTCCTGACAAGGCTTGCCGGCCGGCTGGCCGCGACGATCGACCATCGCGCGCCGGAAAGGCCCCTTCGGTACGCGCCAGAGCACGGCACAGAGCAAAGGGTCCCTCCCGCAGGCGGTGAGCAATCGGTGGCAGACCCCTTGCTGGCGATGATCCAGGCCGGCCGGGATACGACTCCGACCGCGGCCGAGGACACGGACCAGACCCCGGAAAAGGCCAGGGGACGCCGGGCGCGGCGCAGGCGCACACGCGGCACCGAAGGAAAATTTGTCCCCAGCCTGGAAAAAGGCTCCCATAGCGCCGCGCAGGCGGTCGACCGGCAGAAGGCTGCCATCATCACGGCGCAGGCGGCGGGTCGCGACCGTTTGGCCGAGCGTGAACTGGGAGACTTGGTTCGCCGGCAGATCGACGACAGCCCTCGCTTGGCCAAGAGCCTCTCGAGCCTGGCCACCGAGGGACGCTCCCGCGGGTGGCTCGCCTGGGCCTTGCGACTGGACGAACTGGCGATCGCCGCCAATTCGGCCGACGTGGTTGCTCGCAATGGGTACGCCGAGACGCTGCGGGCGCTCGGACGCCTCGACGAAGCGCTCGCGGTCTACGAGCAGACACGCCGGGATGTGCCGGGCAACGTGGTTGCTCGCAATGGGTACGCCGAGACGCTGCGGGCGCTCGGACGCCTGGACGAAGCGCTCGCGGTCTACGAGCAGACGCGCCGAGATGTGCCGGGCGACGTGGTTGCTCGCGGTGGGCGGGCCGTGGTGATGATCGAGCTTGGCTATCACCAAGCGGCTCGGGAGAGTTTGGACAGGTCTGATCCCCCGCGGACATGTAACGACTGGATCGATTTCCACATCGTAGCGATGTCCTACCTGCGTGAAGGGAACCTGGAGGAGGCAACACGCCGATTGCGGGATGGGAGCGAACGCTGCCAGTTTATGTCTTGTCGCTCCTTTTTTCAGGGTGCCCTCGGCTTGGCCCTGATTTGGGATCAGCGGCTGGCTGAGGCCGAACAACTCCTGACGCAGACGCTGCCGGCGGCCGGAGCTGTGCTTCGGGCGGGGTCGGCGCTCTTGCTTGCCCATGTGCTGGCGGCACAGGACCGGAAAGTGCAGGCAGATGCGGTACTGGCACGGTTAAGTGAATGTGCTGTGTGGGCGATCATTGACACCCGGACAGTTCTTACCCGTCGGTATGGCTTGCTGGGGCAACCGCAGACGCCGGTGTCCGAGCGGGCGCGGCTGGATGAGGACCTGCGGCGACGCGAGTTGGCACTGGTGATGGTGGACGGCGCGCGTGCCGGTTGATCTTATACCAGCGAGCCCGGATTTTGATCCACTGCCCCTATAACTGGTTTCCAAAGGCCTTTCGGCCTTTGGCTGGGGGTGTCGGGGGACAGCGTCCCCCGACGGCCGGCGCGAGCCGGCATCGCCGCAGCCGTCGAGTCAAACATTCTGCTCCGCGGCTCCTGCAACAGAACGCCTGCGACTACCAGCCGCCGGAATCCAGCCAGCGGTCGACCTGATCGAGGCGGTCGGCGCCCCAGAACGGTTCGCCGTCGGCGAACACGAATGGGGAACCGAACACGCCGCGTTCGATGGCGCGGTCGGTTTCCTGACGCAGGCGGTCCTTGACCTCCGGCTGGTCAATCCCGGCGAGCACGGCGCGTTGGTCCAGGCCCAGGCAGGTGGCGGCGAGGGCGGCAACCGCCTCACGCGGGCCAAGATCGCGTCCCTCGACGAAATGGCTGTGGAACACGGCCCTGGCCAAAGTGACGGCCCGTCCGGAACCGCCACCATCACCTCCTCCTCCCCCGCCACTGCCCTCGCCGGCGGCGTCGAGGGCGTCGAGGGTGTCGAGCCAGTAGAAGGCGCGCGATGCCGCCAGGGCACTCATCGGCATGCTGGATGGCGTGGTGAACGGGATGCCACGCAGGCGGGCGAAGCGTACGGTATCGCGCAGCAGGTATTCCCCGCGCAGCGGGTGGTGGAGATTGGGTTTGACCCCTGTGATCTTGAACACGGCGCCGAGCAGGATCGGCCGCCAGATGACGCCGCGGCCATGGCGGGACGCGAGGCGTTCGAGATCGACGCTGGCAAGATAGCCATAGGGGGAGGCGAAATCGAAATAGAACTCAAGTGGCGCACCCATGCCGGCTTCCCCCTTGCCTCTCCCCCGACGGCGCTCCCGCCCCCGAACCCTGCGCACCGCTTTCCGTGCTACGGACTCGCACGGAAGGTATAGGCTTGGCCGGTTCGGTCCACCCCGACCTGTGGCGGGCGTTGGGTGGTTTCGAACAGGTCGTAACCGGTCTTGAGGTTGGCCCAGAACGGCCGCCATGGCGACTGGCTGTGACGTTTGACGTTGGCTTCGGTCATCCGGAAGGGAAAGATATGAACCGGTATTTCGGTTTGCCCTTGCCGGAGCGCGGCATCGACCAGCGTATAGATGTCCTCGATGCCGCGGTTGGTCATGGCGAGACAGCCGCGTGACAGGCAATCCCCATGGATCAACAGCTTGCTTCCAGAGCGGCCTTGGGCGAGGTCGAGCCGATTGGGATATCCGACATCGAGCGACATATGATACGCGCTGCGCGGGTTAAGACTGCGCGCGCTGACGGCATAGAACCCTTCAGGCGCCTGCTCATCGCCGGCCTTCTCTTTCGGCCCCAGGCCGCCGGAGTAATAGCAGATCGCGAAAGTCCAGAATTTCCGGTAGCCCCCATCGGCGCCGGCCATCCACAGTTCGAGCTCTCGGCTTTCCTTGAACACGCGCAGGAATACCGGCGCGCCCATTTGCAGCCCGGCCTGCTCCAGTCGCTCCCGGAGTCGGGGCCCAACCCGAGCCGCGGCCTCCAACGCCCGCCCCTGGGCGACCGAACTGCCCTGAGCCGCGGCTTCAGGCGGCGCCAGGCCGATGGCGGCCAGCACAGCCACTACAATCAAGCAACAAAGCCAAGCCAGCTTACGGTATCCATAAAGTCTCATGACAGCAATTCCACGCCACCTGTCTTGCTCCGCGCCGGCATATCCTGGCGGCTGTCAGGTTGGTCATCGCCAATCCTGGAGCCACCCTCGGCTTCATCTCCCGCGCGCGCGCCGCTATACTACGTAATGACGGACCTTTTGACCAGCCTTCATTTCTTGTTGACAGACTGTCCGGGGTACTGGGTAGATTCAGGCACACGCGGTCGCGGCGGGGACTGGCCACTCCAGCGAATACAAGGTCAGCGGCAGTGGATCGGTACGATAGACTGGGCGTTCCGATCCCGCTACCGACGCGTGCGACAGGTGGATCCACTTTTTAGGAGTATGAGAAGATGAAGAAGGCAATCGGCTCTCTGTTTATCGTGAGCTTGGCCGTTCTCGGCACCGCGGGTTGCAACACGGTCGACCAGGAGGCCCGCAGCCAGGCGGCGGCGGCCATGCAGGCAGCTCAGCGGGCCGAGCAGGCAGCCCAGGCGGCTCAGGTGTCGGCCGAGCGCGTCGAGCGCATGTTCCACGGCTCGCTGCGCAAGTAACCGACCCGTTCCCGCGTGCTGGCGTCTGCCCTTGGCAGGCGCCAGCACGCGGGCGGAACGTCCCGTAGCGGCCCGGAAGGCCCCGGAAAGCGGGGGACGACGAGTCGGGAGTTGGCCGGCGGGTCAGACGGTATAAACGCCTGCCGGGACGCGAGCGAATCGTAGACGCGGTCCTCAGACCGCGTGAAGCGGTCATAGACCGCTTCTGCCCAGACCACATGAACCGGTCGTAGACCGCTTCTACCGTGACGCACTTATTTCCGTGCGGTGCCTCTAATAGGTAATCCGGATCGGATAGCCGCGCCGTTCGATCCCGGCTTGAAGCAGGGTGCCAAGGTCCAGACGGTCCGCTTGGTCCCCCAGCGCCTTGGTGGCGAGATCAAGCAGGCCTTCCGGCAGGTCCGGAATCAGCACTTTTTGAGTTTCCAGTTCATCGGCTTGGTGCTTTGAGGGGCTGACCTCGATGTAGAGATCACCCTGCCACCAGCCGAACTTGATCGGCTGGTCGATGACGTTGACCTGTGTCCCGACCGGCACGACTTGGTACAAGTGTTCGATACTGTCGGGATACATGCGGATGCAGCCGTGGCTGACCCGACGGCCGACACCATACGGCTTGTTGGTGCCGTGCATGCGAACCAGCGGAAAACCAAGATAGAACGCGTACTTGCCGAGCGGATTGTCGGGACCGGGCGGCACGACGCCCGGGAGTTCAGGCTTTTCCGCCCGGACCGATGCCGGCGGATACCAGGTCGGGTCCGCAGCCTTGCGCGTGATCTGGGTGATCCCGAGCGGTGTCACCGCTTCGTCGTCGCGCCCAATCCCGATCGGGTGCGTCTCGGGCGCTCCCACTTTGGGAAAGTAGTAGACCCGCATTTCGGTGAGATTGACGATGATGCCGCGCCGCGGCGCGTCGGGCAGAATATAAGCGGTCGGCAGGATGATCTCGCGTCCGGCGCCAGGCACCCAGGGATCGACCCCGGGATTGGCGGCAACCAGCTCGATGAACCCGATGTTGAACCTGACCCCGATATCCGGCAGCGTATCTTCGTACTTTGTGACGTAGGTGCTCATTTCGCCGATAATATCCGAGCGCTCCTGCCAGGATAGCGCGGCCGGTGCCGGTGTCGGTGGCGGCACCGCAGTCTGGGCGGCCGAAGCCTGAGGGACCGAACTCTGTGTGGCCGGTGCCTTGGCACCCGCTGTCCGCGGTCCCGAACTCTGCGCCCAGGCGTCGGCTGCCATCCCGAGCAACGCCAATGCCACCAGCCCCGGCAGCAACCCGGCGGCCGTGGCGGTCGCTCTCTTGGCCCGGCCGACCAATGGCCTATGGTTCCCGTTCACACCCACTACTCCTTACCTCCGTCATCGCCGCTTCGGGCGACCAGATGACGCCAAATGCCGTGACGTTCGGGCGCCACAATACCACCAATCGCAGAGATGAAAACAGGGGGTGTGCGCCGGCAACCTTGCGACCACCCCAGCATTGGCGGGCGCGATCACCTGAAGATGCTTTCCTGTTCCTTTGGCAGCGGGGACAAGCATCCGCGGCGTTCATGGCCGCCAGGCATCCGGGGTGTGTCGAGGCCAAGCCCAGGGGGTCACGGCCATCAGATCAAAACGCACGGCATGGCCGGTATAGCGAGGGTAACGGGAGAGGAACAACGCCGCCGCACGGGCCAAGCGCCGCCACTGGTGGGGGGGCACGGCCCCGGCGGCCTCACCGGCGTCGCGTCGCGCCTTGACCTCGATCACCGCCAGGGTCTCGCCGCGGCAGGCGACGATGTCGATTTCGCCCACCGGTGAGCGCCAGCGCCGGGCCAGGATGCGATATCCCTTGAGCCGAAGCACGACTCCGCAAAGCGTCTCGGCCCAAAGACCGCGACGCCAGGCAGCAGCGCCCATGCTGGAGCGCCTGTCCGTGGTGTGGCTGGACATCCGTTGTCGTCCTTGTATCTCGGCACCTTGTGTCTCGGCGCCCTGTATCTCGGCACGATAATGACAGTGGTCGCCATCTCCGCCGGCCTGCACCGGAGGGCCGCTGTCCCCGTCCGTCCCGTACCCCCAATGGCTTGAACAATCGCCATACGTCGTATGATTAGAGTGCTAAGTGGTGCCGCCACCCCTATCTTAAACAAGAGGTTGCCGGGGCAGACCGGCGCCGGCGGTCGGAACACCCGATTCTCGATGATACTCAGGGGAGGTGATTATGGTGCGCCGGCTGTCGACAGGAGATTGGGTGACTATCAGCCTTTACGCGCTGGCATTGCTGCTCCACGCGTCCATCGCCCGCCTTCCGGAATGTCGTCCGGCGCTGGGGCTCTACCTGCTGTTGATCGCCGTGTTCTCGATCGGCCTGGTCTTCGCCGAACGCGCGACGCCGCTGGTCACCGCCTCAATGGCGTCGGTCCTGGTGGCACTGGTGTTGATGGGCTCCCCGGGGTGATGCCCCCCGAGGGACACGAATCGGGGTTCCCCCCCGACTCGGGTCTCAGTTGCGTTGCTTCAATGATTCGCGCAACTTTGCCTTACGCACCTCGAGCAGCATGCGGTTGATGGTGTTCAGGATGTAATCCTTCACCGTCAGTTCCAGGCGGTTGCCGAGAATGGTGTACACATTGCTGTCGAGAAAAATGTATGAGTTTTCCTTGCGTCCGCCGGCCTGAGAGACGGTGGACAGCAGGAACAGAATTTCCATCGTGATCACGCAGCGCGTGTCGGTCTTGTGGCCATCCGCCTTGAGGATGAAGACGCCGACTTCCGGGTCGAAGGTGTCCATCCGGACAACCTTCTTGAACCCGTTATAACCGATGGCAAGAGCCGCAATCCCCTCAAGATATTCTGCGCCGCTAATGCAGACATCCGGGGTGCGATTCAAAACAATAACATTAACCTCTTCCATCTTGTCCAACAGGTGATCCGGCGCAAGCAGCGGTTTGTTCTCGGCATGCGCCTGGGACGGCACAAACGGCGCAAGCACTACCAGCGCTGTGGCCAGCCAGTCCCTCCACCACACCATTCCGCCGCCCCTGCATTTCGATCGACCCAAATTCATATGCCACGAAAGCACCGCTTGACGCAAAGGGAAGCCAAGCGCACATCGCCATCAATTGCGCCAGGACGCATTCTCTGGGCCGCGTCGTTTCCCCGCACCCCCCCCTTTTGCCCCGTGCCAAGGCCCGGTGCCAAGGCCCGGTGCCGGGGGGGGACGCGGAGCATGCCATGAAGGAACCATGAATGTCCGGGACGCATGGCGACGCCGGCCGGCGCCCCTATGAATTCAGGGGCGATCCTCGCGAAAGCCGTCGATGGACGTCTTGGTGCTCCGGATGCTAGAGGAATGACCGTCGTCCGGCCAAGTCCGCTCTCTCCTCCAGGTACTACCATCCCATGCATCGTTTCGCCAATCCTGCCCGTTTCCAGCGCCTGTCGGTCCGGGTGCAGCCCTGGCTCGCCTGGGGTGCGGGCCTTTGTCTCGTCGTCGGCTTCTATCTCGCGCTCGTCCGCTCGCCGCCGGATTACCAGCAGGGGGAGGCGGTGCGGATCATGTATATCCACGTGCCGGCCGCCTGGATGGCGCTGTTCGTTTACACCAGCATGGCGGTGGCGGCAGCGGTGGGGCTGGTCTGGAAGCATCCGCTGGCGGACCTCTACGCCAAGGCGGCAGCCCCGCTCGGCGCCGCGTTCACGGCGCTGTGCCTCATCACCGGCAGCCTCTGGGGCAAGCCGATGTGGGGCACTTGGTGGGTCTGGGACGCAAGGCTGACCAGCGTGCTGATTCTGTTTTTCCTTTATCTCGGCTACCTTGCCCTCATTCATGCCTTTGACGATCCGGACCGCGGCCTGCGGGCCGGCAACCTTCTGCTGCTGGTCGGCATCGTCAATGTGCCGGTCATCAAGTTCTCGGTCGACTGGTGGAACACGCTGCATCAGCCGGCCAGCGTCAGCCGGATGGGCAGCCCGACCATGGTGGCCGACATGCTGATCCCGCTGCTGGTGATGGCGGTCGGGTTCACGCTTTACTATGGCGTGCTGGTGCTGATGCGGCTGGATGCCGAATTGTTGGCGCGCAAGCTTCAGGTGCTGGATACCCTGGCTGCGCACGGCGCCGGAGTTGCCAACGTGCCGTCAGAGGCGTGACCTTGTGCCAGCCGAGCGTAATAAAGACCCATTGTCCGTTGGCGTTGCCGGCTTCTCGCCGGCCGTCAGGGGACGCCGTCCCCCGACCCCCCCAGCCAAAGGCCAGCGGGCCTTTGGAAACCGGCTATAAGGGCAATGGATCAGACTCTAAGTTCGTTGGTATAATCGGTTTCCAAAGGCCTTTCGGCCTTTGGCTGGGGGTGTCGGGGGACAGCGTCCCCCGACGGCCGGCGTAAGCCGGCACCTGCGCGTCGGGATACCCCCAAGGCGTGCGGTCGGAGGAGAATCGGCATGAGTGAGGAAGCGATCGGCGCGCCCGAGACGGCCGATCTCGCGGTGACCATAGCCGGAATCGGTCGCGCTGCCCGGGCGGCGGCGGCGGTGCTGGCTTTACTGGACGCGGACAGCAAGACTCGCGCGCTTCAAGCGGCCGCAGCGGCGGTGCGCGCGGGTGCCGGGGACATCCTTGCCGCCAACCGGCGCGATGTCACCGCGGCCTCAGCCCGTGGCCTCGCGGCACCGCTGATCGAACGGCTGACGCTCTCGCCCGAGCGGGTCGCGGCGATCGCGCGCGGGGTCGAGGAGGTCGCCCTGTTACCCGACCCGATCGGCACCATCCTCGCCGAGTGGGAGCGCCCCAATGGCCTGCGCATCCAGCGCGTGCGGGTGCCGCTCGGAGTGATCGGCATCATCTACGAGTCGCGCCCCAACGTCACCGCCGACGCCGGCGCCCTCTGCCTGAAATCCGGTAATGCCGCGATTTTGCGGTGCGGCTCGGAGTGCTTCCATTCCGCCAAGGCCATCGCCGACGCGCTTGCGTATGGTCTCTCCGGGACCGAACTGCCGGCCGCGGCCATCCAGCTTGTTCCCACCACCGACCGCGCCGCGGTCGGCCTGATGCTTGGAATGGCCGATGACATCGATGTCATCATCCCGCGTGGTGGCCGCTCGCTGATCGAGCGGGTGGCGGCGGAGAGCCGGATTCCGGTGATCAAGCATCTCGACGGCATCTGCCATGTCTATATCGACGCCGGCGCGGACCTCACCAAGGCGCGCGAGGTGACCCTCAATGCCAAAATGCGGCGAACCTCTATTTGCGGTGCCGCCGAAACCCTGCTGATCGACCGACGGGCGGTTGCCAGCCACCTCGGTCCGGTACTCGCCGATTTGGCAGCGGCCGGCTGCGAATTGCGGGGCTGTGCCGAAACCGTGGCGCGCGCCGCCTTCGTGCGACCGGCCGATGAGTCTGATTGGGTCACTGAATATCTCGATGCCATTCTGTCGGTTAAGGTGGTCGACGGAGTCGATGCCGCCATCACTCATATCAATCGTTATGGGTCCCACCATACGGACAGTATCATCACAGAGAACGCCGCCGCCGCCGAGCGCTTCCTCGCCCGGGTCGACAGTGGCATTGTGCTCTGGAACGCATCCACTCAGTTTGCCGACGGCGGTGAGTTCGGCATGGGCGCTGAAATCGGCATTTCGACCGGCAAGCTCCATGCCCGCGGTCCGGTCGGCGCCGAACAACTTACAAGCTATAAATATGTGGTGCGGGGAAATGGGCAGGTACGGCCGTAATCCGGAGCCTTAGGCGCAGACGGTAACCTGCCGGAGCCAACGCCTGCTCTGGAATCCCGGATGGCGCACAGGCAAAGCTGCCGTCAATCCAGGAAGAGATTCGCAAACATCGCCACTTGAAAGGCGAGAACAAAACCAATCATTAGTTTAATAACCGTCAACTCCAGTTTAATGAGCGCCACGTCATCGTCTCGTCTGCTGCGAATGGCTGTGGCACTGCGCATTGTGTTCCCCGGAATATCGACAATATCGACAATATGGAACGCCTCAAGAGCTTCGGTTTGCCTTGCGTGCATTGGGGGGGGCGTGTCCTCTCGGTTTCGGCCCCGCCTCTCGCGACGGACAGCGGGCCAGCCGAATGACTGATCTGATCGACGATGCACCGGAAGTAAAGAGGGCACGATTATTATTCTGAAGTCCGCGCGGCTCACGCCCGGAGTCCGCCCCTGAAGGCAGGGGAGGACTCCGAACGAGCGCGCGCCGCCTTTGGCTCCTCCGCGCGATGTCAGGCTTTTGGCCGTCAGGCTGCTGCCGAAGCCGGCATCAGCGCGATGCCAACTGATGGAGGCCGGCCTTGGCTACCGAGGCCTTGGCCGCTGGGGCGGCGCTGGCAACGGTCTTGGGCTTGGCGCCGGCGGTGGCGGCTGCGGCCTTCGCCGGGAGCTTGGCGGTCGCAGCGGGTTTGGCGGCCGTCTTGGGCGCAGCCTTGGCCGCGGTCGCCGCCGTTGAGGCTTTGGCCGCAACCGTCGCGGCGCCGACAGCCGGCTTGCCGCCCTTGGCCGTAGCCACCTGCGCCGTGGCAGCCGGCTTGGCGGCAGCAGCGGGCTTGGCGGCAGCAGCCGGCTTCACCGGTGCCGCGGTCGTGGCCGGCTTAACCGGCGCGGTCGCGGCGGTCCGTATCACTTGCCCGTTCCCACTCGCCTTGGCCTCGGCGAGTGCAAGCTCCTTGGCCTCCTGGACGGCCAGCTTGGCTTGTGCGGAAAGAATGGTTTCCTTGACCTGTGGACACAGCGCCTGCTGGGCGGTGGCATCAGGCGAAACCTTGGTGAGGAACGCCGACAGCGGCTTGCGGCTCATCTGCGCCGACTGGGTGAGCCAGTCGAGCCGTTCGTTGCAATAGTACTCGGCGCTGAAGTCGTTGGCCTTGCTGGCATACTCGTTGGCCAGCGTGGTGCGCAGGTCATCA
>Ga0172367_10008117_pt1 | contig 11806 bp, 18 predicted proteins | sample Lak10m_FD_114542 | JGI IMG/M metagenome (GOLD analysis project Ga0172367, IMG submission 114542) | Freshwater microbial communities from Kabuno Bay, South-Kivu, Congo - kab_022012_10m | ecosystem: Environmental > Aquatic > Freshwater > Lake | place: Democratic Republic of the Congo: South-Kivu...
ACTATCTTTTAATGATTATCAGTATGGTTTTCAGATAGTTTTTGTCATATAATAGTGATACATACTGTTGCAATACAAGTATGTTTTATTAGCAAAGGAGAAACACTATGTGGACCAAACCAGAAGCAGTTGACATGAGATTTGGGTTTGAAGTAACGCTTTACGTTATGAACCGTTAATCGAGTTAGCCCTGTGAAAGCAGGGCTTTCTTTTTGGCTAAAGTTTCTGCTAACGAGGCACGTATTTTTTCTTTAACAGATTCCGATGTAGGTCCTCGAGTTTTTCCCAAATTAAACTGCCTTAATTTTTCTTTTGTTTCTTCGGAGTGAGATTTTCCTAAAAAGGTTGGTTCTCTTCCTTTTAAACTTTTATTAATATTTTCTTGATGCTGCCCAGTTCTTTTATAATTTTTAAGAGCATCGCTAATTTTGAGATTATGTTCTGCAGATTGAATTTTTCCTTTATTCCATGCAACTTTGTTTGCAACTCTGCAGGCACCTTCTCCGCCGTTGGTTTTATTATGTAGAATTCCGGTGCCTAAGTCTATTCTTCCAAAAATAGATATAAGTTTAGTTTCTAGAAGCAAGGCTTCAGATTCGAATAAATGATGTGCTATAATTTGAATCTTGGATCTATCTTTTGGTCTGGGTATTGTTCTACAGGTAGAATAGGCTCGATTTTTTGATCCTTTGCCTATGTAATATGGAGTACCATCTTCTCGAAGGTACTGATAGACATAATAAATATTCATGCTGTATCTCCTTACAGATATAGAGCGGATGGATGTTAGTAGCATCGCGATTCGCATTTTTTATTTATTTGACATTTTCAAAAACTTCTGTTATAATAGTATAACTTTAAAAATTTGGAGTAATAGATGTCATTTCATTTGGAAGGTCCGTGGCTCAGCACCACAGGCAAGAAGAAAGGCAAACGTAAGTTTCGTAATGCAGATGAAGCTAGAAAGGCTAGACAATTGGACGAAGATTGGAAGGCTCTACAGAAAAAATGGGGCATCGAACAAGAAGAACGCAAACGCAAACGTGCTATGTCTGCGGCTGTGATGCTACCTACTCAATCTGCACCGTATCGACGAGATACTGGTCCTAGAATTCCTAGTTTGAATCCTACAGATATGAGTCCTTGTACCAAACCAGAACAAAAAGTCTATACTGGTACTAAGATCAAAGGGATCGGCACTATGCACAAGAGCAATGCTGTACCAATTTTTTCGGACGAAGAAGCACAAGATATCGCCAAAATGCGTCGATAATTGCCTATTTTCGTGCTATAATATGAAAGTTGAACTATATATTACTACGTTTCGCAAAGAAACTAAGATAGTTGAACCTAAGTACTCACTAGACGAACAGGTTCCGCGAGTCTTGGCCTATGAGAAACCCGTGAGATTCGGGCGGTCAAGGCTCCAAAGGCACAGAAGTTATGAGATTCTGCGTCCAATGGAGACAAACTACACGAACCCAGGGTTCTTCATTTAGAGCCTCGTGAAAGTTTACTCCCTTAATGTAATGTTGCAATCGATCGCAACACCAAATGAAAGGAGGACTTATGGAAAAGTCAATTAAGTTTTTAACCTGTATTGTAGGCCTGTATTTTCTTGCCTATAGTTTAAGTGCGCTTACTCAAAATAAATTTGAAAAATTGAAAGAAGACAACGCTCTATATTCTCAAGACGTTGTTTCAATCAAAACTAGAGAGCGCCAACTAGAATGCCTAGCGATGAACATCTATCGCGAAGCTGGCTATGAACCATTTGAAGGTAAAGTAGCAGTTGCACAGGTTACTTTAAATAGAGTAGCCCACCCTGCATTTCCCAAAGATGTCTGCGGAGTTGTGCATCAAAAAACGGTAGTGATGGAAAAAGTCATCTGTCAATTCAGTTGGCATTGTGATTCTGCTACCAAAACTAGACCAGTGAACAAGGAGGCCTATAATGAAAGTTACGCTGTTGCTAAAAAAGTTCTTTTGGAGAACTTCAGATTGGACATTCTCAAAGATGCTCTATACTATCATGCCACCTACGTCAATCCGAGATGGCCTCTCGAAAAGATAGGTAAGATTGGACAACATATTTTTTATCGTGGAAAAGAAAAGGAACAATATGCCAAACTTTGAACTTAAAGATTTTAAAGATTTCGTTCAGAATAAAATCAGTCATATCTCTGCTGAGACATTTGGTTGGTTAGCTGTAATCACACTACACGCTAGTACTATGCCTAGTCTACTGGCAGTAATGGCAGGTCTAACTGATCGCCTTCCTGCAGTTGATTTGGTATTGTTGGTCTGGGGCGGCCTTTCATTGTTGTTCGTTAAAGCCGCAGTCCAAAAAGATATGCTGAATGTAATCACTATTGGTTTTGGATTTATTATCCAGGCCATCATGATGGCATTGATCTTCTTCAAATAATTGGTAAATCAAAATCTTGACAGGACCTTCGGGTCCTGTTACAATTTATATTGTCGTAATTCACACACAGAAAGGCAAATATGAAAAAGGCTCTAGTAGTTGGTTTGATGACTGTGGCTATTACTGGCTGCTCATCAATGAAAGGCATTGAAGAACGCAAGACCTACGCACAGCCCAGCTGGTATCAGGATTGCGCACAGGCTGGAACAGAAGGTTGGTTCTGGTGGTCAAAGGAATATGCATATGCCTGCGGTGCCGGTGAAAGTATTCACGCACAGGCCGCTGAAGAACAGATGTATGCCATTGCTATGAATAACTTCGCCAAACGCATCAACAGCGAAGTAAACAGCAATACTGAAATCGTATTCGACAACGATAAGAAAAAGACATTTACAAAAATTTCTTATGTTGTAAGAGATACCACTATCCGCGAACACATCAATCGAGAAGTAGGTCATTTTACAATGAACGGACGTCACTATACATTTGTTCGACTAAAGATGCCCAAGTCGGTATTTGATCAATTGATCGCTGAAGCCAAAGAGCAGAAAGCATCTCGATAATGAGAACGGCTATCATAGCCGTCTCATTGTTAGCGGCAGGCTGTAGTTCGGCCCCTAAAGTTGTAGCAGAAAAACCACAGTATTGTTATACCTATCAAACTATTGAAACTGAAAATAGGGAACAGGTAAACAGTAAAGTTCGAGTAGAATGTACTGACGATCAAATTGAGCGGCTGACTTCTAAGCGATTAGGAATGTCTCCTAACTGCGGAGAATTTTCATACTATATGCAAATTGGAGGACGTAATGTTCAACGCAAAGGTATCAGCTGCCAAAAACCTGATGGTAGTTGGGAAATTGTTAATACCATTGGCCATATTGTGCAATAATGCCAACGCCAATGATATCGATAACCCAAAATTTTTCAACTACCAAGGTGGAAACTTTGTAAACCATATGATAGATTTTTCTTTCGGATGGTTTAAAACTTTAGATACCCAGGAAAAGGCAGCACATAACCAGGCTGTCACACACGCAGTAATGTTCGCAGAAAACGGACAAACAGTAAAATGGTACCAAAATAAGGCCAGCGGTCTTGCAGTGCCGGTTATGACTTGGCCCACAGGTTCTGGCTATTGTAGAAGGATTCATATGCAGGTTATCGCATATGACACTGAGAAAGTTATGACGCAGACTGCTTGTTTTGAAAATGCGCATAATAATTGGAGATGGCTGGTCGATAAATATTAATTCAATGAAAATCAATATCAGCGATAAAATCATAGCCTGGTTGGCTTTACTCAGCGGATTATCAATTTCCGCTGTGGCCATTTATTATTCTGTAGCGGGTCTAGTCAGTATATTCGCCGCAGCCGCCATTCCTATTATGGTTATGGGAGTAGTGTTAGAAGTAGGCAAATTATCCGCTACAGTTTGGTTGAAGCAAAATTGGCTAATTGCCCCTAGATTCTTAAAAACATATCTGTTGATAGCTATCACAGTTTTAATGCTGATAACCTCAATGGGTATTTTTGGTTATCTTTCAAAGGCACACCTCGACCAGGCAGTGCCCACGGGTGACGTTGCCGATAAGGTCGCGTTAATCGATGAAAAGATCAAAACTGAAAGGGAGAACATCGATGCGTCTAGACGTGCTCTTAAACAAATGGACGAGGCTGTGGACCAAACAATGTCCAGATCTGATTCAGAACAGGCAGCTCAGCGAGCTGTACAAATTAGACGAAATCAACAGGCAGAACGAGCAAGACTGCAAAAAGATATTGCTACTGCACAGAGTAACATTAGTAAACTCAACGAAGAACGAGCACCAATCGCCAAAGAATTAAGAAAAGTTGAGGCCGAAGTCGGCCCGATCAAATATATCGCTGCTTTGATCTACGGAGATAATCCGGATAGCAATCTATTAGAACGAGCAGTGAGATGGGTCATTATCACCATAGTTCTAGTGTTCGATCCGCTGGCAGTCATTTTATTACTAGCCAGTCAATACAGCTTTTCTTGGTTTAGACAAAAAGAAGAACAGGATCTAGAAAAAACGTCAACTGATTTCCTTGACGACGAAATGGCTAGCGACATACACGAATTGAATAATATGCCCGAGCCGCCGGAAAATGATTATGTACACTCCCCATGGCCTTTTCCTGTCGCAGAACCTAAAGAAGAACCTAAAGAAGAAGATTTCAAATTTTTAGCCGACGATAAAGATCTATATCCAGATGGAAAACCTTGGGAAGATAATCAACAATCTCCTGCTGCCGAAATTCCTAATAACGAAAAAGAATCCGATCTTGATAAATGGAATAAGATGCTAGAGGAAGCCGAAAAGGCTGTAGAAGAAGAAAAAGAAATAGAAGATATTGAAATCTTAGAGAACGCACATCACTCAGAAAAAGAAGCGATGGCTCGATGGAAGGCTGATAATCCAGAAAGTTCTTTAAAGATGCAAAGAAAACTTCTGGAAAAGGGAGTGATAGATAAACTACCCTGGGAAGAATATCTAGAACCAAAACCAGATTTTGTCAACGAAGACGATGAAGCCGCTATAGAAGCAGCCAAATGGGCCGAAGAGCAAATTAATCTCAAAAAAAAAGACAATGACTTGGATGGAGAGGGACGGTCTTCAGCAAGTGAAGAGAACCAAAGAACTCTGAGCGGATACAAACAAAATGCCGAACAGAATGAAAAAACCATTTGGAATCGGATACAAGAAAGCAAAAAATGACAGACAGTGTAATATTAGTTACAGACCCCGATGATATTCAAGTAGATGGTTTAAGGTTATTGCTAGTAGATCTAAATATAGATCAAAATCAGATAGTTTCAGACGCCCTGGCACGATCAGATGGCTTCGGTAGTATCGTTTCTTATATTTGGAGATCCGGAGATTCTGTAGATTGGTTATTGGACAAAAAACATAAAAGTGATCTAATAATTTTCAATGCAGATAGCGAAAACGATATTATAATAGGATATATGTCTGCACAGAAGTATTCTTATTATTTCGGAATATTGAAAATTTTATCGCCTGCCAATAATAGGAATATATACAATGCAGACGATGTTACAAAAATCTTAAATTTAACATTATAATATAACATATGGATAATATCAAAGGATCAAAAGTATTTGTAAAAGAGCACGAAAATATCAATCAGGCTCTAAGAAGGTTTAAAAAGAAAGTAGAGGAATCGGGAATTCTTGATACATTACGCAAGAAAGAATTCTACGAAAAACCAACTACGACAAGAAAACGCAAGGCCGGCGCCGCCAAAGCACGTTGGCAAAAGAAACTTCGCGAACAACAACTTCCGCCCAAGAATTTCTAAGAAAGGTATCAAATGCGTATCGAAGATGAAGTCAAATTAGACTTCCGTGATGTGCTCATCCGTCCCAAGCGTTCTACTCTTTCAAGTCGCAAAGAAGTAGATCTCAAAAGAACATATAAATTCCGACACAGTAAAACAGAATGGACCGGTGTCCCTATTATGGCCAGTAATATGGACGGTGTTGGTACCCTATCTATGGCTGAAGCTCTTTACAATCATAGACTTTTCACTTGTCTGGTAAAAACATACGATGAAGATGATTTATTCGATCTCACAGGAAAAATAGGAGGTAACTATTTTGCTGTCAGCACAGGAACTAATGAAAATGATTTCCGTAGACTCAGCAGAATTATCAACGCCTATCCAGAAATTCATTTTATCTGTATCGATGTAGCCAACGGATATAGTGAATCATTCGGAGATTATGTAGCCGATGTTCGTGATGCTTGGCCAGACAAAACTATTATCGCCGGTAATGTGGTTACCGCGGATATGACACAGGAGTTAATTTTACGTGGCGCAGATATTATTAAAGTGGGGATTGGCCCTGGCAGCGTTTGCACTACTCGTATTCAAACTGGTGTGGGTTACCCTCAGCTTTCTGCCATTATTGAATGTGCCGACGCCGCTCATGGTCTTGGTGGGCATATTATCGCTGATGGCGGATGTGTATGCCCTGGTGATGTTGCTAAAGCTTTCGGCGCTGGTGCAGACTTTGTGATGCTAGGCGGTATGCTGGCAGGACACGATGAAGGCGGTGGTGAAGTCAAGGACGGTAAGGTCACATTCTACGGTATGAGTTCAGATACTGCTATGAACAAACACAGCGGCGGCGTGGCTAGCTATCGCAGTTCAGAAGGAAGAACAGTGGAAATAAAATATAAAGGTGCTGTAGAAGATACCGTATTAGATCTGTTGGGAGGTCTACGTAGTTCTTGTACATATGTAGGTGCACCTAGTTTAAAACAATTGAGTAAGTGTACAACATTTATTCGTGTTAACAGACAGATTAATGATGTATTCATAAAATAATGGTTTATTTTGAACATATCATATTTATAAGAAAGAGATAAAAATCGTGCTATCTGATGTAATGATTGATTTAGAAACCTTAGACGTTCTCCCCTCCGCTACTATACTAACCATAGGTGCTGTAAAATTTGATCCTTTTGGTGACGATGTAAAAGATCCGTCTTCCGAAAAGTTTTACGTTAAAGTCGATTTAGACAGTTGCGATCGATTAGGATGCACAGTCAGCCAAGCCACATTAGATTGGTGGGCTAGTCAAAGTCAAGCAGCGCAGGACGAAGCCTTTGATCCTAATAGTAGGATCGATATCGTTGATGCTATGAATCAACTGTATAAGTTCTGCTGGGGTGCTAAACGTGTTTGGAGTCACGGTGCAGGCTTTGATGTCATCATCTGTGAAAATTTATTCCGTAAAATAGGAAAAGCTGTTCCTTGGCAGTTTTGGGAAGTTCGTGATACAAGAACATTATTTGATCTAGGCATTGATCCCAAACGTCCACCTGTACTAAAACATCACGCTCTAGAAGATGCTTGGAATCAAGCAGTCGGAGTTCAAAATGTTTTTAAAGCATTAAGAACAGCAAGTTCTGGATTAGACGGAAAATTGTTTATGCCTTTGGCTAATCAAAGATAAATAAAATTCGTAAACTGTACCAAACGGGCAGTTTATAGGGCAAAGAGCCCAAATTAGATCTTACTTTATAAGGAGATATGTATGTCTAAGATCATCGGTATTGACCTCGGCACCACCAACTCTTGCGTGGCTATCGTCGAAAATGGAACCCCTAAAGTAATTGAAAATTCAGAAGGCGCTCGTACTACACCTAGTATTGTTGCCTATACCAACGAAGAAGTTCTAGTTGGCGCCAGCGCAAAACGTCAATCAATCACTAATCCTAAAAATACAATCTATGCAGCTAAACGTCTAATTGGACGCAAGTTCAAAGAACAAGCTGTGCAGAAAGATATTGACCTAATGCCATATGAAATTATGGAAAGTAAAAACGGAGATGCATGGGTTAGAGCACAAGGTAAAGAACTAGCACCGCCACAGATTTCTGCTGAAGTACTGCGCAAGATGAAGAAGACTGCCGAGGACTATCTTGGCACTACGGTCACCCAGGCAGTGATCACTGTACCGGCTTACTTCAATGACAGCCAACGTCAAGCAACTAAAGATGCTGGACAGATTGCGGGATTAGAAGTTCTACGTATTATCAACGAACCCACAGCAGCCGCATTGGCCTACGGTGTTGATAAGCAGGATAAGGCAGATCGTAAAATCGCTGTCTACGATTTGGGAGGCGGAACATTCGATGTAAGCATTATTGAAATCGCTAATGTCGATGGAGACAAACAAATTGAAGTTCTTTCCACCAACGGAGATACCTTCCTAGGCGGTGAAGACTTTGATCAACGTATTATGGATTACCTTGTTGAAGAATTTAGAAAAGAACAAGGTGTTGATTTAACCAAAGATGTGTTGGCCTTGCAAAGATTGAAAGACTCTGCTGAAAAAGCTAAAATCGAACTTTCAAATTCTACACAAACTGAAGTAAATTTACCTTACATCACTGCTGATGCCAGCGGTCCTAAACATTTAGTAGTTAAGCTAACCAAGGCCAAACTAGAAAGCTTAGTGGAGGATCTTATTAATCGTTCATTGGCACCTTGCCGTCAAGCTATGCAAGATGCAGGTGTTACTGCCACAGACATCGACGAAGTTATTCTCGTTGGCGGCCAAACACGTATGCCCAAGGTACAAGAAGAAGTAGAACGTCTATTTGGCAAAGCCCCGCGTAAGGATGTAAATCCAGACGAAGCTGTTGCTGTAGGTGCTGCCGTTCAAGGAGCGGTTTTAGGTGGTGACCGTAAAGATGTTTTACTGCTTGACGTTACGCCATTAAGTTTAGGTATTGAAACACTGGGCGGTGTGATGACCAAGATCATCCAAAAGAACACGACTATTCCAACCAAAGGACAGCAAACATTCTCAACAGCTGAAGACAATCAGCCTGCTGTTACTATCAAGGTATTCCAAGGCGAGCGCGAGCTAGTTCAGCACAACAAGCTATTAGGTGAATTTAATCTCGAAGGCATTGCCCCGGCACGTCGAGGACTACCTCAGATCGAAGTCACCTTTGATATTGATGCCAATGGTATTATGAATATCTCTGCCAAAGACAAAAACACAGGTAAAGAAAATAAGATCACTATCAAATCAGATAGTGGTCTGAGCAAAGAACAGATTGAACAAATGATTCAAGATGCTGAAATAAATGCAGAAGCTGATAAAAAAGCTAGAGAACTAATCGATACTAAGAACTCTGCAGAAGCTCAAATTCACGAAGTCAAGAAAGATCTCGAGGAACATCGTAACGAACTTTCTGAATCCGAAATCAACGAATTAGAGTCTGCATTAAAATCAGTGGAAGAATCTCTCAAGAATGACGACAAGGATAAAATTACCGAAGAATTGAATAAAGTTTATCCTGCAATGAAAACACTGTTAGAAAAGAAGCAATCTAAACAGCAGGCATCTCAGGAAGCCGCAGCCAGCGAAGGTCCTACAGATGATAATGTAGTGGATGCTACGTTTACAGAAAAGAAGGAATGAGCGATGGCTGAAGCCGGTAAAGGTAGTAGAGCTCGCCCGTTTAGTGTCGATCAAAAAACTTTCGATTCTAATTGGGATACTATCTTTAAAAAAGAACAATCTGCAATTGAAGAAGTTTCTAAACTAATCGCAGAAGAAACTCTTCAAGAAACAGAAAAAAGAATTACAGGTCACTCGGGTGAGGATCGGTAATAAGGGCATAGGGCCCAGTTTATCTTACTTTATAAGGAGATCATTATGAATAACGCACTAGCAAGACTTGATGCTATCAACAGAGCACTTATTGGTTTCGACACGATGTTCGATCAAATGGAACGACGATTCGCTAATAGTGTATCCAATAACTACCCACCACATAACATTCTCAAAACTGGCGAGAATCAATACGAAATCCAGATTGCTGTTACCGGATTTAAGAAAGAAGAAATTTCGGTAACTGTAGAGGATAATGTATTAATTGTTAAGGGAGAAAGTGAAACACCGAACGAAAGTGCAGAAATCGTATATCTACATCGAGGACTGGCTACCAGAGATTTCTGCAAAGAATTTCCCTTGGCTGAACATATCGAAGTAGTAGGTGCAGAGACACAAAACGGAATGCTGTCTATTAAATTGACAAGAAATATTCCAGAGTCTGCCAAACCTAAAGTAATCGATATCGTAGAGGTTAAGTAATAATAGTGGGGGAGAAATCCCCCACTGATACCGGAGCATCGAATGAGCACAGAAATCAAAACAGAAGAAAAAGTTAAAGTTAATTTACAACCTCCTTCTTTATGGAAAGTGGTTTTTTTAAATGATGACCAAACTCCAATGGAATTTGTCATCGAACTTTTGACATCGATTTTCAAACACAAAGAGGATGTGGCCAAGGATCTTACCTTAGAAATCCATAACACAGGTTCTGCTGTAGTAGGGGTTTTCAATTATGAAATCGCTGAACATAAATCAGTAGAATCAACTAAACTTTCTAGACTGAACGGTTTTCCGTTACAGATTAATTTAGAAAGAGAATGATACAAGAAAATTACAAAATAGTTTCTTATCAAAATGTGGGATCAAAAAGATTTGGACATTGGGCGTTAATCAAAGATTACAGAACTCCGGCAGCTACTTTAGGAAGATTAGGTAGATTGGATTTTATCAAAACAATAGAACAGTCCTTCGGAAAATTAGGTGCTAAATGGCAATATCAAAAAAATAACGGAAACACCTTTTTCATTAAATTTGACAACGAAAAAGATCTCTTATTATTGTTGTTGAAAATTTCTAAAGTGTAAATAACTCACTATGAGCTTACGAGAAATAACTAAAGATTTACATTCAGATGCAGAACGCACAGAATTCGCTAAGAAACTTCTAAGCGGATCTATATCCAAAGAAGATTATGCCAACTATCTATGGCAAATGGTTTTGATTTATCAACCTATTGAAATGGGTAACAAAATACTAGGCAATTTCACTAACCTACCGGATATAGAAAGAGCCTGGCCGATTTATCAAGATTTTATTGAACTAGCAGGCAAAGATCATAATTTTAAATGGTTACCTTCCACTATCGAGTATCATAATTATCTACTAGAACTAGTCAATGATCCAGAAAGAAAGAATTTAATCAAAGCACACCTCTACTGTCGACATATGGGAGACCTATACGGAGGTCAGATGATAGCTAAACGTGTACCTGGCCAAGGTCGATTTTATAAATTTAAAGATCCAGAAAAACTTAAAGAACAGATTCGTGCAGAACTAACAGATGATTTAGGCGACGAAGCTCGCATAGCCTTTGAATGGGCTATAAAAATTATGAAAGATTTGAATAAGGAATAAAATGGACTACAGAGTCGCAGATACACAGTTAGCAGACTGGGGAAGAAAAGAAATAACAATAGCAGAAACTGAAATGCCCGGATTAATGGCTATCAGGAAGGAATATGAAAACAAGTTTCCTCTCAGAGGTGCAAAGATCGCAGGTAGTTTACATATGACTGTACAAACTGCTGTTCTGATAGAAACTCTTATAGAGCTTGGTGCAGAAGTTAGATGGTCTAGCTGTAACATTTTTTCAACACAAGACCATGCGGCGGCAGCGTTGGCAGTTAAAGGTATTCCTGTATTTGCCTGGAAAGGCGAAACAGAAGATGAATATTGGTGGTGCATAGAACAAACAGTTTCTGGACCAAATAATTGGAAACCAAATATGCTGTTAGATGACGGGCACGATCTAACAGCATTTGTACACGACAAATATCCTGAGTTACTGAAAGATATCATAGGAGTCACCGAAGAAACTACAACCGGGATTCATAAACTATTAGAAAGAATTTCTAAAGGAACTTTACATCTAAGAGCAATCAATGTCAATGACAGTGTGACTAAATCT
>Ga0172367_10008118_pt1 | contig 11805 bp, 17 predicted proteins | sample Lak10m_FD_114542 | JGI IMG/M metagenome (GOLD analysis project Ga0172367, IMG submission 114542) | Freshwater microbial communities from Kabuno Bay, South-Kivu, Congo - kab_022012_10m | ecosystem: Environmental > Aquatic > Freshwater > Lake | place: Democratic Republic of the Congo: South-Kivu...
ACGGTGGCAAGTACCTCGGGATTTGTTTGGGGGCTTATTGGGCTAGTCATTACTACTTTGATATTCTTGATCCAGGCACCAGAGTCGAACAATACATCAAACGCCCCAACTCAGACACAAGACGCTCTCATGCCAAAGGACAGTTGGTCAGCTGGCAAGGGCAACTAGAACGAATGTATTTCTATGACGGCTGTGCTATTATTGGCGATAATATGGACGTTGTGGCTACTTATAGCAACGGTGATCCTATGGCTGTTATACAAGGGCAAGTTGGGCTGATAGGTTGCCATCCGGAAAGCCAACAGGATTGGTATGACTATTATTCTTGGATGCCTAGACATTGGCACCAGGGACGACACAATCAACTGCTGTTGAACTTCGTCAACAGACTATTTGGTGATTAGATCAAAAACTTCTTTCCAGTTCTTGACTCTAGGGATATCTGGATGTTCATAATCCATATTATGCCCGTGTTCCATCAGCAGAGATTTTAATCCCCGCTTTTGGCCTGCGACAGCATTGGTGATCTTATCTTCAATCCACCAATAACCCTTATCCTTATAAGCATCCAAGACATCGTCTTTGTCTGCGCCTGTTTCCAATATGATAAATTTGGTAAACGCAGTTTCCCCAAACAGTTTACGCAGATTCATCTTGCGTAGTTCCTGCGCATTTTCATCCGAACTCATACTTGTGATACAGTGAAACACGAAACCATGTTCTTCGTGTAATCGTTTGACATAAAACATAGCATCACGCAGAGGAGGAAGGAATCCCATATGCGCAGATTCGTTAAACATTTTGATCAGCTTTTTAGCCTGATCCTTTTCGATGCCATAGCGTTTTCCTATGTTGTATTTGAATTGAGAATCTTCAGTTTTTTGAAAACCGTGCTGTTCCATCCATACCGAGAAAGCATATTCCCAATCTAATAAGACACCGTCCGCGTCAGTTAAAATGATTTTTTTCATACTGTAATATCTACGTTTTGTCCTAGATTTTTTTCAAGTTCTCTTGCCCGCTGAGTGTTTTCTACTCTAAGTCTTTCGATGTGTTGTTGGTGATCAATTCTATTTTGGTAGAGATTTTGATCCTTAATATGGTTTAGATATAATTGATATTCTTCAAAGTATTTGGCAGAGACTGAATTGATTTTCATAGTGTTATTATATACTCAGTTAATTAATTTGTCAATCTTTTGTGCAGAGCCATAAATACTGGCACACACAAGGAGTATCAAAATGGATAAACGTACACAGAGACAGCAGGCTCTACAACAAGATTGGGCCACAAACCCAAGATGGAACGGAATCAAAAGACCCTACACAGCAGAGGAAGTCGTGCGCCTACAAGGCTCAAAGACTTACCCAAATCAGTTTGCCGTCGAACAAGCCAATAAACTATGGCGACTATTAAATGAAGAACCATATGTAAATACATTAGGAGCCTTGACAGGCCTGCAGGCCCTACAGCAGGTTAAAGCAGGATTAAAAGCCATATATCTTTCGGGATGGCAGGTTGCCGCAGATGCTAATTTGGCAGGTGATATGTATCCAGATCAGAGCCTATATCCAGCTGACTCTGTACCAGCAGTGGTTAAAAAGATTAATAACGCATTTGCCAGAGCAGATCAAATATCATGGAGCGAAGGTAATGAGAGAGATTTCTACGCTCCTATAGTAGCAGATGCAGAAGCAGGATTCGGAGGTGTACTTAATGCCTACGAACTTATGAAGGACATGATAGATGCAGGAGCGGCAGGAGTACACTTCGAAGACCAGCTGGCCTCAGCGAAAAAGTGTGGACACATGGGAGGAAAGGTCTTGGTACCTACAAAGGAAGCTGTCAACAAATTGGTGGCCGCTCGCCTTGCAGCTGACGTTATGGATGTTCCTACCCTCGTTATTGCTCGTACTGATGCCGAAGCTGGTAATCTACTTACTAGTGATATTGATGATAATGACAGGCCTTTTCTTACTGGCGAACGTACTGTGGAAGGCTTCTATCGAACAAAGAATGGATTGGAACAGGCAGTCAGCAGAGCAGTCGCTTATGCAAGTTACGCCGACCTTGTCTGGTGTGAAACAGGCCGACCTGATCTTAAGTTTGCAAGAGAATTCGCAGAGAGAGTCTACAAGCACCATCCAAATAAAATGTTAGCCTATAATTGTTCACCTTCGTTTAACTGGAAGAAGAATCTAGATGACAACACTATCGCCAAGTTTCAACGTGAACTAGGCGCAATGGGATACAAGTTCCAGTTCATCACTTTAGCAGGTTTTCATAATCTAAATAATGGTATGTTTGAACTGGCCTATGGCTATGCACGACAAGGTATGACTGCTTTTGTTGAAATGCAAGAACGTGAATTTGCCAATGCGGCCATAGGTTTTGAAGCAGTCAAACATCAACGCGAAGTAGGCACAGGCTACTTTGATCTGATAACTACTACTGTAGAGAAAGATGCTTCGACACAGGCTCTAAAAGGAAGCACAGAAGAGGAACAATTTCATTAATGTTAGAAACCATTTGCGATATTCTAGTAGAAGCATATAAACGCAATTGGATCACGAGTAGAGATGGCAACATCTCTATTCGTCATCACGACCGTGATCACTTCTATGTAACTCCCAGTGGTGTGCGTAAACAGACTATGCAACCCGATCAATTTAAAAAAATCAAAATACTTTCTGATAGATATTGGGAAGAAATGATCTATTCTGAAATCTCTTCAGGACTGCATCCTACAGGCGAAATGCCCTTGCATTTTGGGCTACAAAAAATGATACATACTGATGATGTTCGTGTAGTAACGCATATTCATCCTACCTACATCGTGGCTGCGATGCATGCCGGTATCGAGTTAAGTGATCTGGTGAAACATTTTCCGGAACTTAGTAGATATACTAGAGTAGCACCTAATGTAGGAGATGTTCCTCCTACATCGCAAGAACTAGGCGATCAATGCCATGAAAAGTTGGGTTTAAATCCTACGACTGGTGAGATTAAGTACGATATCGTAGGTATCAAAGGGCATGGAGTTGTAGCCATAGATCAGTCTCCATGGAGATCCTTCGAACACATCGAGCGACTGGAACACATCTGTAAAATAGTTCTAGCTTCTGGGAACTACTAATGTTAACAATCATATATACCTTGGTGATGGTACAAATCACCATAGCTTGTGTTACTTTATATCTACATCGTAGCCAGGCACACAGAGCAGTGCAATTTTATCCTGCGGTCTCACATTTCATGAGATTTTGGTTATGGCTAACCACTGGTATGGTAACTAAAGAATGGGTGGCTATACATCGTAAACATCATCAGCGCAGCGACCAAGAAGGAGACCCGCATTCACCTCAGATATATGGTATCTGGCGTGTGCTGTTTGGCGGAGCACTGCTATATGTGCAGGCTGCGAAAAATAAAATACTTCTAGAGGAACTAGGCACAGGCACGCCCAACGACTGGATAGAAGAACACTTATATACCCCGCACAGTCGCCTAGGGATTCTCATAATGTTGATCATAGATCTTGCTCTTTTTGGCCCTGTGGGATTCGTGGTCTGGGGTGTTCAAATGCTGTGGATACCTTTCTGGGCAGCTGGAGTTATCAACGGACTGAGCCATTGGTGGGGATATCGCAACACAGACACCAAAGACACTAGCCGTAATCTTTGGCCTTGGGCTGTATGGATAGGTGGTGAAGAACTGCATAATAATCATCACGCAGATGGTGCCTCTGCTAAGTTCAAGCAACGGTGGTATGAAATAGACATAGGATGGATCTATATACTAATCTTAGAGTTTTTCAATCTAGCCAAAATAAGGAAAACCAACTGATCTTCCACAATAAATATCTGCCTAAGGCAACGAGAGGCAGATATGGAAGCAAGATACAAAGAACTAGAAACACTGGTAGGCAAGTTTGTTAGGGAAATACCCCAAGGCCAAGCATACACAGATAGGCTAGCAGAAGAACTAGAAATCATAGCAAGACTAGGTTTCGCTAAACACTTTCTACGAGTAGTAGAGATACTGAATCTCACCCGAGACATCCCCCACATAACTAGAGGATCCGCAGGCAGCAGTTTGATCTGTTGGCTGTTAGGCATATCAGATGTAGATCCTATACAAGAAAGAATACCTTTATCACGCTTTATGAATCCCAAGCGTGACGACTTACCTGATATAGACTTAGACTTTCCGCATTGGCAGCAGGAAACAGTGATGAATCGTATATTCCGACATTGGCCAGGACAATCAGCTCGTGTGTCAAACTATGTGACCTACAAAGAAAAATCTGCATTGAGAGAAGCAGCCAAACGTTATGGTGCCAAAGGTACGCTGAAACGCAACTTCAAACTAGAAGAAGTCATCGATAAGAGTTTCGTAGAGGAAGCACAGCGACTGGCTAACAAACTATTGGGTAAGAAACGTTGTATATCGAAACACTGTGGCGGCATACTTATCTTTGATCGTTCAGTGCCTAAGAGTCTAATCAACGGTGATAATCAGATCCTGCTAGACAAATATGAGATAGAGGATCTAGAACATTTTAAGATAGACATACTAGCCAATCGTGGACTGAGCCAGCTGTGGGAAATAGAACAGCGTGATCTACTAGACTATCCTGAAGAAGATGAAGCCACCGCAGAACTACTAAGCCGTGGTGATGTACTAGGAGTCACACAGGCAGAGTCGCCGGCGATGAAGAGACTGTTCCGTGCCATCCGTCCTAAGAGTCGTGCTGACTGTGTGCTAGGCACAGCACTGATACGTCCTGTGGCTACCATGGGTCGTAGGAAAGCATCGTTCTTCCAGGACTGGTCCAAAGATAACTTTGATGAAACTATCGTATTTGAAGATGATGCCATAGAACTTATCTCAGAGATACTGGGCTGCGATCAATACACAGCAGATATGTGGCGCAGAGCATTCGCTAAGAAGAATGAAGAAAAGATGTTTGAGTTTATGGAACTGGTAGGTGATCATCCCAGGAAGGATGATGTATTCGCCGCACTCAAAGAGCTTAGCCACTTCGGACTTTGTAGAGCACACGCCATAAACCTAGGTAGATTGATCTGGGCATTGGCCTATCAGAAAGCACACAACCCAGAAAGATTTTGGCAAGCAGCACTGAAACACTGCCAAGGATCCTATGCTCGTTGGGTCTATCATCAAGAAGCCAAACTGGCAGGCGCGGTGCCATCCATAGGGGAAGGCGGTGAAGTAGATGATCTAATACGTAACGGTCATTGGCACTCTCCAAACTTTATTCCTGTATGTCAAGAGATACGCAAGCCTGGCGCTGTTGAGTTCTGTGGATTAGTGGCTAACTATCGAGTGTTCAAATCAAAACCCAAAGAGTACATAACTTTCGTCACATTAGGCACAGGCAATGGTAGATACCTGGATGTAGTAGTACCACATGCAATATCATTCCACGACTATCCTATACTTTGGGGTACAGGCAAACTGGGCTACAAAAATAATACAGAATATGTTACAGTATATAAACACAAGAAGTTTAATCTAGATCAAGTGAGACATGTAAAATGAAAACAATGAGCAGAGTACATCTATATCCGCACAAAGAACCTAACGGTACAGGTTATATCGTAGCAGAGCGCAGAGGACTAAGAGCCCTGGCTAAGAAACTAGAACAGGCTGCAGATGGAGCAGTAGGCTTAGAAACTATCACGCTGTACGGATCAGACGGACATCCCTATAACTTGATGATAGTCACAGATATTACAGAAGATGAATGGCAGAACATGCCTTTACCTGCAGATCGACGTAGCGATCCTGCATCGTTAGAAATTGTAAAAGTCTATAACGATCTCAGAACAGTCGTTGAATAATGGAAAGCCCCCTTTCGGGGGCTTATAATCATATAAATGGGCTATGCCCCTAAATTATTTCTTCACGCCGTTGTTAACGAAAGAATACATTTTTTCGGCGGTCTCTAGTACTTTATCTAAACCTGGGAACTCAGGCATACCCACTGTTGTAATGATAGTACCGCTTTTCTCATCACGTTTCGCGCTCATTTCCCAACCTTGCCATTTATAGCTGAACTCTTGTCCAACGATGTCTTTGGCCATTTCCAAGATCTCTGTGCGGATCTCATAGCCATTTTTGTTGAATTTAACTTCGGGTGCTTTCATTTCTGGTGCTGTGAATAATTGATTATTTGACATAATTTTCTCCTTGTGTGTGTATGTCCTGCGTCTTTAGGCGACGCTGTCCTTCTTTGGAAACCAGTGTTTACTAACTGATTCCACAGAATACTTAGCCATGTCGATGGTGTTGTTCACAGCCATCTTGGCGAATTGTGTTTGTGCATCGATATATGCGTGTGCCGCTTTGTTTAGGGCAGCATCTTTAAAAATTTGATCGGCTACGATCTTTTTAGTGTTCTGGAACGATTCGATGTAAAATACGGGTGAAAACATAACTCCTCCTTGTGTGTATGTGTATGTATTATTATATATCCCTGCAGGATAAAAATCAAGACCCAACATGATTAAATTAGGATATCTTGCGATAGATATCTTGCGCTTCTTGCCATTTACCTCTACGGGCTAATTCTGCAGCGTATCTAGCTTCTCCAAATGCACAAAGAAAATCCCATATCGCCGCTACTATTTTTTTGAACATTACTGTCTCCTGTGTGTATGTAAGTATTTATACTGAGAGTCGCTGTGATGCACAATTTTTGACAGTTTGACTCAGTTTGCAATATATTGTAAACTATATGTAATTTGAGTTAAATATATAATAACTTGGGATTTCCATGAAGCTTAGAACACGCTCTATACTGCAAGAATTAAACGAACTGGCAGAAGTACGAAACAAAGATCAACTGTTTGAAAGCCGTGCAATTAATATAATAAATTCTGCTATCAATCTGTTAGAAAGTATTCACAAGCATTATACTCCCGAGCAGGCAGATGAATTAGAGCGCCGTTTTATAAATGCCATACGCGGCCAGGATACTGCTAAATTTAGTAGAGGCATTCGTAAAATCGTAGAATCTCATAGACCTAAAAAGAGCTTTGAACAAGATGATTAATATAATTTCAGAGGGCGGAAATGTATTCAAAGGCCCTGATAAACAACCCCTGACTAGACGAATAACTAGGTCAGAAATTCTTACCACTATATCTTATCTAGAAAAAGAAACCGACATTGACTTTTCAATAGATAAAGACGAGGAAGGTGTTCCGATTAAGTGGCTAGGTACCACCGGTCGTAAGGCAGACAGCGGAGATCTAGATCTTTCTGTAGATGCCAACGAAATCAACAAAGCAGAATTCGCTGACAGACTTAGATCTATATTTGGCAAAGACAGTGTTAAATTATCAGGCGACAATGTACATCTAAAAACACCCATTAACGGAGACCCTGCCAACGGTTTCGCCCAGACAGATTTCATGTTTTCTGCCAATCCAAAGTTTCAACAGGGATCGATGTTAGGTGGCGGTGCAGACAGTCCTTTCCGCGGAGAGCATCGTCATATATTATTAAGTTCCATAGCTCGTGCCCGTGGCATGAAGTATTCGCCCAAGTTCGGTTTGATGAACGCAGAAACAGATGAAACTGTTCCAGGCGGAGATGATTGGAATACTATCGCTAAACAATTGCTAGGTCAAACAGCTACGGTTAAAGATATTCGTTCAGTAGAAACTATCATAGCCTATATTAGAAAATTACCTAACTATGAAGAACTAGTAGCGGCCGCACGTGAAACACTAGGTCGTTCAGGAATCGAATTGCCAAAGAACGAAGCATTAGAAAGTTATCAGCCCGGCAGCATAGGTTGGATGCGTAGGATCATAGATATAGTTAAATGAGAGCATTTGAAATAATCACCGAGAAGTGGAGCCAAAAATATAAACGCTCTATCAACTGTGCCAGCCCTAAAGGTTTCAGCCAGAAAGCGCATTGTGCTGGCCGTAAGAAAACCGAATCGGTCAATGAAGACGAAGCACCTGCTCCAAAGAAAGTAGGCCGCGAGTTTAATCATTTAGAAGATTTAGTATTCACAGAACCCAATGGTGCTCAACGTGCTATAGCTGTGTTGAAAGATATAGCAAGTCCTGCTACAAAAATTTCTATTAAGTGGGACGGCAATCCCACTGTGTACTGGGGTAGAGATGAAGACGGGATCTTCCGTATGGTAGGTAAGAATAATTGGGGCAGAGAAGAAGGTAAATCGTCTAATCCAGAAGAACTATCACAGTTCATACAAAGTAGAGGCAAGGGCGAGGAATGGCGTGCCAAATTTGCAGGAGATATGGCGGCTATGTGGCCTGTATTCGAAGCCGCTACACCTAAAGATTTTCGAGGATATGTTTATGGTGATATCTTATTCCATCCTGGCAAATCTTACGAAGGTGCAGACGGGCACATCAGTTTCACACCTAATCAAACTACCTATGCCGTAAAAGCTACCAGTCCTATAGGACAACGTCTAGGCAAGGCTAAAATTTCTGTGGCAGCACACAAAATATTTTCTTACTTCGGTGATAAAAGCGGAGAAGACTTTGACCAACCAGATATATTCGGCAAAACTGCTGACCTAGTAGTTTTTGGTCAGACTTATGTCAGTCATCGTCCTGCGGTAAATGCAGATAATCTAGATAAAATTTCAGCATTGGCAAAAAATCAAACAGCCATAAACAAATTTCTCACTCCTGTGGCAGGCATGGGATATCTACAAAATGAAATATATACTTTCGTTAATAATCAAGCCAAAGCCAAACAATTAGATAATATCAATTCGCAAGCATTTTTAAATTTTGTACAAAAAACCCCAGCCAAGGCTGCGAAGATTAAAGCACATAGTGATGCTAATCCCGGAGTATTGGACAATCTGTTCTCTTTGGTGTCGGAAATCATGGCTGCTAAAAATGAAGTCATCCGCGAACTAGACCAAGCCGAAGGCGATATCACAGCCACCACAGGTGGTAAGCCCGGCGGAGAGGGTTATGTGAGCGGCAAAGATTCTATTAAACTAGTACCCAGAGATCGCTGGACTCCATTTCGAGCAGATTGATAGGTTAAACCGTTAGTTTTTTCCTTCAAATTATAAATATTAATGCCAGTCCCGGAGCGGGACTATTTGATTAAGGAGAAAATATCATGGCAAACGTATATGGTGTAGCACAAACTTATAGCAACGCTGGTGCAGCGATCGCAGCTTCTCAGCTAGGTGCAAATGCAGGACATAGAGATGTAGCAAGAAATGGTTTAACTAAGGCCCTAGCGGCTTTTGATGTTGACTTTGCAGTAAATGCAACAGATTTCAGTGCAACTGAGCTAGGCGCAGGCGGTGCAGTCAAAGAAGTTCTTAATGTTATTGCAACAATGGGAACTATTGTTGGTTATTCAGCTTTACGTGCTGACGGTGGCGCAAATGCTGGTCAGGTAATGACAGTATTGATCGAAGGCGATTTTGGTACACTACCTTATGACGGTACAAACAACGAAACTTTGGCAGCTCACTTAGAAGACCTAATTCAAGCTAAAACAGCAGCCGGTACAGGTCCGGTTAACCTAAATGCTGCTACGGTGACAGTAGTTACTGGTTTCCCACTAGCAGCAGTCTAAGGTTTTTCCTAGGGATGGGAAGTGGGGCGGATTTATTCCGCCCTTTTTTATTGGCCATAAATATTAGCATATTATGGCAAGATATAAAATCATAACTTTGGTTGACATAACTAGAACCAACACCAATCGAGGAGAAACTGATAAAATCAAAATAGGACAACAGGCAAATTTTAACAGTCTGGTGCAGGCCATAGGCATGCGTTCTAATGTACAATGGGCTAGTGATCCGGAAAAAAATTCAGGTGCATTGCCATTCCCATTAGAAGGTAAAGCTGTGCATTGGATTTGGGAGTTTGAAGCTGAGCGCGAAGAAGTTTTCCTCCAAAATAACGATCCAGTAGCTTTATTGAAGATCGACTTAAACGGTGTCCCTATAGTGGACAAATTAGAAAATTCTGCGGACATTACCCCAGCGGCTTTTCAGTGTTTAGGTGAAAAAGCAAACACTTGGGTTTCACAAATTTCGTCAAACATATAAATAAATTTACAAAAGGCATTCATTTAGGCAATTCTTATTAGGCACATGTCCGCAGGGGACCTTGACTTAACACAGGAGAAGCCAAATATGGCCACGGTAGTAGAGCGAGTAGGTGTTCTTGAAATAAAAGTACAACACATAGACGAAAAAATAGATGAACTCAAAGTGGATGTAAAGGAACTGCACGATTGTCTAGATCGCACGGGCGATTCATTAGCTAAAACTCTTGCCGATATGCGAGACGAGTCCACTATGCAACATAACGAGCTAGCTGGTAAAATATCAGAATTAGAAAAACAAAAACAAAGATTGATGAGTTATGGTATAATAGGACTAGCGTTCATCGCAGGATTAGGATGGACTGGACAACTTAATATTCAAACTATATTCAAGTTTTTTGGCATATAAAATATACACACTTAAATAAAGGACCCTAGGGTCCTTTTTTAATGACAAATGTATCGAAAAAATTAGAGCAAATAGTTAAAAAAGAACTTGCTCAGACTATAATTCCTGTTAAAACTGATAAAGGTATTTTAGTTGGGCAGGTGTTAATTACTAGCGAAGGATCGTTAAAAAATTTGTACAAAAATGAAAAGATGATTTACAGCAACATCCATCTTAATTGCATAGCTGTACGCATGGCTAATATTTTAGCATTTGCCCCACATAGTGCCTATGCTGATAAGCTATATAAAGCAGATCAAGAATACGGAAAATGGTTTGTAGATAATCAGATCCTTCGCGCACAATATCAAAAATACTTACAAAACAAAGATTATGAAAAAGCCGATCTTATTTGGGCCAAATACCAAGAAAGCAGGGATAAAACTCTTTACTTTAAAACGCAGGCAGAAACTTTGGCAGCTGTCTGAATAAATATAATATCTATTGTGGACCCTAATTTATGAATACTCAAGACCTTTTTAAAGTAGATAGATCAGCACAGAGAATCAACGAATCTATAGAAAAAACTTTTGGACAACGGTTAGATCTAGCCTCTTTTGATCTACCAAAATTACAAGACGCTAGGAACAAGCTGAGAACACAGCTTAGCCAAGTTCGTAATCAGAGCGGATTCAATGAAAACATTGAAAATGAAGCTATCACCAAAGCACAGTGGATGTTGGATGCTATCAATGCAGAAATTGCAGAACGAGAAGAATTTATAGTAGACAACGATCAAGTGTTTGTAGATGAAGAACAGGATACACAAGAGCTTGACGAAAAAACACCATCGGGCGATAAAGCAGAACGTATGGTAAAGCATATCAAGAAAGGATATGCCAAAGATGGTAAATTAACAGATAAAGAAAAATCGATAGCTTATGCAACAGCATGGAAGCATCATAATAAACAAAAAGAGTCAATCGAATCAGGAGAAACTATGACTAACCTTAAAGAAGGCGAAGTACAACAGGCCAGTGCTATCGTTACTGCAAAAACAATGGTCGACAGAGTCAGTCGTTGGATTGAAGAACTTTCCGGCATGGAGAACGATACTTTGCTTCAGTTAGGCGACAGTATCAGAGATGAAATGGGGCAAGATCAAGCAAAAAACTTTATCACTGCGGTCGCGCCAGCAATTCAACAGGCACTAGAAAATCTAAAGACAACTAGAGAAACGTTAGCAACAGGAGTTAGACAACTAACAGGTGAAGAACAGGGTGCAGAAATGTTAGGCGGCGAACCAGAAGGTGGAGAAG
>Ga0172367_10008120_pt1 | contig 11801 bp, 15 predicted proteins | sample Lak10m_FD_114542 | JGI IMG/M metagenome (GOLD analysis project Ga0172367, IMG submission 114542) | Freshwater microbial communities from Kabuno Bay, South-Kivu, Congo - kab_022012_10m | ecosystem: Environmental > Aquatic > Freshwater > Lake | place: Democratic Republic of the Congo: South-Kivu...
ACAGTGCCAATATAAAAACTTTCAAATTGCTTAGTTAATTCTCGGCCAATTAAAATTTTTCTGTCTAGAGAAAAATTCTCTCGAATCTCTTTTAAACACTTTTCAATACGATGGCTGGATTCGTAAAAACAAACGGTGTACTCTGCGGCAGCTGCTTCTTGAAAAAATTTCTGACGTTTGTTTTTGTGTGGCGGAAAACCTAAAAACAAAAACTTGTCGGTTGGAAAACCAGAAACTGACAAGGCAGAAATTATTGCACTTGCCCCTGGAATTGGGATAATTTCTATTTCATTTGATTTCGCACGCAGATCTCGGATCAATAAATTCCCCGGATCACTAATACCGGGTGTACCCGCGTCAGTTACCAGTGCTAAACTTTTACCATTCAACAATAAATCTAAAATTTCTTTCACTTTGCGCTGGTCACTGTGTTGGTGATAACTTAATGTCGTTTTTTTGATTTCATAACGATCCAACAAGTTCTTAGTTACACGCGTATCTTCGCACAACACAACATCAACGCTCTTCAAAATTTCTAAAGCGCGTAAAGTAATATCGCCTAAATTCCCAATCGGAGTGGCGACAATGTATAGTTTTCCTTTATTTTCCATAACGAAATTGTAACAAAAAACAGCTCTTTATTCAAGTGAGCTGCCTTTCGACAATTTCTTTATTCAACTATAATCGCCTGGGTTGGGCAAGAGTCCTTAGCCATGTTGATTGTGTCCTGATCATCACCAGTTTCATTAAACACAACCGCTTTACCGTCTTCGTCCATTTTAAAAGTGGAACCAGCCAACGCCACACAAGTACCACAGCCAATACATTTATCTTTTAATACTCTTGGAATAGACATATTTATATATCATTTAAAAAATCATCTTTAATTATTTCGTCAGCATCATAATCTTCGAGCTTCTTTGCCTTTTTCCCTTGGCCATGCAAAAGACCATTCTCAACATTTCCTAATTGTACATTTTCTATAATCTCTCCGTCAACTACGACATTCGGGGCGTTGTGACAATGGCCCAAACAGCCACAAATTTCAACTGCAAATTCTCCGCTGTGATTATGTTTTAATTCACTAAGATTGCTTAATATGCTTTCTGCCCCCGTCACACTGCAAGTTGGTCCATTACAAACACAAATTTTTTTAACCATAATATTTTTCCTGATAAAATCTTAATAATTCTTCTAAAGCCGGAATATTTTCTTTATTAAACACCCCTACTTTTAATTTTTTCTGTAGATCTTCCAAACTTTGCGCCCCTTCTAAAACTGCTTCTTCAATGTCGTGGTCAGTAATATGTAAATCTTTATCAATCACTTTAGCACCTGCCGTAATCACGCGATCATGCTGGCTGGTATTGCGAAAATAATCGTTAATCGCCGCTTGCAACGCTTTATCACCTAAAACTGAACAGTGTACTTTGCGGTCTGGCAATCCGCCTAAACGCGCCAGGATATCTTGCGGTTTTATTTTTAGAGCATCTTCGATTTTCATGCCACCCTTTTCTTTAATCATTACGCTCAAAACACTAGTGGAAGAAATTGCTGAGCCACAACCAAAAGTTCGCCAACGACAATCTTTAATCTTTTCTGTCTTGGGGTCAACCTTTAACCACAGAACCATTTCATCGCCACAAGCCGGCGAACCAACCCGCCCCATACCATTAAATTTAAATTTATCTTCTTCGCCATACTGCATGAAATTACGCGGATTGAAGAAATGGTCTTTAACAATATCGGAATATAACCAGCCACTGCCATCATTGGCGCGAATATCAACTGGTTTTTCTAAATTTTTCTTTTTAGTAGACTTTTTCATATAATTAAATTTTTAATTAATTCTCTCGCTTTCCTCGGCCGCGAGGCCTCAGGGATGTGCCTGCCGGCACATAACCCGCTACGAGAAATAATTAAAAATTCTTTAATATTTATATCTTGCGTGCTTTTTACCTCCCATATTTACTGGACTAATTTCCCGTAGAGTTTTGACAACCTCCGGCAAATATTTCATTACGTAATCAACGTCTTTTTTGGTGTTACAGTGCCCCAAAGTAAAACGTAAACTTCCGTGTGCATATTCATATGGCAAACCCAATGCAGTGATAACATGGGAAGGTTCCAACGAATGTGAAGTACAAGCCGAACCAGTTGAACACATAATACCAAACGCATCTAAATACAGAAGCAAGGCCTCTCCTTCTACATCCATAAACGTAATATTCAGGTTGTTTGGCAAACGAACTAATTCATTTCCTAGGGCTGCACCATTTAATTTTATCTTATCAATTTTTTTAGTGAGTTGATTATAAAAATAATCACGCAGATCAATCAAGCGCGCATTTTCATCATGGCGGTTGGTCTGTGTTAAATCTAGTGCCTTTGCCAAGCCAACAATACCGGCCAAATTTTCTGTGCCACTGCGCATTTTCATTTCTTGACCACCTCCAAAAATAATCGGCTGGATGTTTATTCCACGACGTTTATATAAAACACCAACACCTTTTGGACCGTAAATTTTGCTACCATTAATTGTCATTAGATCAACATGGAGCTTTTCAACATCTAATTCCAACGCCCCGGCTGCCTGGCAGGCATCAGTATGAAAAAACGGATAAACCGTATTTCTACTTTTACGCCATTTTAAAATCTCACGTCCAATATCAGCAATCGGTTCGACTGTGCCAATCTCATTGTTGGCATACATTATTGTCACCAAAATTGTATCCGGCCGAATGGCGGCTAAAACTTTTTTGGGAGAGACAAACCCTTGCGAATCAACATCTAAATAAGTTACTTCAAAACCTTCTTTTTCTAATTGCGCCAATGAATGCAGCACGGCGTGATGTTCGATTTTACTTGTAACAATATGTTTACCCTGTTTCACATGTGCTCGCGCCGCTCCGAAAATCGCTAAATTGTCTGATTCTGTACCACCGCCAGTAAAAATTATATTATCCGGCAATGCGTGTAAAATTTCTGCTACTTTTCGACGCGCATCATTCAGCTCGCCGTTGGTAATTCTACCTAACTCATACAAACTAGACGGGTTGCCAAAAATCTTACCAAAAAATGGTAACATGGCCTTTTCTACTTTTGAATCAGTGTATGTTGTAGCAGCGTGATCTAAATAAACTAACTTTTTTGTTTTTGGTGGCTTAATCATATTTTATCGTTTTACAGATCGGACAATTTCGTTTCTTCAAAAATTTTCAAAATCTTGCTGTTGATCTTTCTAACTTTTTTATTAATAGCACATTTTTCCAAACGTTTACACTCCCCTTTTTCACAACATGACCAAAGCAAACAACCACCTTCAATCACTGATATAACTTTCTTTAATGTAATCTTTTTAGCTGGAATTTTTAATCTATAACCACCTTCAACCCCTAATTCTGCCTTAATTATTCCGGCCAAACGCAATTTGCGCGCGATCTTTTGCAAAAACAAAAAAGATAATCCTGTTTTTTCAGATACTTCATTTAAACTCGTGGCAGTACGGGAATTTTTTGTTAACAATTTTAAAAATTGTATGGCGTAGTCAGTTTCTTTTCTTAAAGAAAACATATAATTAAACTAAAAAGGTAGAGTAAGATTAATTTGAGTTGCCTGTGCCGACATCTCTGGTTTGGGATTAAAATTTACTGCGAACGGCAAAACTTCACCATTGAATGATTTATAAAATAATTGACAATTTTGTTTGCCAAAATCATAAACTTCTTTCGTAACACGTACATCCTGTTCGCAATATTTTTTTATATCTTCAATATTACCTTCTCTCCACCACTTAATCGCCTGCAGTCCATCGGCACTTTTAGTAACATTGTCCAATGTCGCTTCAGCTAAATCGGCTAACTTGAGACGAAAACCTAGCGCTTCTTTGACTTCCTTCATAATATCTAAATGAGGAATTTTGGTTAAATCACCCAGATAATAATTGCTTAATACCGGAATATCAAAATGCGCACTATTATAGCCGATCAAACGATCTGATTTTTCTAATATTGGCCAAAGTTGATTGAGCTCATTTTCCAAAAAACTGTGGTAGGAATCGGTATCAGTGCGGTAAATAGAAACTACCGATACTTTTAATTTTTTAAAATCATTGTTTACCTCAGCAAAAGTATTCTGAGTTTCAATATCAAATACCACTTCGTAAGACATAAAATTATATAATATACCTACATAGTATGATATACAGGTAGTTTTGTCAATATTTAAATAATAATCGCTGGAAAAACGTATTTTTCAATCCAGCCTAGCCTTTCTTTGTCTATCTCTTTATTTTTTAACACACCGGATAATTCTTGCCAAACTTTCTTGTCAGGATTACAAAATAAAAAACTAAAATCTAATTTAGGCAAAAATTTCAAATTATAAATTAAATAATTTGCCCAACAAAAACGATTAACCACGCTTTCGTCGATAATATCAAACAATCTTTCCACTGACCAATCAGTTGAGACTATCTCGTCCGAGAAATTCGTTTTTCCTTTATTAGCTAAATCAACAATCGCCAATTGTTTTCCAGCTTTGCGCCACCAATTTTCATCATTACTTTTTAAAAACTTTAAACCATAAAAAGCCGACAACTTAAAAGCATTGCGCAAAACTAGATCTTTACGAAATTTTGAAAAATATCTTTTACCGCCCAAACCTCTGCCCGATATACAAAACCAACCTCGATTATAAAAAAAACGGGGTACGATCATCACATTAATTTTAATCTTAGTGTTTACTCCCTCCCATTTTTTGATTACTTTTCTTTTTTTCCAGAGACGATAACAGCCAAGCCAATTATCAATTACAAAAAAATCAATATCACTTGTCTCCACTGCTCCGCCACTAAAATAACTACCGCCTAACAAAACCAAAGAATTCCCTACCATCATTTTTAGTTCACGTTGCAGGCCGGTAACCGATTCGGCCGCTAACATAGATTATTTAAAAAATTCTAAAATTTCGTCAAACTTTACCATTTGCACCTTCCCAGTCGCCCGATTTTTAATCTCAACGACATTCTCTGCTAAAGTTTTCGCTGAAATAATAATTCGATAAGGCAAGCCAATCAAATCAGCATCGGCAAATTTAGCACCAGCACCAACATCAGCCCGGTCATCAAACAAAACATCGTATCCATGAGCAGATAAACGTGCATACCACTCTTCTGCTTGACGCAAGGCCTTTTCATCGCTCCCTATTAGCAACAAGTGAATATCATAAGGCGCCAATTCTTTAGACCAAATAATACCTTTTTCATCATGATGAATTTCTGCCAACACACCCATAAGCCTGGTAATGCCAATCCCATAAGAACTTAGATGTACTAATTTTTTACTACCATCTTTATCATTATAATATAGCCCCATCTGTTCACATTTGCTTGTGCCAAAATTAAATATATTACCTACTTCGGCAGCTTTTTCTTCTTTAAAATCTTTCATGCTCATTCCCATCTTTTCTAAAGTTTCTTTATTATAAATTTCTTTATTAACAGCAACCTTGTCTTTTTTATTAACATAAATAACATCCTCGCCAGATTCACAAATAGTTTGAAACTCATGACTAAATTTATCTGTAAAAACTCCTCCAGAAGCAGATGTTACATAAGTAATATCACCCAAACCCACTCTTTTAAAGACTCGGAGATACGCTTCGGTTGCCTTGTTGTAAAAGTCCATATTAGACTCATCGGTAGCACAAAACGCATACATATCCTTCATTACAAATTCACGACATCGGATTATCCCACTTTTCGCTCGCACCTCATTTCTTAATTTGTTCTGAAATTGATGAACAACCGCTGGTAAATCATTGTAGCTCGAAACAAAAGATTTCATCATTTCAATAATAGGCTCTTCATGAGACCAGCCAAAGCCAACTTCGTTTCCATTTTTCAATTGTGATTTAAACCAAACATCCACTTTTTCATCGTCCCATCTACCGGTTTTTTCCCAAACTTCTTTAGCCTGGAGAGTGGACATTATTATCTCTTCCGACCCGATTCGTTCCATTTCTTCAGCTACTATCTTTTTTATCTTGTTAACCACCCTAAGACCCAATGGCATAAGCGAATAAACACCAGCCATTTCTTTGTGAATAAATCCGGCGCGCAACAAAAGTTGGGCATTTTGAGCAACCTCGTCTTTTGGTAATTGTTTTGAAGTCTTTGTAAAAAGTTTGGACTGAAGCATAAAGTATAATAAATATCCCTTTAATAATAAAGGAAAAAGACACTAGTGTCAAAGCAAGGTAGGTATTAAAAAAATCAACAAGACAATGGCTAATACGATTCGATACCACCCAAAAATTTTAAAAGTGTGATTCTGAATAAAACGCAACAACCAAGTAATAACTAATAACGCTGAAAGAAAGGCAGTGACTAAACCGATCGCTAACGACTGCCATTCGATTGCGGAAAAACCAAATCCGCTTTTTAAAATATCCAAACCAGTCGCCGCAAGCATTGTCGGTACTGCTAATAAAAAAGAAAACTCTACAATTGTCTGTCGTTTAATTTTCAACAACAGACCACCAATAATCGTCGCTGCCGAACGCGACACCCCTGGCACCATAGCCAATGACTGGAACAGGCCAATCAAAGCAGCCTGTCGCCAGGTAATGTTCTCGATTGAACCGGTTGTGGCAATCTCTTGTTTATAAAAATATTCAAAAATTAAAATTGCGATACCACCGATCAATAATGCAATAAGCACAACTAAATAATTCCCTAATAAAAATTTTTTAATCAGGCTATAAAAAACTAAACCTAAAATTGCCGTTGGGAAAAAAGCCACCAGAACTTTTGATAACACTTTTTTAATTTGTAAAAATTGACGCCAATACACCAAAACTACAGCAGCAATCGCGCCTAATTGAATTGCAATATCAAAACTTTTCCAAAATTCAGTTGCAGGGATCCGCAACCATGTTGCCGCCAGGATTAAGTGGCCAGTGGAAGAAATTGGAAGAAACTCGGTAACACCCTCGACCAAACCTAGGACAGCAGAAAAGACAAAAGCTTGAACGACAAACATAAAATTAATCTAGACCAAATTAGCATATTTTAAGCAGTACTATCTTATCATTTTAGATGAAAAAATACAACAAAAAAAGAAGAACCCGCCGGAGGGAAATGGTGGCGGGTATTGGGGGGAGGTCAACGTCGACGCTGCGAGCGCAGCACAGATGTTGAACCTACGTAGCAGGGGTGGAAGTGGGGGTGGCGACGGAGGCGCTCGTCGCCGGACGCCGCGGGTAGGGCTCTTCGTCGTCGAAGGCCAGCTTGAGCTCGGCAATGATCGCTTCTGCGTCGGGCAGCAGCGCCTCGTTGAGCCGGTGCACGAGGTCCGCCACGGGGGTCGACCCCAGATGGTGCTGGCGCATGAGCACCAACTCCAACTGGAGCTTGAGCAGCGCGATCACCGCTCGATTGCAGTGGCCACCAGCAGCGACGACTCGCCCTGCCTCCGCGAGCATGTCTCCGGCATCTCTCAGCGTCAGGACCTTCTTGTTGGGCATGTCTTCCTCCTCCCTACTCAAAGGGAATGAATGTGCTAAACATAAACTAGACTAAAAACATACTTTTGGCAATAGTCAGAAACAAGATGTGCACAAGTCAACGTTTTTGATATTTGACATATAACAAAAATTTCAATATAATATCTCCGTTTTACCCATTCCGGGGTAGCGCAGCGGTAGCGCAGTTGACTGTGAGAGATCGCAGCTTCCTCAAGTAATTGAGGTTGAAAAAACGAGGTGAATTGCTGGAAGTCTAAATTCCACAAATTAATTTGTGGAACACGATAATCAGCAGCCAAGTCCCGACTAAGTCGGGAAAGGTTCAGAGACTATCTCGAAAGAGAGTACACACCGATGAAGTGTGGAAGCGCCTCGCTCCCGATTAAGTCGGGATGATGATATAGTCCACCCCTCTACGAAAGTAGTGGATAAGTGTAATCAATTGGTCGCGGGTTCGAATCCCGCCCCCGGAGCCAGGACGAACGGAGCACATTTAGTGCTTCGTTTTTTCTTTCATCTGAGCCAAAAACTATTGGTTCTAACCTTGCTAATTTCTGATTATGCAATTCTGTGTTTTTTGACCACGCACATTTGACTCAAATAAAATTGATCTTGACAACTTTTCTGGACTGATATATCATTCAAATATAAGTTTGAATGATATATTTATGAATAAAACAAATTCGGAAGTACAAATGAAATTATTGGAAAAAAAGTTGTTACTTTCTGCAGATTATAACCGCCTAAGAATTTTGTGTACCATCTTTTGCTACAAAAAATGTTGTGTATCAGATATTGCTGAACGTTTGAGTTTGAGCATAGCTATTGTTTCACACCATTTAAAGATAATGTCAAAAAATGATCTGCTATCTTCCGAAAGAAATGGAAAAAATATTTGTTATTCGTTAGCCGACAATTCTTTTGCTAAAGATATCAAAAAATTAATTTGTAAATATAAAAATCATTGTTAATTTAGCCTACGGGCATAAATCAAATAGGTATGTCTAATCATAAAGTAATCGTGTATTCAACTTTATCTTGTCCATATTGTCACATGGCCAAGGATTATTTTAAAAATAACAATATTGAGTTCGTGGATTATAATGTTGGGATTGATCAAGCCAAAGCAGAAGAGATGGTCCAAAAAAGTGGCCAAATGGGTGTGCCAGTAATTGACATTGACGGTACAATATTAGTAGGTTTCCAACCGGCTGAATTTCAGCGTCTCTTAAAATAAATATTATGACATATATCAAAAAACTATTCGCAATTTTTTTGATCACAATTTTTTTATTTCCAATTGGTGTCTTTGCAGCGGAATGCCCCAAAGGTTTAACCAACGACCCTTACCCGGGAAACTGTGGTTTATATACAGATAAAAACGTAAACAGTGTTTGTGATTTAAGTGAAGAATCACCATCTGTGGCTGAGAGTAACACCTTAGAGAGTGCCGACCTAAAGGATTTGATTACCGGCAAAGAAATTAAAACAAAAACAGTTCAAGAGATTGCTGATTTATATCTGATTAGTGCACCAAAATTTGCGACAGAACTAACAAAATTAGTAGGTAAAGAAATCTCTATTGGAGACAATTTTCAATTGTTGCACGACAATTATGGATTATCACCAGATTTTGCCAAAGATGTAGCTGTCGCAATGAGACTAGGAACGCCTTCAACTAATATGAATGTAAAAGAGACTGGCAATGAATATTACATGTTAGAGCTTACCGTACTATTTAGTTTGTTATACGCCGTTTCGTTATTTTTAGTGAAACGAGGTAAGTTGTCTGTTATAACAAATAGAAAAATTTGGAATGCCTTGCTGACTATATCATTTTTAATTACCATTTTAACCTCCGTATTCGTGTTATTACGATTAAATTATGGTATAATCATATCGTTTCCCCTTAATTTAGTATATTGGCATATAGAAATTGGTTATGTAATGATTTTAATTTCTATCTTGCATACTTTTTGGCACATTCCATATCTTAAATCATATTTTAATAAATAACTTACTAATATGAAATTAGTTAAAAACGAGGGTGCTCTCGATCGATTTTTGAGGATGTTGGCTGCAGAATTATTATTTATCACAGCCTTTTTCTGGCTTGATGGTGTCTTAGCAGTAATCGTTTATGTTTTGGCAAGTGTATTATTATTCACTGCAATCACTGGTTCTTGCGCGCTCTATTTATTATTTAAAATTAGCACAGTTAATGCATTCAAGTTTAGTAAGATTCAGACAGTGATTTTAGCTGTGACTTTACTTATAGTCGGTGCTGCCGGTAGTTATGCTAGTGATTTTTTCACAAAGAAATTTTTCTTGGAAGATTTTAATAAGATGAATGATTCTTATAAACAAACATTGTTCTTTACCGGTCAAAATAAGAGACCAGAAGCGCTGGAGAATTATCATAAATTAATAGTTGACTATCCGATATTTTTGAATAAATACTCAAATTACCACCCTTTTGTCTTTAAGTTTGATAATCGATTTAATAATGACATTCTTGAGGTTTCAAATTTAATAATGGCGCTTGATGAACAAATTAACACTGGAGATTTGCCGGATGCCCATAAAAAACTTGAATTAGTAAGACCAATTTTCCAGGATATTTTAAAGCGCAATGGCTTTTCGATGCTAGCAGTAGTTTTAGTAGATTTTCATGATGCTATGGAAAAAATAATTACCACTGCTGACGCCAAAGATGCCGCTGGCTTGATAACAGTTTATCCGGAGGTAGATAGTAAATTGCGGGCCGTCGAAGAAATTTCCAATGACCAAGAAGTTCAAGCTATTCGAACTAAATTGGATGAAGTTTTTAATTTGGCCAGAGAAGGTAAAGTTGAATTATTATCAGCCAAGGCTGCGGAATTGAAAAGTGCTTTTGTAAAAGTCTACCTAAAACGTGGGTAACATATTAGTTTGAACGTCGTCCGCGACCCGGAACTCTAAAAAATATGGCTAATCTAAGCCATATTTTTTTATACTCCTGGGAGGGATTCAAACTGATTATACAAAGTTTATTTTATAGTGTATACTATATCAATCTATATTGATATATGAAAAATAAGTGCTGCGACAATAAAAAAACCGGCAAAGAAATTGAGCAAACTGTAAAATTTCTCAAAACGATTTCGGAAGAAAACAGAATTCGCATTTTGTGCCTGCTTAAAAGCGGACCGAAATGCGTGTGCAAAATATGGCCTGCACTAGATTTGTCTCAAAACCTTATTTCTCACCACTTGTCGGTTTTGAAAGCATCTGGTCTTGTAAAAGCCAACAAACAAGGACTAAATGTGTTCTACGAACTAAACGAGGATACTCTCAAACAAAATCTAAATAAATTAAACTTATTTTTAACATCAAAGCTATGATTATCAAAATGCTGGGTTCTGGTTGTCCCAATTGCATTAAGTTAGAGACAAATACTAAAAAGGCTGTCGAAGAACTGGGTGTTGACGCAGTTATAGAAAAAATTACAGATATAGGTTTGATTATTGGTTATGGAGTTATGAGTACTCCTGCTTTGGTGGTTGATGAAGAAGTTATGAGTTATGGCATTATCCCGGGAGTACCAGAGATAAAAGAAATTCTTGCCAATAAAACCAAGTCCCAAAACAGCAAACCGGCCGGTAGTTGTTCTTGTGGTGGTAAGTGCTAACCGCTATGGATATTTTTAAACCTATACAATGGTTTGCAGATTTGGCAACCTATAAATGGCTTGGGATAACCAATACTTATTGGGATAATACAATCAATTTCTTTATTTATGATGTAATCAAGATCGGAATACTTCTTATAGTGATTAGCTACATCATGGCCATGACTCGCTATTATTTCCCCATGGAAAAGGCGCGGGATGTGCTAAACAAAGGAAGGTGGTTCGGTTTTAATTACATTTTAGCGGCCGCGCTTGGCATTGTTACCCCTTTTTGTTCTTGTTCTTCCATACCTTTGTTTATCGGTTTTCTTGGTGTGGGTATTCCTCTTGGAGTAACATTCGCATTTTTAATAAGCTCACCGCTTATTAATGAGTCGTCATTGTATTTATTTCCTGCCATGTTCGGCTGGAAAGTGACAATCATTTATAATCTCGTGGGTTTAACAATAGCAGTACTAGGCGGAATGTTAATTCAGAGAATGAAACCTGAACGGTATGTCCGTCCCGAATTGTTAAAATTCAAATCCCGCCAACAGGTTTTAGCCGAAAACGGAGGCAATAAATTACCTTTGAAAAAATTGTTAGCATTTTTTTGGCGAGACGG
>Ga0172367_10008122_pt1 | contig 11799 bp, 7 predicted proteins | sample Lak10m_FD_114542 | JGI IMG/M metagenome (GOLD analysis project Ga0172367, IMG submission 114542) | Freshwater microbial communities from Kabuno Bay, South-Kivu, Congo - kab_022012_10m | ecosystem: Environmental > Aquatic > Freshwater > Lake | place: Democratic Republic of the Congo: South-Kivu...
AAATGGTCGAAATGCTGCGATTTGAAGCCAGAGCGGAAACGCCGCCATTCGAGGCGGTCGTAGTTGCCTTGATCTGCCTCATAAAACGCGGCGTCGGCCTGAAGTCGCCCGGTGAGCGCGAATTTCTGAAAGGCGAGGTCGTCTTTGTCCTCATAGAGCACCGCCCGATCGAACAGGTCGCAGAGGTTGTGGGAAGCCACCGGGGCCTTGTCGTCGAGCACGACTCTTCCAGCTTCGCCGGCCAGAGCCGGGCCTGACGCTGTGATTAGGACAGCGGCGAGTTGGCGGAAACGTGTCAGCATAGCAGTTCTTGGTGGTTAGGTGAGCGGGGTCTTCCGGATTCCATTCGACCTTTCTGTGACGGAAATGAAACAAAAAAAAGAAAAACTGTCGAAAAAGTAACCAAAAAGACAAGTAAAATCCTTTTTCGGGTGGATTGGATGGCAATCCCGTTTCTTTTCTGTCACATTCAATCCAACGATGACCTTCTGGAAATTGCTTTCCAGCCTCATAATTTAAGGCGCCCCGTCCGTTTTCACACGGACGCAAGGGGCGCTGAGAGGCGTCTTTTTCGCGCTTTGTTCTGGACACAATTCCGACGAGAGCGCAATCTTTCGACCCTTCCAAATCAACCGATACCCCGACCGCAATGCCCCACGTCACCACCAACGGAATCCAGATGTATTATGAGGAGAAAGGGAGCGGAGACCCCGTCATCCTGATCATGGGAATCACCGCAACCGGCGATGTCTGGCAGGCCCATGCGGACGACTGGAGCCAGGAATTCCGCTGCATCATGCCGGACAACCGCGGCGTTGGGCAGACGGACAAGCCCGCTGGCGACTACTCCAGCGCGATGATGGCCGATGACTACGCCGGGCTGATGGACGCCCTCGGCATCCAGTCCGCCCGCATCGTCGGCGTTTCGATGGGGTCCATCATCGCCCAGCAGCTCTGCCTGCGGCATCCGAAGAAGGTGCGCAGCGCTGTCCTCATGTGCCCCTGGGCGAAGGTCGACAACTACGCCCGCGGCATTTTCAACCACATGAAGGTCTGCAAGGCGCATCTCGACAACGAGCAGTTCCTCGAGTGGATCCAGCTCCTCATCTTCACGAAGCCGTTCTGGGACAATGCTGAGGCTTACAAGGGAATGCTCGCGGGAAGGAAGGACTTCGACACCAATCCGCGTCCCCAGCCTCTCCACGGTCTCCGCGGGCAGGCGGCCGCGTGTGTCGGGCACGACACCTCGGGCAAGCTTGGGAAGATCAAGGCCCCGTGCCTCGTGATTGGCGGGAAGGATGACATCTTCACTCCGCTCTGGATGGGCAGGGAAGTCGCCGCCGGCATTCCGAATTGCGACAGCCATTTCTACAGCGGGGCGGGCCACGCTTTCCATTGGGAGGCGATCGACGATTTCAATCCCCGCGTTCGGAAGTGGCTGAAGAAGCACTGAGACCCTGACAAACCCATTTACTTTTCAAAATTAACTTGTAACAGCGACTTATGAGCAACATTCGATTCGGTTCCCAGGTCTATACCTGGTTCATGCAGGGCACCGGCAAGGGCTACGACAACCAACTCGGGCACATGATTCAAGTGGCCGCCAAGGCGGGCTTCACCGGGATCGAGCCCATGGTCCTCGAGATTTCCAAAAGCGCTCTGGGCTGTTCCAAATATTGGCTCGGGCCGCAGGTCGACCCTGTCAAGATGAAGGAGTCGCTCGCCAAGCACAAGATGAAGCTGGCAGGTCTCGCCCTCGTCTGCGCCTGGGACGGTGAGAAAGAGACTCCGGCGGAAAAGGCTGCCGCTGATTTCACGATCAAGTTTCTCCAGCACTTCCCCGGGGCCATGCTTGGCACGGTTACTCTGCCGAGCGGTCGGAATCAGGACCTGCAACGCCGCCGTCTCAATGTCGCCAGAAACATTAATGCCGTCTCGAAGCGGGCGGCGGAGGCGGGCCTGGTCTGCTCTTACCATCCCAACAGTCCGGCGGCCTCGCTCGTGCGCACGCAGGAGGATTACGATGTCGTCCTCAGCAGTCTCGATCCATCGGTGACGGGCTGGACTCCGGATGTCGGCCATATCATCCGCGGTGGCATGGATGTCATCGCGACGCTGAACAAGTGGCAGCATCTCGTCAACCACATTCACTACAAGGACTACTCCGGCAACGGGCCCGAACCCTGGGCGCAGATGGGCACCGGCAAGCTCGATTTTCATCGGATCACCGAATGGCTCGTGGCCCGCGATTACAAGGGATGGATCATCTGCGAAGATGAGGCCCACGCCGCAGTCGAAGATCCCGACGGCGTGACGATCCAGAACGGCCAGTGGTGCAAGGAGAACCTCTACCCGATCGTGGGGCTCTAACTCCTCTGCGTCTCGGAACGGGCCGGGTCTGAAATTCGGCCCTTTCGAGCGAAACCCGATGAGCAACGGATCCGCCGCGAAACTCCGTGGGGTCCGCCGCTTCTTTGCGGACCTGGCCGGGAGTCCGGCGACTCCATCGCCTGCCAGAACTTTTCTGGAGTGGGCCGCACCGCTCGCGCTGGCCGCGACAATCACGATCTGGGTCCGATGGTCAGGTTTCGACCTGGCGGCGCAGGACTGGATCCACCGGCTCGGAGGGGACAGCTGGCGGTTGGGGGAGCATCCGTTTTGGAAGGGGCTCTATGACGCGGGAACGCTGCCGGCGGCGTTTGTGGTTTTCGGGGCAATGAGTCTCTATGCATGGAGCTGGCGAAAAGTGGCCTTGCGACCGTGGCGGAAAGTGTCGGGATTTCTGGTCCTCAACGGGATCATCGGTCCGGGAATCATCACGAACGCCCTTTTGAAGGAATACTGGGGGCGGCCGCGGCCGCGGGAGTTGGTGAATTTCGGGGGGCGCTCCGAATTCGAGCCGGTTCTCACTTATGACGCGACGAGCGGAGGGCTCTCCTTTCCCTGCGGTCATGCCACGATGGGATTTTACTTCCTCGCGTTTTATTTCCTTGTGCGTGGACGGCGTCCTGATCTTGCCCAAGGGATCCTCTTTGGCAGTCTCGTTCTGGGCGGACTCATGGGGATCGCGAGAATGACCCAGGGAGGTCATTTCTTTTCCGACGTGGTGTGGTCGGCGGTGGTCTGCTGGTACACGCCCCTGATCCTCGCCAAGGTTCTCCGGTTCGAGGAGACGATCGTTTCGATCACGACCGCCGAACCACGTCCTGTGCCCCTGCCCCTGAAAATCGCCTTCTCGGTGGTGGGTGCCGGTGTGCTGGCCGGAGTGCTGCTCGCGACGCCCTACCGGGAGAAGCGAACCCACACGCTGAAAAACGCCTTCGCACAGGAGGGGTTGCTGACCGTCCGACTCAGCCTTGAGCTCGGTGAGTTGGAGATCGTGCCGGGAGAAGAATTCCGGATCCTCGCTGACGCCAACGGTCACGGCATTCCCACCTCGAAGATCGGGCGAAACTACCTCGAGACCCAGACGAGGGACGGCGCGGCGATCGACTACACCGAGCGTGTCAGCGGCTGGCTCAACGAGGTGAATGCCTCCGTGCGGGTCGAGTTGCCGTGGGCGCGGATGAGGCGGCTCAAGCTCGATACAGGAAACGCCCGGGTCCGGATCGTGACGGCGTCGACCGGAACCCGCCCCCTTATTGAGTTGAGTTCGGGAGAGGGAGAGGTCGCCGTCGAATCCGATGGTCAGGTCTTTGCCGTAGAGCCTCCCGCCGATGCCCGGCTTTCCGGTCCGGTGCCTGCGCAGACCGGGGAACCCGGAGCTTCGCCTTACCGGATCGAGCTCGGTGAGGCGTTTTCGGGGCGGCTCGGCTGGGGTTCGGGGAACCAGCCATAAAATCACAAAACACGACTCGCAATCCGGGACGGCACGGTTAGGATTTGCCTCCCATCTATGGAGACCGAGTTCCGGAGCAAAGAGACGAGTTGGCTGTCCTTCAATGCGCGAGTTTTACAGGAGGCCGCCGACCCCTCGGTGCCGCTTTTCGAGCGGATCAAGTTCCTCGGGATCTACAGCTCGAATCTCGACGAGTTCTTTCGGGTTCGGGTGGCGACCTTGAAGCGACTCGCGTCCCTCGGGGAGGGCTGGAAGCGCCTCGACATCCCTGACCCGAACCTGACCCTGAGGACCATCCGCCATCTCGTCTCAGAGCAAGGCGAGCACTTCAACCGGGCCTACGACCGGGTCCGGGTCGATCTCGAAAGAAACGGCATCCGGATAATCCGCGAGACCGAGGTGCCCGCCGTGCTTCGTGATTACCTTCGAGACTACTTCCGCCGCGAGGTCAGTCCCCACATTTTTCCGATCATCCTCAAGGCGACGGCGAAGCTGCCGAAGTTGAAGGATCTCCCGATGTATCTTGCGGTGAAGGCGACCAAGGGCAACGGCGCGGGCCGCCCCATGCACGCCCTTATCGAGATCCCGCAGCATCTGCCCCGTTTCATTCCCTTGCCGAAAAAGGGCGAGACCCAGCTGGTGATGTATCTCGACGACATCATTCGTTTCGGCCTCGACGAGGTCTTCGCCACCTTTCACTACGATCGCTACGAGTCCTACGCGATCAAGTTCACCCGCGATTCCGAGCTCGCCCTCGACGACGATTTCACCGAGAGCTTCTACGAAAAGCTCTCCGACAGCATCAAGGCGCGGGAGGAGGGTCTCCCGGTGCGGGCCAACTTCGACGAGCATTTCCCCAAGCCCTTTCTCCAGCTCATCCTCCGGAAACTCGACCTCGTCGGAGCTGATGGTCTCTATCCGGGGGCTCGCTATCACAATCGACGGGATCTCCTCAGCTTTCCGGATTTCGGCAAGTCGGAGTTGAAATATGCGAAGTCGCCGACGGTTCCGGTGCCGGCCTTCGCCAAGCGTCAGTCGGGGATGTTCGCCGCGATCCGAAAGCAGGACGTGCTGGTGCACGTGCCGTATCAGTCGTTCCGCCACCTCATCACCTTGCTGCAGGAGGCCTCGATCGATCCTCTCGTGCAGAGTATTTCGATGACCCAGTATCGTCTCGCCAAAGGTTCGTGCGTCGCGAGGGCGCTGCAGGCGGCGGCGCGGAACGGCAAACGGGTCTTTGTGCTCGTCGAGCCCCAGGCGCGTTTCGACGAGGAGGCGAACATCAAGTGGGCGGGTCGCTACCGTGACGCCGGGGTGCAGGTGCAGCTGGGAGTGCAGGGCTTGAAGGTTCACAGCAAGCTCGTTCACATCGTGAGGCGCGAGTCGGGCCGAGACCGCAGCTACACCGTCCTCGGCACCGGCAATTTCAACGAGGACACCGCCTCGATCTTTGCCGACCATATGCTCTTCACCTACGATCAGGAGATCGGTGACGACGCGGCGGAGATTTTCCGATTCTTCCGGCAATCCTATCAAAAGCCGAAACTGAAGCACCTCAACATCGCTCCCTTCGACCTCCGGGGCTTTTTGCGCGAAAAGATCGAGAGGGAAATCGCCAACCATGCGGAAGGGAAGCCGTCCGGCATCTCGGTGAAGCTCAACAATTTCTCCGATCCGGCAACAAACTCGCTGTTCCATCGTGCCGCTGCGGCGGGTGTGCCGGTGCGCCTCATCGTGCGGAGCATGTATTCGCTCGTGGTCGAAGATGGCGGCCCGATCGAAGCCGTCAGCATCGTCGACAAATATCTCGAGCATTCGCGCATGCTCATCTTCGCCAACGGAGGCGTTCCGGATGTGTTCCTCTCGTCGGCCGACTTCATGCCCCGAAACTTCGACACCCGGGTCGAGACGATCTTCCCGGTCTACGAGACGGAGCTGCGGAGGCAACTGATCGAATACTTCGATATCCAGTGGAGCGACAACACCAAGGCCCGCCTCCTCGATCGGAATCTGACGAACGGATACCGGGCAGCGAAAAAGGGCGGAAAGAAAGTCCGGGCCCAGTTCGCCCTCGAGGATTTCCTGCGGGACCATGCCGGACTCTGATCGGGGTCAAAGAATCCGGGCCACGGCGGCGAATCGCGATGGCGGCCCGCATTCGGTGAGGACGACGGACCCTTTCGTCAGCCTGCCGTTCGTGTCGACTTCCGCGGAATCGTCATCCGCGGCAAGGTCGGCGGATTTGACAATGCGAAACCCGAGGTCGCGTCCCGGAGCGATCCGGCGCTTGATCTCGAGAGCGACCAACCCCATCGTGTTCCGAGGGTTGATCTCGCAAATGGGCCTCAGCACAAGGCGCCCTCCGGGAGTGCGGTGGACGTAGGCGTCGATCCCGAGGGGGCCGTCGTAGCCGCGGGCGCTTGCCCAGGCCGCAAGATCGGCGGCCAACTCTCCCGAATCGTCGTAGAGAGGGAGGCACTCGTCCATGAGAAACCTGGCCAGTTCGGCATCGAGAGCCCGGCAGAATTTCGAGCGACAGAGGCTGCCCCGATAGCCTCCAAGTCCCTCAATGACCTGTTCGACGAAACCCACGAATCGTATTTTCCCACGCTCGAGGCGGTATTGCACGGAGAAGTCGAAGACTCGGTCGTGCCGGACCTCGAGGAGGATACCTCCCTCTTCCGCGATGGCCCTGGTGAGGGGACGAGAGAGAAGGTCGGCGAGTTTCTCCCCTCGCAAGGGAGTCAGACCCGAGCCGGCGGTGGAGAAGGCGCGCTTGAGGAGGAAATCGCGATGCCCCTGCTTGATTAGCAGTTCGATGGCCTCACCCACTTCTTCGGTCGTCTCGCAGGGATGGCTTGGTCCCATCCAGCGCGACAGTGCGCGCACTTGCTCGACCTTGGAGAAAAGCCCGCGGGTTTCCCCGGTCCAGGGCGCGAGGGCGCGGTCGTCGGCGAGTCCCGGGCGGAGCGCGTCGAGTCGCGCCGCGAGATCGGGAGCGATCGACCAGGGTCGCAGGGCATTGAGCTTTCGGGCGGCGAGGAGTCCGTTGGGATCGAGCGAGCCCTCTCGATCGAGCACCTCGATTTCGGGCATTCCGAGACCGCGGCGGGCGAGTTTTGCCAGGTGTGATTCGGAGGGTGCCCTCCGCACGAGGAGGACGTCGTCGCGGCGGGCGAGGAATCCGGCAAGAAGTTCGAGATTCTCGGTGATCGCGATTCTCGCGTTGTCAGGATCATAGCCTTCCGGCCAGCGTGCGGCGCGGTGTTCCGCGTCGGGGTTGAAGAGGAAGACATTGGGGGTGCGTCCCTTGGAGCGCTCGAACACGGCGAGGCGGCGGATGTAATCCTCGTCGAAGCCGGCAGCGCGGCGGCCCGCCTCATTGAAGCCGGTCCGGTTTCCCTTGGCCCGGCTCGGTGAGAGCGGGAAGGGTAGCCGCTTTTCGAGGGCCTGCCAGTCGCTCTCGCCGGGCATTTTCCACTGTCGGAACCAATGCAGACCATAGCCGACGTGGGAGATCTCGTCCTCGTAGATGTGGCGGAGAATGGAGGCGCTCTTGGAGTCTCCCGCCTCGTTGAGGAGCGCGGAATAATGGCAGGCGTAGTCGAGATTGGCCTGTTCGAAAGTGAGGCTGAGACGCGAGACGTAGTCGAGCGGGCATTCCATCGGCGAGACGGCGTCCCAGAAGTAGGGGCTCAGGGGATATTGCCCGAACTCGACTCCGCATTCCCGCATCCGGGCGAGATACCAACGGGTGTGTCGCTGCTCCTCCCGAAGGGTCGCCGCGAGCCCGAGGCGAAAGGCCTCGGGAGCATCCGGAAACTTGAGCAGAGCGAGAGCCATCAGCTCGGCCGCGAGGAGTTCATGGTTGGCGAAAAAATGCAGAAGGACGCCGCGGTTTTCCTCGTCCACGAGACCGGGGCGGCTTGGCAGCGAGGGGCGTGCTGCATTGCTCCGGGCGAATCGGAGGACCTCGGGACGAACCGGGGCGAAGCCCTGCCATGAGGTGGTCCGCCTCCGGGGGACGGGTCCGCTATCGGTCTGCTGCAGAGGCTGAGGGCGAAGCTTCTCCGCGAGATCGGGAGAGAAGAGCACGCGCTGGGCGAGGGCGGAAGGGGACTCGGCGGCGCCTTCTGCGGCTGCTGCGTCATTTTCCGGGGGAAACCCGGGGATTTCCCAAGCAAAGCTGGTCCTTGACCGTTCCATAGGATATGGCGAACGTGCCTCGTTCGGGACAACGGACTTTCAAGAGATCCGATTCATCCGCCGCCCTCCAACATGCCCCATGATCGAGATCCTGACAAGGAACCCTCTCACTCGTGTCGCCGTCCGCTCGCTCCGGTCGATGGGAGCTTTCGTGGAGCGGGCCAAGAAGTTGACGGACAAGGGCGGGGCTGCCTTGCGTGTCATGATGGGTGGGTTTCTTCTCGGTCTCGGGCTCCTCTTTGCCGGGACCGTGCTCGATTATCGCGACGCGGCGGCGAAAGTGCAGGAAGGCATCGCTGACGGAGGTCTGGGCGGGCTTCCCAGTGTCGTCCCGATCGTCTTCCAGGGGCTCGGCATGCTTCTTGCCTTGGTCGCCTTTCTCGTCAGTCTCTGGGTGCGGGGAGACCATTCTCCGGAGCGCCGACGCGGGCTGATTGTCATCACGCTCGCCATCGCTGCCATAGCCGGGCTCTCCGCTTGGCTGCCGACCGATGTGAGTGCGATGCTTTCGGCGATCCGGGGCAAGGCTCCGGCGGGAGAGACGCCCTCGATTGCCGCCTATCTGGGGATGCTCTTCTTGGTCTCGATTCTCATCCTCAGCGTCCCGGTGGCGGCCCTACTCTACTTCCGCCTCGACCTGATGGACCGCTACGTCGTCCATCATTTTCTTTCGCCCTTCTTCTTCTGCCTTCTTTCCTTCATGGCGATCTGGATCCTCGCCAGCCTCACCGACAAGGGCGATACCCTCGCGACCCTCAGTTTCAGCCAAGTTCTCACCTTTTACGTCGTGCAGGTGCCCTTCATGATCCTGTTCGTGATGCCCATCGCCTCGCTCCTCTCCGGGCTTTTCTCGATGAGCAAGATGTCGAAGTCGAATGAGTTCATCAGCATGATCGGTGCCGGGCGCAGTGTGCCGCGGATTCTCGCACCGCTCTTTATCGCGGGTGCCTACGTCTCGCTCATCGGACTCGCCTTCAAGTATCAATGGGCACCCGCATCGGTCGGATACACCGAGGCCATCATGGAGACCGCCAAGCGCGATCAGTGGGTGAAGGAGCACGGCGGCAGCCTCCGGGACGAGATCTGGGCCGAGCGCGGATGGATGCACATGAACGAAGTCGACCAACGGAGCTGGTTTGTCGGCCGGGTTCCTCTGAAGCTCGACGACGAGATGGCCGATGTGATCGTGTCGCAGATCGACCGCGACGGCCAGCCACGGATGCTCTGGATCGCGCGCCGTGCCAAGTGGGTATGGGACGCGGAGCCGCCGAGGTGGATCCTGACAAACGTGCGGGTCTACACCTACGACAAGAACCACCTCCCGCAGATCGTCAGCCATCCGCGTCTCGAAGTCACTGATTGGTCCGAGACGCCGTGGAAGGTGCTGAGTTCCTCCCAGAATCCGGAGCATCTCGGCATCCCCGGGCTGACCATGTATCTCAGGGCCAATCAGGATCGCGACGCCCGCAGTCTCGCTTCGTTCCGGACGAACTGGTGGTATATCTTCGCCGAGCCCCTCGCGTGTTTCGCCATGGTCTTGGTGGCGGCCCCGCTTGGCATCGTCTATTCGAGGAGGGGGGCGATGGGCGGCGTGACCGGTGCGATCTGCATCTTTGCCATGATGTATGTGATGCGGGGAACTTTCCTCGCGATGGGACACAGCGATCGGATGCCACCCTTTGTCGCCGCATGGCTCACAAATGTGCTGGTGGCCGCGATCGGGCTTGTCCTCCTCTGGTACCGCGCCCGAAACCGCGACATCCCGAAGCTGAGGCCCCTATTGCGGATGGTGTTCCAGCGCATCGTCCGGCGCAGCCCCATGTTGCCAGCGGCACCGCGGCAGGTGCCCGCTCCTTGATTCCAAGCCCTCCTCGCCTCTCTTTTCCTTTTGTCCCTCTCCGCCATGGCCATCATCCAGGACTGGAAAATCCGCTCGACCCACGCCCGCTGTGAGCTCAGCGGGGAGCCGTTTTCTGATGGGCAGGAGTTTCATACCTGCCTCTTCGAGGACCCGGCGACGGACGGATTCATCCGGCGCGACTACTCCGTTCCCGCTTGGAGGGAAGTTCGAAGGAAACTCAATCCGGCACCCTTCTCCTTCTGGAAGTCGATCTACAAGGCACCGGCCAAGGAGGCCGAAAACCAGGCGGATTCCGAGGCATCGATCGAGGGGATGCTGCGGCGTTTCATCGACGAAGATGATTCGCGGACCGAGAATGCCCGTTACATTCTCGCTCTCATGCTCGAGCGGAACAAGACCCTCATCCACACCGACTCGAAGGACGCCGACACGAGGACCCTGCTCTTCTACGAACACGCCGACAACGGCGACGTTTTCATTGTCGCCGACCCCGGACTGCGTCTCGACGAGATCGAGTCGGTTCAGCGCGAGGTCTCTGATCTCCTCGCCGAGGAGGAGCGACGGGCGGCGGAGCGCAGCTCAGCCGAGGCGGAAAAGGAGCCTGATCAGCATCCCGAGGCAGACGAAGACCAGACCGAGAATCAAGGTGAGAAACCCGCCGACACCGAAGACGAGACGGTTTCCCGTGCCGGTGAGGAATTTCCGGAAGCCTTCGGAGCGGATCCGGGAATACGCAGCGGGAGCGAATTCGCCGACGAGGTAGACGAGGAGTTTGAGGCCACCGAGGCCGGAGAGGAGCCAACCCCCGGCAACGACGAGCCTCATGCTCATGGCAGGGTCGACTAGATTCATGGCAGTGTCTCACGCGAGGACGCCCTTCGCCACGGTGCCATGCACGTCGGTGAGGCGGAAATCTCGACCCGCATAGCGATAGGTGAGCAGTTCGTGATCGAGGCCCAGCAGGTGCAGCATCGTCGCATGCCAGTCGTGGATGTGCATCCTGTCCTCGATCGCCTGATAGCCGTGGTCGTCGGTCGCGCCGTAGCGCATCCCGCCTTTGACTCCGCCGCCGGCCATCCAGATCGAGTAGCCCTTGTTGTTGTGGTCGCGGCCGTTGCCTCCCTGGCCATGTGGTGTGCGTCCGAATTCCCCGGCCCAGACGATGAGCGTGTCCTTCAGCAGGTCGCGCTGCTTCAGATCGGCGATCAATCCCGCGATCGGCTTGTCGATCTCCGCGCAGTTCTGCTCGAGACCGTCCTTGAGATTGCGGTGATGGTCCCAGTTGCCATGGTTCACCTGGATGAAGCGGACTCCCGCTTCCGCGAGGCGGCGCGCGCTGAGGCATTGGCGGGCGAAGGCCCCCGTGTTTTCCTCGTCGATCCCGTAGAGTTTCTTCACCGACTCCGGTTCTGGCGAGAGATCGAGCACCTCCGGCATCTCGTCCTGCATGCGGAAGGCGAGTTCAAACGACTCGATCACCCCCTCCACCTCGGGATGATGCTGGTCCTGCGCCAGCTTCGCGCGGTTCAGGCCGTTCACGAAATCGAGCTGCACGCGCTGCAGCTCCGGGCTCAGCTTCGTGTTGGCGAGATTGCTCACCGGACTCTGCTCCCCGCCGCGGGCGAAGCGGTTCCTCATCTCGCGACCGACCGGCGTGCCCTGGTAGACCGCCGGGAGAAAGGCACTGCCGTAATTCTGCGAACCGTTCGGAGGGGCCAGGGTGATGAAACCGGGCAGGCTGTCGTTCTCTGTGCCGAGGCCGTAGAGGGTCCAGGCGCCGAGCGAGGGGCGGACGAACTGGAAATTGCCCGTGTGCAGCTGGACCAGCGCCTGCGGATGATTCGGAATGTCCGTGTACGCGCTGTTGATCAGACACAGGTCGTCGGCATGCTCC
>Ga0172367_10008124_pt1 | contig 11796 bp, 11 predicted proteins | sample Lak10m_FD_114542 | JGI IMG/M metagenome (GOLD analysis project Ga0172367, IMG submission 114542) | Freshwater microbial communities from Kabuno Bay, South-Kivu, Congo - kab_022012_10m | ecosystem: Environmental > Aquatic > Freshwater > Lake | place: Democratic Republic of the Congo: South-Kivu...
CGACCCGCGCTACCGGGACTTTCCCCTGGTGTTCTTTCTGGTCCCGGCCCTGACGATCGCACTGGCCTGGATCCGGCAGCCGGGCGGCGGCGGGGGGCGGCCACGACGGGAGGAGCGCGCGCTGGCGGTGCTCGGGCTGGCTGCCGCCGCCGCGCTTCCCCTGACGGAAACCCTGCTGAACGTCGAGGCGCTTATTTGGTGCGCCGTTGTGATAATACTTGCCGCCCCGCATCTGGTGCAGGGCGACTGCGATGAAGCCCGCTGTCATCATCTCCGCCGTCCTGCACAACCCTTTGAAGGCCCGTGCGATTCACGGTCTGAAGTCTAGTGGTCTGCGTCGCCTGAAATGACGGGGTCTGCTTTGATCTTGGCTCAGTTCGCGTTAGGTGGGTATGCGCCTCTCCAGCCCTTGGTCTGCCTGGACTCGGGGACGCGTGGATATCCGCAGAAACGCTGGTGATACCTACCTAACGCGAACTGAGCCTTGATCTTTTTCGCCCTCGACGAAGACAAACAGCTTGTCTGTATGTCCTGATACAGCCTCGCGCTGTTTGTCTTCGTCACGTCAAAAAAAATCTCTGCGGCATACCCCGTCATTTTAGGCGACGCGGACCACTAGCCTCAAATCGGGCCGAGACTTCAGACCGATCTCACGAGGCCAGGAAACCGGGGCTTAATCGGGTTTGACACCAGTTGGCAGTGAGAGCAAAGTAGATCACTTAATACCGGATGCCTGGACATCACCGGAAGCACACCATGACCACTGAAGTGCCCACAGACCTTTCCAACAAACTCGACCTCCTGATCGACATTGCCCGGCGGACCGAGGCGACGGTGATGGAGCACGGCCAGCGCCTCGAGCGGCTTGAAGTCGGGCAGGCCAAGCTTGAGGCCGGGCAAGCCCGTCTGGAAGATCGAGTCGGAAGGCTTGAGGCCGGACAGGCTAGGCTTGAGGCCGGACAGGCCAAACTTGAAGCCGGACAGGCCCGTCTTGAGGATCGAGTCGGGAAGCTTGAGGCCGGACAGGCCAGGCTTGAGGCCGGACAGGCCAAACTTGAAGCCGGACAGGCCCGTTTTGAGGATCGAGTCGGACGCCTGGAAGCCGGATACGTCCGTTTGGAACAACGGGCCGGACGGATTGAGGCCGGGCAGGCCCGTGTGGAGGAACGGATGGGCGGGTTGGTCTCGGGACAAGCACGGCTGGAGAAGGGCGTCGAGAGGATTCTGGACGTCTTCGTCGCTCATGGCGAGCGGGTCGCCCGCGTGGAGGGCCGCGTCGAGGAGCAGTCGAAGATTTTTCAGGTTGCGGTCGCGTCCGGCGAGGCGCGCAAGCCGGCGGCCTGATATCGAAATTTCGGCAAGACGGTCGGCAAGGGGACAAAATCAGGACCTCAAGCATCCCCTCATTTACATTTCTCCCAATGAAATCAATGGGCTGGAGATTTTGGTAACCCATTGATTTCATTGGGAGAAATGTAAATGAGGGGATGCTTGAGAATCAGGACGGGTTCCCGAACACGGGAATATCCTCGACCCGGAGGGAGCAATCATCGAACCCACGACCGCAATCGGGACAAGCGGCACAGCCGAAAGCGGCGGTACGTCAGAACGGCCCTTGTGCCTCGTCCACCAGCCGTTCGGATTGGGCGATCTGATGTTCGTGCAAAAAATCGTCGCCCATTACCTTGAACTCGGGCATGAGATCATCCATCCGGTCCGCGATGACTTGTGCGAGGCGGCCCGGGCGCTGACCCGCCCCGGAGTGCGTTTTGTTGCGTGGGAGGGCGACGACTATCCCCACAAGGCGGCTTTCCTTGAGACGGTGGCATGGCAGGATGCCAATCTGCGTGACCGTCGGCTGGACCGGCCGATTGAGCACCCCGACTTCCTCTTTCTGCCGCTTGGCAACGCTCATCGCCGTGGCATTCGCCGGCGGATGATGTCGGCCAAGTATCTCGTCGCCCGGGTTGATCCCACCGGCTGGGCCGCTTGCGTCCCGCTGACGCGTGATCGCGACCGCGAGGCCCACCTGTTCGGGACCGTGCTCGGCCTCAATGCAGACGAGCCTTACGCACTCTTCAATGCCTCCTCCTCCGATGCAAGGGTGGCGTTCAATCTGGCCGCGGTCCCGCCCGGCGTAAAGGCGCTGCGCCGGGTCGACCTCAGGCCAATTCCCGGATTTACTTTATTCGACTGGGCAACCGTGATCGAGCGCGCCCAGGTCATCGCCACCATCGACACCGCGCTGGTGCTGCTGGTCGAGGTGCTGGCCCCCAGGGCGGCCGAGCTGCATCTGGCCTCGCGCTACTGGCCGCCGACTTATCGCAACATTTCCGACATCCTCCGCTTGCAGTGGCAATTTTTGGATCCGGAGAGTGATGATCAATAGTCTGTTCCGATAACCAATCAGGTTCTCTATATCTCGTCCGAACTTCTCTTTTTACCAGAGCGCAATTCATTGATCCGGCCCAATAGTGGCCAGACAGGTGCGATGACCCGGCTCGCAATCATCGCCATCACCGGATCGCGGCATCGGTTGTCCGTCCGCCCTTTTTGCGAGGCGGGACCAAGCAGACGATCGAGGCCAAGCCGTCGCAAGTTGCCGACAACGGCCGCCACCGGTTCTTCGCTAACCTGACGTTCTGGCCGTGGTGCGCGGTGGGAGGTATGGGACGGCGGCCGAGTTTCCATGCTATGGTCCGGGGGTGAGCCTCCTGCCCATTGTTCGGTCATTCCCTGTCCCGATCTTCCGTTCCAGGACCGCCATGTCCCCCTCCGATCCGCTATCGAGCCCGTTTTCCGGCCCGTTTTCTGACTCATTCCCCGATCCGTTTTGCGATCCTTTCTACGGCCCGAGTTCCGATCCGTTTGCCGATCCGTTTGCCGCTCCGGCAGCTGAGCCGCAACCTGCGCCGTTACCGTCGCAGGAACAACCTTCTCCGCGTCCCGCGGCTGGCGACGCCCCTCCGCCGCGTCCTGCGGCTTGGCAGGCGGCGCGGCCGCCCATGGCGGCGACGGCGCGGTCCGACTACCTGGAGGGACTTAACGCGGCACAGCGGCAAGCGGTGCAGGCGCTCGATGGGCCGGTGCTGGTGCTGTCGGGGGCCGGCACCGGCAAGACCCGGGTGCTGACTACCCGGCTTGCGCATTTGTTGACCACGGGGCGGGCCAGCCCGTTCAATGTGCTGGCGGTTACCTTCACCAACAAGGCGGCGCGCGAAATGCGCGAGCGGGTGGCGGCGCTGATCGGCGCGCCGGTTGAGGGCTGGTGGCTTGGTACCTTTCATGCGCTGGCAGCCCGCATGCTCCGCCGGCACGCGGAACTGGTCGGGATCAATTCAGCCTTCAACATCCTTGATACCGACGACCAACTCCGGCTGATCCGGCAGGTGATGGAAGGGGCTGGCCTGGATTCGCGCAAGAACGCCCCGCGCGAAGTCTTAAGCATGATCGAACGCTGGAAGGATCGTGGCCTCACCCCCGATCAGGTGACCGCGGGCGAGCGCGAAGGGACGGGTGCGGGCGCGCAGGCTGCGGGTGGGCGGGGGTTGGAACTCTATCGGGCCTACCAGGGCCGTTTGCGTACGCTCAACGCCTGCGACTTCGGCGATCTGCTGCTGCATACCCTGACCATCTTTCAGGCCCATACCGATGTGCTGGCCGGCTACCACCGGCGCTTTCAGTATATTTTGGTTGATGAGTACCAAGACACCAACGTTGCCCAGTATCTGTGGCTGCGGTTGCTTGCCCAGGGCCATCGCAATCTGTGCTGCGTTGGGGACGAGGACCAGTCGATCTACGGCTGGCGCGGGGCCGAGATCGGTAATATCCTGCGTTTCGAACATGATTTCCCGGGCGCGACCGTGGTCCGGCTGGAGGAAAATTATCGCTCGACCGGACATATCCTGGGCGCGGCGTCGGGCCTGATCGCCCACAATCGCGGCCGGCTCGGCAAGACGCTGTGGACGGCCGCCGGTGCGGGCGCCAAGGTTCGGGTGGTCGGGCACTGGGACAGTACGGGCGAGGCCGTGTGGGTTGGCGATGAGATCGAGGCGTTGCAGCGGCGTGGCGCCCGGCCTGGGCAGGTGGCGGTGCTGGTGCGTACGGGGGCGCAAACCCGCGAGTTCGAGGAGCGCTTTCTGGCTATCGGCTTGCCCTATCGGGTGCTCGGCGGTCCGCGTTTCTATGAGCGGCTCGAGATTCGCGATGCACTCGCTTATCTGCGCCTGATCATCCAGCCGGCCGATGATCTCGCCTTCGAGCGCATCATCAACACGCCCAAGCGCGGCATCGGGCCGGCCGCCCTGCAAACGCTTCAGCAGGCGGCGCGCGGGGCCGGCGTGCCGCTGCTTGAGGCTGCGCGCCGGTTGGTCGATACCGGCGAGCTGAAGCCCAAGGTCCGGACGGCGGTCCGTGGGCTGGTCGAGGACTTCGAACGCTGGCGGCGCGATCTTCGCAGCATACCTCACACCGATCTCGCCCGCCAGGTCCTGGACGATTCGGGCTATGTCGCGATGTGGAGGGCCGACACCAGCCCTGACGCCCCCGGCCGGTTGGAGAACCTCAAGGAACTGATCAACGCCATGGCCAACTTCGGCAGCCTCGGCGGGTTTCTCGAGCATGTCGCGCTGGTGATGGAGGCGACCGAGGCCGCCGATGCGGATGTCGTCAGCCTGATGACCCTTCACGGTGCCAAGGGTCTGGAATTTCCGGTGGTCTTCCTGCCCGGCTGGGAGGATGGCTTGTTCCCCAACCAGCGCGCACTCGACAGCAATGGCAACAACGGCCTGGAGGAGGAGCGGCGGCTTGCGTATGTCGGCCTGACCCGGGCCCGCAAGCAGGCGTATGTTTGTTATGCGAATCGCCGGCGGCTCTACGGCTACTGGGCGGACAGCATCCCCTCCCGTTTTCTCACGGAATTGCCTGCTGCCAATATCGAGGTGCAGGCGCTCGCCGGCGTCTCGGTCGGGCCGGTCAGGACCATCTACGCCGGTGACGGTGACGATGACGATGACGACGCAGGCGGTTACGGCGGTGGATACCGGGGACGTCCGGGCGGGCGGGCCGCCGGTGTTCCTCCCGTTGTTCGTGCCGGTGGCGGCCGGGTCGGCGCCGTCCAGGGCGCCGGTCAGGGTGCCGGTCAGGGAAGCTTGCGGCACGACGGTGCCGTCGCGATCTCGCCACGTCGGCCCCCACCGCCGCTGATCGAGGCGAGGCCACTGCCGGCCGCCGCGGCCAAGCCTCGCGGTGGCGGGCGCTATCGCGTCGGCCAGCGGATCGGCCATGATCGTTTCGGTCAGGGCACTATTGAGGCTGTGGAGGGCGACAAGCTGGAGATCGCATTTGATTCCGGTAGCCGCAAACGGGTTCTCGACAGCTTTGTTCGGCCGGTGGTGGGCTGATACCAGCGAACGTAATGATTCAGCCCGGCGGTAGAGTGATGCGACCCCGACAGCAGGTGGTGCGGCTTCCTTCCCTGACCAGGAGAAGGGACGAAGTAAAGCTGAAATCCCTTGGCACGGGCGGTCTCTTTCGGACGATCTGTTGCCGCAGAGTATTACCTCACCCCGGCAGCCGGGTCTTCATGTCCGCCGGGTTCAGGATGGAGACCGGGAAGACATCCGCCAGCGCCAGAAGGTCGCGGTCGCCGGTGACCAGCGCCTCGGCATGGCCCGCCAGGGCAAGTACCAGGAAAGGCTGGTCGAACGGGTCGCGACACTGGGGCACGGCGGGCGGCGGGACGGAGGCGGTGACCGTTTCGCACCACGGCAGGTAATCGGCCAGCAGATCGTCGCGGTCGGGGGCGGTCAGGCCGAATTTCGGATAGCCGAGCACGCGGTGCAATTCGGACACGGTGTCGCGGCTGGCCAACGGCAAAATGTTCTCAGACTGCCACGCAATCCTCAACCACGTCATGGCAGCACTGCGGAACGGCAGCGCCGAGAGCAGCACATTCGTGTCGAGCACAAGGCGAGGCGGACTCATCCGGGGCAGCGCGCCCAGGCAACGGCGTCGGCGATGTCTGCCTCGGACAGGTTCAATTTTTCCAGTTTGGCACGCACGGCATCAGCGCGTTTGATGCGCACCGGGGTCAGCACGATGCGACCTTTCTCTTCCGTAACATCGAAATATTCCGCCCCTTGTACGGCGGCGACCACCGCCTTAGGCAGGGTGAGCTGGTTCTTCGAAGTCAGCTTGGCGAGCATCGCGAAATCCGCTGGTATGGATGTAATACCAGCGAGCGTAATGATTGTTCCATTGCCTGCGGCGTCGCCGGCTCGCGCCGGCCGTCAGGGGACGCTGTCCCCCGACACCCCCAGCCAAAGGCCAGTCGGCCTTTGGAAACCAATTTCAGGAGCAATGGATCAAGCTTTAAGCTCGCCGGTATAAGGAAGCAATGGCAACCACAGCCGCCGAATTCAAGGGCTACCACATCCACCGTCACGGCCAAAAAGTCGTAATACCAGTGTGCGATGAGCCTCTCCTCATTGTCAGGCTCATCGCCGCGCCAAGGAGGCACGGCGCTAAGGTCGCGCGCTCCGACGAGCAAAGGATGCAATGGATGATTCATCACCTCCGGGCCTTGGACGGTGACCGGCTGCGAGCGTTATAAATCGGGCGATGGCGCACCCTCTCCTGCCAGGAGCGCACTAACAACAACCAATATGTGTACTTTATGTGCGACAAGTCGACCTGCATAGTAGATTTTTGTTGACGCGACATCGCACCTGTGGAATAACCTTGTTGGTCCGGGATGCCAGGGGCGTTCGTCGGCCATTTCCGGGCAGTCGTGACCAAGGACGTTGACCGATGATCCCCTTGATCCCTCCGCAGCGCGTGTCGGTTCGAATGCGACCCGTGGCTTTAGGGAGCCGTGGCGTGCGCCAGGATTGTTGTCGGCACTGACGCCGGCCGTGGACGGAGCATTTCCGAAAAAGCGGCTGCGCTACCAAAACAAAAACCCCTTTTGATCAAACCCGCCACACTATGCCCGGCGTGCCCCCGAGCGTCGCGCCGGCAAGGGGGATATCATGTCCAGCACCCAAGCATTCACCATCGAGGTTCAAGGCCATTCCGCGGGAATCGTCATCGCCGAACGGGGCGGCTTCTTGTTTTTCGCCGCCGAGCAGGCGTTCCGGTCTCTGGACCAGCAGCGGTTCAGGCACGTTGCCCACGCCGAACAGGCGGTGCGCGGCATTCTGGCGGGATATCCCGCCCGTCACCGGCTGTGACAATAGGGCTCCGGAGACCTGATCATGACTTTTCTTGCTCCTCAACCGCGCTCAACACCAACCGGCCGCCATTGGGACGAGGCACTGGAAACCCGGTCCCGGGCCGGGTGGAAGCGGCTGAAACGGGATCTGCTGCGCCGGCACTTGCACCACGCCTACCACGGATCACCCTATTACCGGGCGTCGTTCGATGCCGCGCGCGTGCGGCCGGATCAAATTGCAAGTCTGGATGATTTGCGCCGCTTGCCGTTCATCGACAAGACCGTGCTGCGCGACCGGCAATTGGCGGTGCCGCCGTTCGGCGATCTGGTGGCGGTGCCGGAGGAGGAGATCGTCTACATCTCGGCCTCCAGCGGCTCGACCGGGGTTCCGACCGCCTCGCCGTTCACCGCCCGGGATTTCGACGACTGGATCGATTACGAAGCCCGCCAGTTCTGGTCGAGCGGCCTGCGGCCGACCGACCGCTACGCCCATTCGCTGAATTTCTCGCTGTTCGTCGGCGGGCCGTGCGTGCTGGGCGCGCAGAAGCTGGGCGCACTGTCGATCCACGCCGGCACCCTGCCGTCGGAGCGGCTGCTGGCGATCCTCAAGCAGTTCCAGGTGACGGCGATTTGGACTACGCCGTCCTACGCTTGGTATCTGGGCGAAACCGCAGCCAAGGAGGGCATTGATCCAAGGCGGGATCTGGCGGTGCGCAAGATCTTCGTTGCCGGGGAGCCGGGGGGTTCGATCCCCGAAACCCGTGCCCGGATCGAGACGCTGTGGGGCGCGGAGGTCTACGACTATTACGGCCTGTCCGACATCTTCGGCTCGTGCGCCGGGATGTGCGAGGCCAAGGACGGGTTGCACTGGGCCGAAGATCACATCCATGTCGAGGTGCTGAACCCCGACACCGGCGAACCGGTGGCAGAGGGCGAGCGCGGCGAGTTGGTGCTGACCACGCTGCGCAAGGCGGCGCGGCCGATGATCCGCTTTCGCACCGGCGACATCGTTTCGGTCACCACCGAGCCGTGCCGGTGCGGCCGGACCTCGTTGCGCCTCAACGGCATCCACGGCCGGCTCGACGGCATGCTGATCATCAAGGGCGTCAATCTGTTCCCCAGCGACGTCGAGGCGGTGGCACGCCAGGATCCGGCGCTGACCGGCGAATACCGGCTGGTGGTGGAGCGGATCGACCATCTTGACCGCCTGACCGTGGCGGTTGAACACGTCCACGGCTTCAACGGCACACCCGAAGAGTTGGCCCACCGGTTCGGCAAGCACCTCAAGGCGATCACCGGGGTTCACGCCGATATCCGGCTGCTCGCCCCCGACACCCTGCCACGCGCCACCCACAAGGCGAAAAGGGTCGATGACCGCCGCCAGGGAGTGTGGGCGTGACGGATGTCGGATATCAGAAGACAGGAATCAGAGATCATCGATCAGAGATCAGAAGACAAGAAAAGGATGGACTGATGAAGCGCGTTATTGTTGCAGCCCTGGCGGGCTTGGTCGCCGTCACTGCCGCTGCCGCCGTTGAAGCCGTCGAGCCGTTGAAGATCGGCGTTTCCGCCGGTCCCTATGGCGAGATCCTTAATTTCGCCGCCGGCATCGCCGCCAAGGAGGGGCTGGAGGTCAGGATCATCGAGTTCAGCGACTACAACATGCCCGACGCGGCGCTGGCCCAGGGCGAACTCGACGCCAACAACTTCCAGCACCTGCCGTTCCTCGCCAACCAGATCGCCAAGCGCGGCTATGATCTGGTGGCGGGGCCGTCGAGCATCGTCGTGCCGATGGGGGTCTACTCCAACAAGGTCAAGAGTCCGGCCGACCTGCCCGAGGGGGCGACGGTGGCGATCCCCAACGATCCCACCAACGGCGCGCGCGGCCTGTTCCTGCTGGCCAAGGCCGGGCTGATCACGCTCAAGGACGGGGTCGACGTCTCGGCCACCGCATTGGACATCACCGACAATCCCAAGAAGCTCAAGATCGTCGAACTGGACGCCGCGCAGTTGCCGCGCTCGCTGGATGACGTCGCCGCAGCCACGGTCACGCTCAACTACGCTGTGCTCTCTGGCCTCGATCCTAAGAAGGCGCTGCTGCTGGAGGACGAGACCTCGAAATGGTCGCTGCTGTGGGCGACGCGCCGCGACAACGCCAACGACCCCAGGGTCAAGCGCTACATCGAGATCTACCGCTCGGAACCGGTCAAGGCGTTCATCCTCGACCGTTTCAAGGGCACGATCCTGCCGACCTGGTGAGCCACGCATGATCGAGTTGCGTTCCGTCAGCAAGGTGTTTGGCGCCCGCAGCGGCTCTTTGCCGGTGCGGGCGCTGGACGGCGTCGATGTGTCGGTATCCCCCGGCGAGATCTTCGGCGTCATCGGCCCGAGCGGCGCCGGCAAAAGCACGCTGATCCGAGTGGTCAATCTGCTGGAACGGCCGACCACCGGCCGGGTGCTGGTCGGCGGCACCGACATCACCGAGTTGACCGGAGCGGCGTTGCGCGCCGCCCGGCGCGGCATCGGCATGATCTTCCAGCACTTCAATCTCGTGTCGTCGCGCACCGCCTTCGGCAACGTGGCGCTGCCGCTGGAGTTGATTGGCACGCCGGCCGAAGCGATCCGGCGCAAGGTCGGCGACCTGCTGGATCTGGTCGGCCTCTCCGACAAGCGCGACCGCTATCCGGTCGAACTCAGCGGCGGCCAGAAGCAGCGGGTGGGCGTCGCCCGGGCGTTGGCCACAGATCCCAGGGTGCTGCTGTGCGACGAGGCGACCTCGGCGCTCGACCCCGAGACCACCCGCGCCATCCTGCGCCTGCTTTCCGACATCAACCAGCGGCTGGGCCTGACCATTCTGCTAATCACCCACGAGATGTCGGTGGTGACCGAGATCTGCCGGCAGGTGGCGGTGATGGAGGCTGGGCGGATCATCGAGCGCGGCCCTGTGCTGGACGTGTTTGTCCGGCCCAAGACCACCACCGCCCGGGCGCTGGTCAAGGCCGCCACCGGCGGCGACCCGCCCGACGGGCTGATGCGCCGGCTGGTGCCGCAGCCGGTCCCCGGCGGCGGAGTGGTGGTGCGGATGGTATTCCGCGGCACGCTGGCCGACCAGCCGGTGATCAGCCAGTTGAGCCGGCGCTTCGCCACCGACATCAACCTGCTCCATGGCCGGCTCGACGCCATCGACGACGCCTCCTACGGCGTGCTGGTGGCGGAAATCACCGGCCCGCCCTCGGGCATCCAGGCGACCATCGCTTTTCTCCATTCCAACCGTCTAGACGTCGAGATCCTCGGTTATGTCGCCCCAAGTCTTCGCGCTGCTGGTTGACTCCACCCTGGAAACCCTGGTGATGGTCGGCATTTCCGGAACCGTTGCCACCTTGCTTGGCCTGCCGCTGGGGCTGGTGCTGGCGGTCACCGGCCGGGGTGAGTTGCTGCAATGCCTGGCGTTCAACCGCGTCGCCGGCTTGGTGATCAACGCCACCCGCTCGACGCCGTTCATCATCCTGGTGGTGGCGATCATTCCGTTCACCCGGCTGGTCGCCGGCACCTCGATCGGCACCCGCGCCGCGATCGTGCCGTTGATCGTCGCCGCCACCCCGTTCATCGCCCGGGTGGTCGAGGCGGCTGTGCGCGAGGTCGATCGCGGCTTGACCGAGGCGGCGCTGGCGATGGGCGCCACGCCGTTGCAGATTATCGTCAAGGTGCTGCTGCCCGAAGCCCTGTCGGCGATCATCCTCGGCCTGACCCTGGCCGCGGTCAGCCTGATCGGCTATTCGGCGATGGTCGGCGCGGTCGGCGGCGGCGGCCTGGGCGATCTCGGCATCCGTTACGGCTACCAGCGCTTCCTGCCCGACGTGATGGCGGCGGTGGTGGTAGTCCTGATCGTGCTGGTACAACTGGTCCAGTCCGGCGGCGAATGGATCGCCGCCCGGGTCAACAAGCGCGTCATCCGCTCGTGAGGGGCGCAGGCATCACCGCGGCCCTTCACCAGCCCGGACTCCGGCCCCGGCGGCGGCGTAGACGGCAAGTGCTTCGGTGAAGGCACCGATGCCGGAACGGCGCATCGGCACATAGGGCTTGCCCCAGCGGCGGCACAGGCTCTTGACCTTCTTCAACGCGGCGTGGCTGACGCAATCGACCGGAAACAGCACCGCGTCGGCGCGGCCGAACAGGCCGTCGAGCCGCTCCATGCTCTCCTCCATGCCGCCGTCGTGATGGGAGAAGCGGCCGTTGCGGGATTCCACCAGCTTCTTGAAGGTGCCAATCCGCTGGCGCAAGCCACCGACCAACAGGATGCGCCGGCCGCACAGGTCAAGGTGATCGAGCACGGCGGCGGTGGATCGGACGGCGGCCTGATCGGACATGGCGGGCAGTCTCCTTTACGGTGCCGGGGCGGGGGCCGCGTCTCCGCGCGGCGGTATCAGGACAGGCTCTCATACCGGCGAGCTTAAAGCTTAATCCATTGCTCCTATAATTGGTTTCCAAAGGCCGACTGGCCTTATGCCTGGGGGTGTCGGGGGACAGCGTCCCCTGACGGCCGGCGCGAGCCGGCGACGCCGCAGGCAATGGATCAATCATTA
>Ga0172367_10008126_pt1 | contig 11795 bp, 13 predicted proteins | sample Lak10m_FD_114542 | JGI IMG/M metagenome (GOLD analysis project Ga0172367, IMG submission 114542) | Freshwater microbial communities from Kabuno Bay, South-Kivu, Congo - kab_022012_10m | ecosystem: Environmental > Aquatic > Freshwater > Lake | place: Democratic Republic of the Congo: South-Kivu...
GGTGTTAGATTTAGATCAAAAATAAATCTTGAAAACCCATCAGTACTGACAGGTTGTAAATTTTGACCAAAAAAAAGTTGCATAACAGGGTTTCTACCTGAATTTATAAAACTGTCTTTTTGTATTGTGTTGTTTTTTGAAAAATAAGACCTAAAAATTGACATTAATATGTTTTCACATAAATATCAATTTATTCGAATATTTTCATTCAAAACATTGTATTTTATAATACCTAAGTCATCAGCACGACTTTGATCTAACCCAACATCATCTGGTTTATAACCATGATATGTATGAACATGGTTTAATAAGAATCTTTCTAGTCTATTTAAATAGTCAACTAATCTTTCACCTCTAACCGTACTAAAAGTACTTGGTAAAACATTTTGTGTAAATTGTTCTTGTGTAATACCCATCATAGTATTTGGATATGGTGACAATGTTGGTGAATATGTTATTGGACTATTTGATTTTGATGATGATAATACTATACTATTTGCGCTTGCCATTATAAATGTACCAAAAATTTCTTCGTTATTTACTGGTCTTAATCTATCTAATCCAATTGATTTTGGTTGACCTATAAAATCTTTTGAACTTACCAATCCAAAATAATAACTATCAGTTCCTGATCCAGGATTTAATGTTATTTTAGAAATTATGGATGAGATATTTGAAAACGTGGTTGGATCAATATTATTATCTCCAGCTGAAATTTTATTTCTTATATTTAAATTAGGTCTATAGATAAATGGGAATTGGTTTTTTACTTGAAATCCTTCGATTGAATTCCCTTCATTTACGTCTTTTATAAATTGATTTATTGTAGCGATTGTGTCGTTAGTGTTTAAAGAAAAAAACTTTTTACTTACAAGTAAAAATTTAGAAGTTTCTAAATCACTATCATAATTAATAACATTAGTTGTTATGAGGTTTGACGATCTTAAACTATAAAGTGTTATATCCCCAGTAAATATTTTTTGTGGATTATCAATGTTATAAACATTCCATTCAACCATCATATTAGTATCCAAAATTTTTGTTTCTAGTTTTACAATAGTTTGTACTGGCCCAGCAACTGGAATTGAATTGTAACTAGATACTTGAACGTATGCTCTGTCAAGATTTGCAACTGGTATTTCTCCTTTATCTAAAAATTTAGTTTTTCCTGATCGTATTAAAACAGAATCTAATCCTCCTCGACTAGCCTCTCTTATGATTATATCTGATTTTCCTCTACCCAAAAGAGCAATATCGCCCAAATCAGGAAATACTCCGAACGTTGAGACTGGATCTATCCATTCGCCAGTTGTTTTGTCTTTAAGATTTATTGAAGATTTTATTCGATATCCCAAAGTGGTGTATGTACCAGCGGCAGTTTCATTTTCAAAAGGCAATGCCATCATACTTGTGAACACTCCTTGTATGTAATACCTATCCTGAAATCTTTCTTGAGGATTTTGAAAAATTAAAGAAACTCTTTCGTTTTCTAATGGTACTTGATTAAAAAACAAAGGAATGAGAGGTAAAAAAACATATGGGTCTCTTTCACCCCATTCATCACCTGGTTTAAAATTCCAACCCGCTAACGCATTTGCTTGGTTTTGATCCGAAGGTTGAACTCGCACTCTACCCAAACCCATAGGATCCCGATTATTAATTACACTTCCAACGAACAGTACCTGTCCTAACGATTTATCTGCCATTTCTTGTCGTATATTCGTTCCAAACTTTATTATACAAATTTTCTACATTATCTAAATGTAAAGATAAATTTATTATCATTTGTTTTGTTTGTTCAAAATCATCGGATAAAAAATCCATAGATTCCATTAAATCTTTGTTAGAACTCGATTTAATGTCTGAAATAATTTTATTTAAATTTTCAATATCCATATCAAAACGATTGACCAAAACCCTGAATTGGAAGTACAAATGGGCCTTGTATGGTTCCTAGATTAGTTGTTATTTGTGTTTTACCATTTGCAATTCTTTCACTTTCTATACCAACAATAGAATTTTTCAATACCAACATTCCTATATTTGGTTTCCCACTCGGCATGGGCCCAGTTGGTACTCCTAATTTCTGTAATTGTTTTGTTACATTAAGAAAGGCTCTTATATCTGAAAATCCAGCTTTAAATCTAGCCAAAGGCATTAATTGTCCCGGTAAATCAATTCTAACCGAAGTAAGAGCTAACCTAATTAAATCTAACATTTCATCAATTACACTTTCACATCTTCTATAATCTTGAATTAATTTATTTATTATAAGTCCAGCCTCGATAAGTGTAATAATCATAGCATATTTTTTTGTTGCTGCATTTTTTCTGAGTTCAGATACAATAATTCTTAAAATTATTTTTAATTCTTTAACAATTATATCTCTTAAAATTTGAACATATCTTGCAACTATTTTAGACATAATTTGAATTGCAAACCTTCTGAATTTTTTAATAAATTCGAATGAATCTGTTATTTCTGAAATTTCAGATAACATATTATTTCGAGAACTTATAATCATAATGTAAAATGGTAACAATACCTTAGGTGTAAGAATAGACATAAAAATTCCTTTAGGAATAGCTGATAAAATATTTAAATCTATATTTGCTTGTATATTGATTGATGGTAATAAAAGTTTTAAATGTTTTTGAAGAGTATTTTGGGTATTATTAAAAACCTGAGATATTTGTTCAGAATTATTTTCATTTATCTGAAGAGTTTCAAGAACAGACTGTAAAATTTCTTCGCTATTTACAGGAACTTTTAAATTATCACAATCTTCAAACTCCATAACTCCACTGATGACATTATTCACTATCGTGTTAATTTCCCTTAAATCAATATCTGTAAATTCAAAAAAACTGTTATCAATTGCATTTGTTGGTGATACTTTTGCATTTCCACTTACATCTATCTCACTTCTATCATCAAAACAAAGACCCATAATTCTTTGTAAAATAATTTGAAATCTAGTTTGTACCTCAACTTGTTTACTCGTTAAACCAATCTCTATACTCATAAATCCACTCAGTAATTCAAAAATAATAGCAATTATATTTTGAATATTTGTAATTTGAATTGTTTTGAAATAATCAACCAGAAATTCTGAAATTAGATTTTGGGGTTGTCTATTTAGAAGAGTTACTTTGAAGTAGTGTCCGGGTTGATTTAAATTATTTATTGTTGTGTATTCAATATCAAATAAATTTTGAGTTGAAAATCCTAAATAGTCAGTATTGAATTCTTGACTAAACGGTCTATTTGTGTTTTGTAATAAAGTATAGAGTTGTTTATTGAAAGGATTTCTACCTCTGAAATTGACATTAGTTGCTGGAGAGTTTTCATATGATATTTTACCAATAGGTGAATTTGGATTGATCTTCAACATTCCAAAAATGTCAACAGATTTTACTGGTATGTAAATACCCAAAGGAGATCCCAAATAAGTTTGTTCTTGTGAACAACCAACTTCGGAAATCATCTCATCTACTATTATTTGAGGAATTTCAGAAACAATTTGTGTTAGGGATCTTACAAAGATACTTTTAATATGATTTAAATTATCATTGTTTGATTTACCTGAAAAACCAAATCCAGGAAGACTTCTTCCTATGTCGGTCAATTTTTCAAGTTGGTTTTTAATCTTTCTTTGAAATTCTTTGTTTTTTTTTTCTAAATTTTGTAGGTCGGATATTACTTTATTAGCAGCTGTTTCTATATTCGAATCTTCTCTGCTTGTGATTTCGGTTTCCGCCGCCTTGGAATCATTAAAACTCTTGAAAGAGTTAAGTTCTGATTCAAAGAGTGTGTACTTATCATCGAATGGGCCAGCCATTATTTATAATTTATACTTAGGATTATCTATTGATTCTACATCTTTAGTAATTAATGCTTGTAACATATCCTCATCAATGTCTGTTAAATTCATATCATCTTTATTAACATTCTTTTCCCATATAGTAGATTGAAGTTTTGCTAAAGTAAGTTTTTTTTCAACAACATCATTGATTATTTTTTGTTGTTTTTCTAAAACTGGCCCTATATTTTGCATGTCATCAGGATCTTTTAAAAACGCCAACATTTTGTTCTGAATTCTAATTGCGGTTGACCTCTGCTCTACAAGTTCATTATAAATTTCTTGCATGAGAGTTAAAATACTATCTTTGGATAGATTTATTTCTTTTTTCTTAATTTTACTCATAATATTAAATATAATCAGTACAAGTATTTTTAAAGTAAATCGTTTAGGACTGACAAGTACAATTTTTTAAATTTTTTCATAGCCGACCTGATTTCCTTTGTGTTTAAATTTGACATTTCCCTTATTGACATCAAAATAATATTTTTGTTAAATTTGTTGTTCCTAGATTCTTGAAAAATGTTATCGTAGTTAGAAAATAACTCTAATAAAGACAATCCCAACTTTTTTTCATTATCATTTAAATTATTACTTTCTAAAAATTCATTTAATTTATTGATAAAATGACGAATTATTTGTTCTGTGTCTTGAACCTCATTATCAATATAATATATCATGTCATGTCTTTCTTCTAATGAACTTGAGATGTCTTCATAGGATACGTTACGATTTGTATCTTTTTGATCTTTTATTATTTGACCCATCAAGTAGTTTTTACAAATAGTCCCAAAATATGAATAAGCTTTTTTATTCTTTTCTGGATTAAATTTATCAACTTTGGTCAAAAGAAACGAATGTGTATCATTATGAATTTCTTCAAATGACATATCTTTTCTGTATAATTTATATCTTCGTATTATTGAAGATATCATTTTATCTAAAGGTTTTCTTAAAAAAGAATTATAAATTTCATTCCTTTCTTCGGCTGTTTTGGCTTGTAAAAAATTTTTTACAGCTTCTTCCTCTGGAATGTCAAAATAGTTATCTTTACTTCCTTTTTTTTTAATAATATTATCTGACATTAATTTGTTTCTGAAACAAATTTTATATTTCTGTCGATTGTAAAAAAGTGTTCCTTCTTGGCTGTAGAAATCCAGAATTTTATTTCATCCTCACTCATTATTTTTTGTCCATTTTTATAGTTCCAAAAAATAGAACCTTCTCTAAGTGTGGTATGTTTGTATCCAATTTTTGGAATTGTCATGATAATTAAATTGTTATATGTCATTCTCAAAAAGAATTCATAAACAAATGTCAATTTCATAGATTGTTTGAATCCACCAAAATCTAAAAATTTTTCTTTGTTTATGACCATACCAGATGATTGAAAATTTTGATATTGTAATAATGTTTCGTTTGACAAAATACCAATCTCTTGAGAAAAGTTTGCGGCAAATGTTGCTTCGTTTGTGAAACCTAAAAACATTCCTTTTTCATCAACGTCTACAACCATAGGTAAGAAACCATCAACATTTGGGTATACTGTTAAATATTTTTTTATATTTCTGAACCAGACATTGGAGTACTCGTCATCAAATTCAAGAAAACTCACATAATCAGAACTAGATTTTTCAACGCCAAAATTAATTTGAGATTGAAAATTTGGTTCCTCAGTCCACTGAACAAGTTTAACATTTAGAGTATCAAAATTATATTCATTAAGAAACTTTACTAAGTTTTCTTCTTCTGTATGTACTACTACTAACTCATTTGGTAATATTTCTTGGTTTTGAATTGATTTGATAGCTTTATCAAAATATATTTGAAAATCTTTAGCTAATGCTGATTTTATTGGTAAGATTACACTTAAACTTATTGTTTCCATAATTTTAACTATTTTGTATTTGGTTTAATTGGGCTTCAAAAAATACTCTTCTTTTATCTTGAAAGTCTTCAACTATTCGTAAAACATCAGATTCGAATACATCAAATTTTGTATAGTTTTTCACGGTTTCAAATCCTGAATCATATAATTCTGGTGTCACCGAATCTTCCAACCAAGTTTGTGTAAAATCAGCAATAACATCAATTATTTGTAGTGGATCTTCAACCCAAATACCATTTTTTTCATTCATCCATTCTGGTTTTATATTTGGAATTTTACCAATTACTGGAACTCCTGTTGCCATACATTCAATCGGAAAAGTTCCAAATGACGATGTGGGGTCAATCCAAACACCTAAAAAAGCATCTTGCATAGTACTAGCAAATTCTTCTTCTGAAATTCCACGTAAATCTCTAAACGTAATAAATCTGAATTGAGGGTATTTTAAATAGAATGATTTGATGAGATTCAATCCATCACGTTGTTCTCTTGAATGAACGACTACTATAGGTTTTGGTGGTTTTGATTGAGGAACAAAACAATTTGAAATTAAAGGACTTAAAATTTCAAATGAAATATTTTTCATTATTTTAGAAATTAAATCTTTTTGTGTTTCACTTGTAGTAATACATTTTAAAAATCCAAACTGACTCCAATTAGCACCTGGTTGTAATGTTTCTAATATATGATCATATGCTTGACATAATACTATTTTACCACATGGTAAATTTTTTACTTGATCCATTACAAATCCAAAAATTTCAGGTATAATTAGTATATCATCAGGGGCTACTTGTAAATTGTTTCCCTCTAAGATTGAAAAATTTAGATCTTTGTGTTTTTTATACATCCAAGAGTTAACATCCATATAATCTTTTTTCTCATATAACATAACAACATTATACCCATTATCCTTTAATACTTGAGCAATGTCGTAAATAACACGTATTGACGCTTTAGCGTTTCCTTTGGTATCTTGTAAGAAGAAATAAATCCTATTGGATTTATTGTTTACGTTATTAATTGAATTTTGTAAATTTTGTTTTAAATCTTCACTCATTTTTAAAGTTTTTGAATAAATTTATTGAATAACATTGTGTTCCAAGCTAATCGAAATGAAACACTTAAATCTTGTGATTTACTGACCATTTTTTCATCGATTGGTTGCATTTCAGAAAAAACAACTTCAGTTAATGTTTTTATAACTTCGTATTTTATGACAGAAATATGTTGACTTTCACCAGTTCCTGAAAACTCAGGGCGGTCGACAAAAGAATCAATCGCATTAATGTTCAAATAGTATTTTTCACCTAAAACGTCTAACATCATATTAAATTTTTAATGTAATCATTTAATTCACCAATAGAATTTATAGTAATATTGGTTTTTATTTCTGAATTATAAGGTTTTTCAAATTTAATTAAAGTTTTATTTTTATTTATTTGTAATAATTCAGGTTCCGCCGTGACCAAAATATCAAATTCTTTCCAGATTTTTCTCTTATTCTTATGATTGTAAAAAATTATTTTTTCAATCTCACATCCAAACTTGGATATAAAAAACAGAGTTGCTGGTTTACTTTTACCAACCTGTTTAGAAATTAATAAAAACTCTACTTTACCAAAATACTCTCTGTAAATTTGGTTTAAAATATGGAAAGTATTCATCTCTGTTGATGGCGCATGTCCAAAAATTTGCATAGCAAATTCGTTATACATAAAGTTGTAATACTCCTCATCATTCTTAAAATTGAAATGATTTTTATAGTTTGATGTGTTGTATGGTTTGTAGATTTCAAATTTGAAATCTTCGTCAACCAGTTCTAATTCATCGATAAAAAATTTCTGATAGATTTGTTCTATTTTTTCGAAAGTGTCCCTAAGGACACCTTCAATATCAATTGCTACTCTAAACATTTTTTAAAAAAATTAAATGATCATTTCCAATTGGATTATCGTATTCATCAATTCGACAACCAACAAATTCTCCAGATTTTCTCTCAACTGGGAATGGGATTTTTTCGAAAAGATCATCGTGAGTACATTTATCATTTATGAATTTACTATGAATAATATTCAAAAATGATTGATCATTACCATAGGTTTTATCAATACTTAAATTAAAATTTTTTATTTCATCTAGCATATTAACTTTGTTCCCTTTGATACCCCACATTCCACCTAAAATACTTAGTGGAACACTTCCAGCTGGACAATAATGATACGGATGATCTCTCATTATATGAATAGTTTTCCCACTTTCAATCCAATTAATTACCGCATATTTTTCTCTATCAGATATCCTAGAGTCTGTGTCTCTGAAAATTACAAATTTTGAGTCAGGTAAATCGGCGGCTAAAAATCTCCAAAACATACCATATATGTCACTATGTGACATATCAATTGTGGTAACACCTAATTCTTTTAATTTTATAAGAGTATCATCTGGAACACTTTCATCATAATATAAAATCATTTTCCAATTTGGATAAATTTGTTCACATAATTGAGCGTTTCGTATAGCACCAACATTATAAATTGGATTATTACCCCATAAACTAAAACTGATGTAATTTGTCATTATTATAATTTTGGATAGATTAAATCAAACCTACCGGGTGCAAAACCACTAGTTTCATGAGAATTACATTGATGGTGTGTTAAACAATTATTTATAAAATGTGGTGAAATTTTTTGAATTAAAAGATAAAAACTAATTGATCTTTCGTGCATATGCCCACAATACTGACTAACAACTATATCTTCAATAAATTGATAAAACCAATTAACATAATTAATAAAAAGATCTTTTTTCCAAGTAGAATTACTTGAACTACTCCACAAAGAAAATGGAGGTTGAGAGTTGATCAATTCAATTATATCAATTTTGATTTTATTTTTTATTGAATTGATTAGTTCATTTATTAAATTTCCAGCTTTAACATACACAGGATCTTCAATTAACATCGGAACATAACCAACAAAATCTGAATTTTGAGAAATCTTTTCATCTAATTTTTGTTCAAACTGATTCATTAAATTAACATCATATTCAAATAGATTTACATATTCAGTATTTATTAAATCATGTTTTGCTAAGATATACCAACCAGTAAATGATGTCAATTTCGGGTAATGTTCTAAATTATCATCATAGTTTTTACAAATTATAACATTATTCATATTTTCTATTTTTGAACTGTCATTTAAACTCAAAAACACATATTTTAAGTTTTCGATAGTTGAAAATCTATTTTTATGAATACAATCTAAAATTATTTCTTGAGTGTGTGCAAATATAAAAGTTGATACTTTGTTTTTCATAGATCTAATAAATTTTTCCATTTTTTAATTATTTGTGAATTGGTAAGATCTGATACTTCATTATTTGTTTCAGAATTACCAAAAAAATCAGTCCCAGTAATAAAACATTCATCTTTTACTAGACAAGCAACTTCACCTTTTGAGCTGTGATAGACTCTCCCTATTGAGTCATACATTTCTTGTTTGTTTTCTGTATATCCAATATATTCAACTAATCCATTATTAATATATTTTACAATTTGATTGTCAAAATAATTTTTATCGGCTACAGCACCAAAAATCAATATTTTTTCACAATTGTCAGCAATAGCTCTTTCGATTGAAACATGTGTTTGTTTTCTCTCTTCAATTGATCCTATTATTCCACAAATCATTTTTTTATCATTTTTTTCTTTATAATGTAAATTTGGTTTTAAATTTGGAATGATATTGTAGTCTCCATAGTAATCTTGATGAAATTCTTTATGTTGTTCATGTAGGAATACACAAGTATCAAAAAAATTATTAATATTTTTGAATGACCACCACCATTTTTCATGACAGGCAAATATAACTTTGTGTACATTTGGTCTTTCAGGTAAATTTATAAAATGACAAATTAATCTATCGGTTTCTTCTAAATTTAAATTCATAATTAAATCTGATTTACATTTATCGAGATGATAATTATGCGGCCCGTAGAAAGTACAGTCATAACCACAATTATTGAGCTCATTTGTTAAATTTATAAATGCGACAGTAGAACCACCATAAGAAGAATAGTTAGATAAGATTTTAATTTTTATATTTTTTTTCGAATCAGAATTAAAATGATTTAATATTTCTGTTGAATTGACCAAATTTAGATTATTACCGAGTTTTAATTTAATTAAATTAGGGAAGGCTGTTTTAATATAATTGAATTCTTTGTTATTGTCGTGAATAATCATATCATAAAATGAACCATTTGTATTGTATAAAACTTTATCAACACTTGGAATTGTATTTCCATTGATAGTTAAACTCCAACGACCATCCCCAATTTTTGTTTTGGGTATTTGATTTTTTTCAATTAATTTAATATTTTTATTTTTTAGTTTTATTTTCTTTAAATTACTTACTATGTGTATTTCCCAGTTTTCTGGTAATTCAGTAAGTCTAGAAATTAAATCTGATTGAAGAATCAATTCATTTTCAACCGATACTAAAAATGTTAATAATTCTTCGGAGTTTTTTGTAATTTTTTTGGGTAAGTAATCACTAAATTTTTTTGAAAACAAAAGTCTATTTTCTTCCCATTTTTCGTTAGTCATTCCGATAGATTTATGAGTTATTCTAACATCAAAAATAACACCTATTTTTACACCTTTAATGAAATTTTCGAAGGAGAAATTTACATCGTAAAAATGAAACCCAATCACTGACTCATTAAAATTTGTTTGTATTCTTTTTTTATGTACACACAAAAAAAGACCATCAACAATTATAACATTTTTTATTTTATCTTCTAAATTTTTACTATATTTTGATTCCCATTTTTTACCACCATTTTCATGATTTACTATTCCGATCATAGTAGTCCTATCTTCCCACCACATACCACTTTTAGGCATACTAATTGTTCCAGCAACCCCTAAAATACCATACTCTGATTTATTAAAATGTTTTAATATTTTATTTGCCCAATTTTTTGTATCAAAATAAATATCATCATGACATAAAACAACTATATCATTTGATGCCTCATTTAATATTTCATTATACACCTCAGTCAATGAACGACCTTCAGAGTTTACCTTTTCAATAATTTCTATTTTTGGTAAACCACTTGATTTACGAATTAGTTCTTTAAACTCATCAGATGATTTTCTTGTACTATAACCTACTGTAATCATAATCCATTTCCTGTTGAACCAAATCCATTATTTCCTCGCTCTTTACTCTCGATCTGGTTTTTTTCTAATAAATTTACAAAACTACCAGAACTTATCAATGAAAGACAACATTGACAAATTTTTTGTTTATGATTAATCATTATAGGGTTTGGTGTAGAATTATACATTATAACTTTAATTTCACCATCATATCCATAATCAATTGTACCTGGACTATTAAGAACGATCAAACCATAGTTTAAAGCTAATCCACTTTTACTTCTTACTTGTAATTCCATACCCTTTGGTATATCAAATTTCAATCCTGTAGGTATAAGAATACGACCAAAACCTTCAAGGACATAATCACCAATCCCAAACAAATCAAAACACGAATCTGTTTCATATGCATAGTGAGGATCGGTCGCGTCCTCGTGAATTTTTACATAACCGAGATCTACTTTATATGTTTGTTCCTCCAACTTTTGGTTAAATTGATTCAAATCAAATCCTAAATTTTTTGAAAGTTGATCAATATTCAAAAAATTTTGATCGTTAAAACTGCGTAAAATTTCTTGAAATTCTTCGGATAAATTCTCAAACTCTTTGTCGTTTTCTTCTATCATTATTTTAATTCTTTAAGTTTTTTTATTAAGTCAACTAATACCAAAACATCTCTTTCACAATACTCAACAATCAAATTAAGTTGATTATGTTCCCAGTATGCTTCGTGAACTCTATTACCCGTAATTTCACCTTCTTTAGATGATGGTACACCCATAGCAGCACACATCAACTCCAAGGACGATAAACCAAAGGGATTACCAAATTTCCAAACATCCATAGTATCTATTGCTCTAATTTCCCAA